>Ga0182021_10001194_pt1 | contig 29486 bp, 17 predicted proteins | sample 612E3MmetaG_FD_120493 | JGI IMG/M metagenome (GOLD analysis project Ga0182021, IMG submission 120493) | Permafrost microbial communities from Stordalen Mire, Sweden - 612E3M metaG (Illumina Assembly) | ecosystem: Environmental > Terrestrial > Soil > Wetlands > Permafrost | place: Sweden...
AAATCTACGCGTGCCCTAACCTTATTAATTGCATCATATACAGAGGCATCTGGACCAACCGCCTCATTTTGTGCTTCTGCATAACTAAGAAGCACTTCTGCATAACGAAAAATTGCCCAATTAGCACCACTTAGGTTGTTATAGCCATTTTGACAAAATTGCGGTTCTATACCTTTACGAGGGTGATAGACAGTGCAAGGTCTATTAGAACCCCCGAAATTTAAATCGAGTTCATTAAGACTCCCAGAACCTGTCCAGTATACCGATTCATAACCCAACCATATTGATCCATCATAATTAATGTCATCATAGAATCTTTTTTCCCGGTTTACGTAAGGGTTTTGAGGGTCATATCCCGAGGATGGATCTGTAATGGGTAATCCATTTGCCATATCATATTCATCTACCAGTTCCTGGGTTGGATTTACACCTGACCAGGATAGCTGAATTCCACCCACTACACCAATAGGTTGTAAACCCGATCTGCTATTTCCAATATTTGTTCCTCCCAGATATGTCTTGCAAAATATTATTTCATTATTATTATTATTAGCTTGAAACAGCATAGTTGCATGGTCAGGAAACAAACTATATACATTCATATCCATCACTTGTTTATTTGTTGCAGCTGCCAAAGCCCATTTGGTTTTATCATTATCAGGATTCTTTAATGGACTGGCATTGAATAATTCACACCAACCTTTTAAGGTAAGTGCCGCACCTTTGCCAACTCTAGATGTTCCTGGTATGAGCGGCAAATCATCAGCTATAGCCGTACATTCATCATCAATGAATTTAAATGTTTCTTCATCCGTAGCCCGAGCTCTGAAAATTGAATCTCCCTGAGTATTCCGGTCTAATACTTCTGTTATAATAGGAACTCCTCCATAGGTTGTCCAGAGTACCGAATAGAAATATGCTCTTAAAAAACGTGCTTCCGCTAGTCTTAACTTTTTCCAATCTTCATCTAGATTAGAAGCTTCGACTTTTGAAATGAAAACATTACATGCTCGTATATTATTAAATTGACTCCATTGCTGCAAGTTTGAGGTACTGCCAGGTGTTTCAATACCAAGAACATAACGCCCTCTGCTATCAGCCCAAAGATATTGGCTTATAGAGTTATCCGTATAATTATCCCCATGATCAAAAAAGTCTATTGGCCCTCTAATACTTCCGTAAATCCCATTCAAAAATAAATCTGCATTTCCTGTTTCAGCCCAAAGAGTTGCATCAGAAACCTGTGCTTTAGGGATTACATCTAGATAATCTTTACAAGAGATCATACCAACGCTCATCATGAGCAATGTCAATACGATTATTACCTTAAAATTTATAATTAAATTTTTCATGTTTTATTAATTTCATATTAAAAAATTGTAAGATTAATACCTATTGAAATGACTCTCTGCGGAGGATAATCTAATGCTTCCGATTGGACTATTTCAGGGTCATAATTTATAATTGGAGTGAATGTTAACAGGTTTTGCCCGGAAAAATAAATTTTGGCATTTTGAACGCCTATTTTTCTACTCACAACTGTTGGAATGGTATAGGATAAACTAAGACTTTTCAATCTTAAGTAACGAGAATTAAATATCTCATAGGAAGAAATCTGACTGTTATTTTCTGTCGGTGAGGGAGTAATGCGGCAATGAGAGGCATTCGGATTTTCAGGTGTCCAATAATCCATATTACTTTCCCAAGCACCTCGCCCGGAATTAAAGGGTTGCCAATAACCCCAGGGGCCAAAAAAACTTGTTTTACCAACCCCTTGAAATAGTACATCAAATGAAAAGCCTTTATAAGTAACATTAGCAGTTACACCATATATAATCTGTGGAATATTGGCATTACCAATCACCGTTATGTCATTATCATCAATTTTGCCATCTTTATTAATATCCTTATATCTTACATCCCCTGGATATACCTTTCCCCAAGGTTGTGTAGCAATTCCGGGAAGTAAATTACCGTTACTATCAAAATCTTTAACCTGAAAGTAACCGATTGATTCAAATCCAAATTTGGTGCCTAATGGCCTTCCTGTTATTCTGCGATTTGGATTATCATAAGTTGTCGGAGTTTCAAATACCTGAAGTAATTTGTTTTTAGCATAGGTGAAATTACCACTAAGGGATATATGGAGATCTTTTGAAACACTATAATTAGTTCCTATAGTAAAATCAATACCCCTGTTATCCATTTTTCCAGCATTAACCTGGCTAAGACTTACTCCATATTCGACTGGTACTATAACTGTTGGATTTGCCAACATATTCGATCTTAACTCATAAAAACAATCTGCTTCAATTTGCAACAACCCTTTCCATAAAGTCGCGTCCAAACCCATGTCAGTTTTCTTTGCTCTTTCCCAGGTAATATCCGGATTAGATTCTGTCCCTTCAGTTGCCGCTTGTACTGCTCCTCCATCAAGGACAGCGGCTGGTCCAAATACATTATACAAAATTAAAAATTGGAATGCACTTCCTGCAAGAGACCCAACTTCACCGTAAGATCCTCTGATTTTCAGATTATTAAGCCAATCTATACTTTTCATAAATTTTTCCTCTGATAACCTCCATCCGAGAGAAAAAGCAGGAAAAAAGCCCCATCTCTTTTTTGGTGCAAAATAGTAACTGCCATCGTATCTACCAGTGGCTTCAAATAAGTATTTTTGGTCATAATCATAGTTTACACGGTAAACTAATCCCAGTTGTCTAGCGCTTGATGATGCTCCAGAATTGCTGATATCAGCTAGGTCTGAACTACCCATATCCAATTCATCAATAGTCAGATTGTAATTTCTTCTGGTTGCTCCAAAATATGAATCATCATTTGATTTTGCTTCAAATAGAAACAAACCGCCTAAACTGCTTTTCCCAAAGTTTCTTTCATAATTAAGGCTTGCCTGATAGGTCAACTGTTTAGAATAATCCATACTTTCGCTTAGGGAAGGTTTAGTTTGTTCGAAAATACCATCTATATACTGATAAGGTGTTTTGGTAGTATCCACGGACCATAAGTGGGCAGGGGTACGGAATGCTTTATTGCGAGTAAATGTTGGGTCAAAAGCTATAGTACCTTTTGCAATAAGTCCAGGAACAAATGACAACTTTTGTTCAACGGATAGCTGAGTAAATAATTGAGAGATATTGGTCAGTGATTTGCCACTTTGAAATACATCTCCCCATACATAAGTTCCACCCTGTCCATTAGAAAATGTGAGAGGTGTTATTGGAGTGGCATAGCCAACCAATTCAAACAACCTCTCGGTAGGTATAGTGGGCGCACTATTTAATTGTTCCGTTCCATTAATACCGAAAGAAATTTTTGTTGTTTTAGTAACATCAGCATCAATATTCATGGTATAATTGAACCTTTTTTGATAGGTCGGTGCCCAAATTCCTCCCTGATATTGATAGCCTACACTAGCGTAATATTTTACTCTGTCAGCCCCCCCGCTAAGTGCAAGACTATAACTATTAAGAGGTGTATTCTTATCGAATAGTTCATCATAAACATTATGGTTCGGATGTCCGTCAGGATCAGATCCATCTTTAAATTTCCGAAGATCAGATGCACTGTAAAGCGGGTTTCCACCAACATTCACACTAGCAGCATTTTGTAGAGAAGCAAACTCATAAGCAGTTGGCAACTTAGGTAAAACGGTACAATTCTGAAAACCCATATAACTATTAAAAGTAACAGTTGGCATCCCTGTTTTGCCTCTCTTGGTAGTAATCAAAATAACTCCATTGGCTCCGGCGACCCCATAAGGTGCAACTGCAGCGGCATCTTTCAAAACAGTAAAACTTTCAATGGTATTAGGATCAAGATTTTGAAAACCTCTTGGAATACCATCTACCACTAATAAGGGCTGAGTACTTCCTGTTGAAGATATTCCTCTTATATAGATATCATTAGCATCCCTTCCTGGTTCGCCAGTAGATTGTCTTACGATTAATCCAGGTATTCTGCCGCCTAAACCAGTTGTCAGATTAGTAATAGGGTCATCAGCCAGCTTTTCTGCCTGCATAGAAGATACAGCAGAGGTTAAAGATGTTTTTTTCTGTGTACCATAACCTACAATTACAACTTCTTCAAGATTTAGTTCGGCAGATTCTAGAACCACATCCATTACAGATCTATCTGTATAAGGAACTTCCTTGGAAATATATCCTATAAAGGAAAAAACCAGAACTGCTTTTTTGTCGGGTATTGTAATAGAGTATTTTCCGTCAGTCCCGGTAATAACGCCTAAGGCGGTTCCCTTAATAACAACGTTTACACCCGCCAAATTCTCACCGGTCTGACTATCTGTGACTTTGCCTGAAACTGTTTTCTGTTGCAGCATGTCAATACTATTAAGCGAATAAGTTGCAGTTGCAGATAAATTCTGAATACTACAAATCAGAATCAGTAAAGCAATTTTCAGAGTTAATAATAATTTCTGAAAACAATTGTATAGGTTTTTTAATCCATAAAAATAACTAAGATTTTTTTTCATGCTTAGGTTAAGTTAAATAGTTAGTAATCAAATCATTTTTAAATATTTGAAAAATAATTTTTGGCTATCAATCCAGTTCTAAAGCTGTAACCGCTTTTTTTGGCTAGTTTTGTTCAGTTACAAAGGTGTTTCATAGGCATTTTATTAGTTAATAATTAACTCTATAGACTATTTGAAAAGAATTCTTAACTATTTTATATCATTGTATTTCAATCTTTTAATAAGATGCATAAGTAAAATTAATTTATTAATATTAGCTATTCAAAGCTTAAATTATCCAGTTATTACACTTTCTTAACATAAAACCAATAATTGAAAACTTACTGGTCAATTCTTTGAAAATGGAGTTTCTTAACAAATCTTAGTTCAACTAATATCTGCTAAAAAGTACAGAATAAAGCGGGGAAGCGGTCTTAAAGAAAAAGCTCTACCTTAACCCTGCTTTTTTCCCACATTATGCATATTAACTATAAACAACGTTCTGTATTTGGACGCTATCAGACTACAGTCCTAATTGATAGCGGATTTTTACCATCTGTTAAAATGATAAATGGATTTCTAATAATAACTCTAAATATTAATAAGTCAGAACTTAAAATCGTGATGAAGCACTTTGTACATCTTTTTCAGTTCTTCTATTATAATATAATCTGCAATGGGATCAAGGGCTAAGTCCTTTATAATTGTTGATTCAAATTCTTTTGAAAGTGCGTCCAGAAAAGAGATATCAGACGGGTATAAATTTCCCCCTTCATCCCTCGCAGTGAAACATAATCCAAATGACATTGACTCCAATATCATATCATATGGCATCCGATATTGCATTGCAAGATGTATTGATCCTATAAAGCGGTCGTTGGCACTAAGCTTCCTGATCAGGTCTTGACCTACCCGGAATATTGTATCCTGGAGCGCTTTATTCCTAAAACGATAGATCAGGTCATTAATATGATCTTCAAGGTCATGAGCTGAAAAATCATCAGGATAAGCAGTCCTGAGAATATCTGCTGATTGATGCATTACATCTCTCGTAAAACGAGATACTTCGCTATCGTCAAGTACCTCATACATATACACAGCATCAGGGTGCATAAAATACCCATAATATGCAGCAGTAGCATGTCCAAGATTATGAATAAAGGCTTTGCGGTCGACCCATGCTTTTATATTGCTTTTAGGTGCTAGCCCTTTAATTTCCGGGATAGATGATTTAAATCCTTTGCCATCGAGGATCAGAGTATTATAGGGTTCGGCAAATACCACCAGTGGGTCCTTTTCCAGCGCTGCCAATGGTATTATAGGAACCATTTTACCGATACTTGTTTCTATAAGACCAACGAAGGTTTCAACAGGGAACCCGGAAGGAAGATTCATCTTAAGCTGTCCTCTTACAAAATCAGCTGCCGACCTCATATTTTCAGCAAGGATGATATCAAGCGGGGCACCAGGATTATTGCTGCATCTCTGTAACAGCCCTGCTGCAATAATCGGAATTACCTTTTCAAGCGCGTTTTTTCCAACAGATACAGCAAGGATTCCGGCTGTGGACACAGCATCAACCACCTTCTGCTTATCAAGCGCAGATATTGCCTCTACATTTGGGACTATTATCTCCTTATCTTCTTCACCTTTTATTACAACGCGATAATTACCCCGTTGGTTTAGCATGCTAATCATTACCTGGTCAACATCTATAAAGACCACTTTATAACCGCTGCATCCAAATAACTGGCCTATAAAAGAGCGGCCAATCTTCCCTGCTCCGAAAATAACTATTTTACGGACTTCAATCTGCGATTTGTTTTCTATAAGCCTCATAATATGGTTCCATTTTAGCCCGCTTTTCACCAGTCTTCTCTTCAAAATATGTTCCTCCCAGATAAAAACAAGTAAAACCACCCTTTGCCTATCAAAAGTTTTTTTTCAAATATTTAAAAAATTGATCACAAATTTTATTTTCATTGACACGGATCATCGTTTGTACTTCGCGACTTTTAGACAAATACCGGATGGTCTACGATCTCTTCTTTAGTGCGGTCCCAGTATAGCTTCTTCCCTTCACGATAAGACCGTGTGGCCATAATACAGGCAATCGAATGCCAGAATCCGGTATGAATGCTCCCATTAGGAATATTCCTATTCCTCATGCAATCAATCCAGTTGTCGAGGTGATATTTGCTATCATCACTTAGAGTAACCGGGCCAAGCTTCATCCTATATTCTTCAGTTGTCACTATTTCTGCTTTCCCACTTTTTATCGTTTCTTTCATCCCTTCATAAAAATCAAATCCACCGGGAAGATCTTGATGCTCGGGAATAAAAAACCAGCGGGCACTACCTTCTCCTCCATGTGAAAATAATGTTCCTTCTTTTCCACGGATACAGGTATAATCACCAAACATGTTTGCATAGTTTGAAGCATAGGAATACAATAACTTTGAATCGTCATATGTTGCAAGCGCCTGGAATGTGTCAGGATTCTGACGGATATCAGGCCAGCCAAATATCCCCCCGTTTGCAACCATAGAATCAGGAATTGCGGTGTCGGTATAAAAATGAACTAATCCCACAGCATGACTCATCCATTGGGATGTAATTCCACCTGAGTAATCACGGAATATCCTGAATTCAAAATACTTCCACGGATCAAATGGGACATAAGGTTTGCCTAAAAGCCACCTTTTCCAGTCAGTATCCGCCTCTCTGATAGCGACAACATCGGGATCTTTTGGGTCATGCCAGCGAGGGCCATTATAATTCCAGACCTGTTCAATTTTTGTAATCTGACCCAATCTCCCTGAACGAACAATATCGCGAACCTTAATTTGCATCGGATCGCTCACCCATTGTGATCCCATCTGTACAACCTGAGTGGATGCAAGAACGGCGCTTCTTGCCAGTTTAGCATCTTCAACATCTATGGCCATGGGTTTTTCACAATAACAATCTTTACCTGCTTTGACAACTTCGGCCAAAAGCTTTGCATGTTGAAAATCTCCTGTTGCGATCATTACCCCATCAAGTTCCGGCATTTTCAGCATTTCTTCGGAATATATAAATTGTTTTACATCTGTTCCGAATATCTTTTTACAGTTTGCTGCTGCTTTTTCCCTGTTGAGTTTCCAAATATCGCATACGGCTACGACTTCCAGATTTTTATCTTTTTGGGACATTTTTACCATACTTTGATGCCCACCGCTTCGAGCACCACAACCTAGAAATCCAATATTGATCCTATCGTTCGCACCGATAATTCTATTGTACGAAACTGCACTTAAAGATGAACTTCTTGATAAAACAGCTGCACCTACAAATCCAGCAGCTGTTTTTCCAATAAATTTTCTACGCGATAATTCATTTTTAGCCATAATATTTCCCTTTCATATATAATTAGTGATATTTTGCCTTCAAATATTGAAAAAACTTAAATCTGCTCACATTAAACATATCAAAAACGATATCGGAATAATGCCTCTCTGTTAAATAATCTCAAATAAATTCAATGTAAGCTATTTCAGCAATAGTTTTTTTCGATAAACTGTAACTTATTTTTTACCTTAATCACTTACTTTTTTTAATAACCTTTTATTACAATGATACATGAAGACTTAAATGAAAATACAGACAATTTACTTTTCAGGATAACATCGAAGCTGAGTCTTTATCAAGAAAAAGCCATGCTGCCTTATGCCGTCTCAAAATTGATGCAGGAATTGCTGGAGTAATTGAACCTTCAACAGTTTTTTTAACAGCCTCTGTTTTCCGTAAATCAGGAACGCTGCAAACAATAGCTTTCGATTTCATGATCTGTTTTATTGACATACTGATTGCTTTTAAAGGAACATCGTTAACCGCGGGAAACCAACCTTCACTCATCTGCTGACGACGGCAGTCTTCATTCAATGTCACTACTAGATAGGCTTCTTCAGTTTTGAAATCCGCGGGGGGATCATTAAAAGCTAAATGACTGTTTTCACCAATACCAATAAAAGCAACATCTATAGGATGTTTGTTGATTAACTTTCCCAAACGGATACATTCCTCATAAGGATCAGCATTGCCATTTACATAAATAAACTCTTTTGGTGATATAATATCTACAAATCTTTCCTTTAGATATTTGCGAAATGATGCAGGGTGCATTTCTGATATTCCGATATATTCATCCAAATGAAAGGCTGTTACCAAAGACCAGTCAATGTTCTCTTTTACCAACTCGTTTAGCATTTCGAATTGAGATGCTCCCGTAGCAACAATGATATTCGCTTTACCTTTGTCGAGGATAGCCTTACGAATTAATTCGGCACCCATTTGGGCAGCTTTTTTACCAAGAATCTGTTTGGTCTCTGAGATTACTATTTCCATGTTTTTATTGTTATTAAAAGGTTAATTAAATGTGTATTTAAGACTTAGCTGTAATAACCCGACTCATGCCCGGTTATTTTAAATTTAAATGGAGAATTAAGGATCTATTTAAGTTGTATATAATTCAAATTATCGTCTAAAGGAGTCATTTTTGGCATTAGTAAGTGCACGGAACCAATAATAATCAGATAGGATAAGCCTGAGATTAAAAATGCCCAGAAATAACCCGAATTATTGGCAGTATCCAGTACTGCTCCCAAGGCAATATCAGCAATTATCGCCACTGCTACCCCGACCATTTTTCCTATCCCTATTACAGATGCGGTCGCTTTTTTTGGGAAAACATCTGAAACCAGGGTATAGCCATTAATTGACCATGCCTGATGTCCTGCTGCGGCAAGACCAATTAAAAAGACAGCAAGCCATTTGCTTGCAATAACAGGTACAAAGGCAACAGGTAAAATAATAATTGCACAAACCAGCATGGTTATTTTCCTGGACATATTTATTGACCAGCCTTTTTTTATTAATGCTCCGGAAGCATATCCCCCCAGGAGGCTTCCAGCATCAGCCATGATAAAAATAATCAGGAAAGGAAGTCCTATGTTTTTAATGTCTACACCAAACTGTTCGAAGAGGAATTTTGCGCCCCAGAAAAGGTAAAACCACCAGACACCATCAGTTAAAGTAGTTAAAGAGAAAGCCCAAGTCTCCCTCTTGGGGAATAGTTTTAACCATGGAATTTTTTCTATTGTCTCTTCTTCAGAATCGCTGTTAATATAAGCTAACTCCTCTTTTGATAATTTTGGATGTGCCTCCGGTTTTTTATAGGTTCTCCACCATAAAAATACCCATAAAGAACTAAGAACTCCTGTAAAAAGAAACGGTATTTGCCAGTTAGCTCCTTTGACAGAAACAATAGCTCCAACAATGAACGGGGCTAAAATTGCTCCAACGCTGGTAGATGCATCAAAAATGCCTGTAGCAAAAGCCCGATCCTTTTTCGGGAACCACTCAGCTACAGTTTTAATTGCAGCAGGAAAATTTCCCGACTCGCCAATTCCCAGGCCAAAACGTGCTACAATAAACCCAATTAAACTAAAGGCCGGTCTTATTGCAGCATGCAACACACCGAATATACTCCATATAGCAATTGAAATAGTATACCCTATTTTAGTGCCAATCCTGTCAATGATACCACCCATGAACAGTAGTCCTATTCCATACGCAATCTTGAAGGAAACCATTATGGCTGCATAATCTTTATTTGACCAATCGAAAAGTTTTTGCAATGTTGGGGCCATTACACTAACAATACTGCGATCGAAATAGTTGATGGATGTGGCCATAAACACCAATGCAAGAATCCTGTAGCGATAATTGCCTATCTTTTTATTTACTTCATTCATATCGATTTTTTATAGTACTTATGCCCTGTTTTTCTGTTCGTCTGATAGTGAATTTTTTTGATTCCTGTGGATGCTGAATGCTATTCAATTTTCTTGCAATAAAAACATGATTAGAGAAAACTCACAAATATTAGTACTCTTTTAAACCATCCAGATGAAGAAGATCTGCAGAATGCAGATCCATTCTTCCTGAAACGTGTTAGGTAATGTCATAGACAAGTACCAGAATGACTTTGATTATAAAAAAGTCGTCCAGTCTTACCGATTAATTTGGAAGAGATAATATCTGCCCTCTACATTTGGAGTCTCTAACGTAACAGTCATTTTTTACTCTTACAGCTATCTTATTTTAAATTTATATTTTTTACTTTTTTATAAGCCCAAACTCTTCAAATTTTGTGATAAGATAATCGGCATATCGCATAAAACCCAAATCGGTAAAGTGGACACCATCTACTGTTGCTTCATGGTCTGTCCCTAAAGGATATTTATTATTAATATAATAGATGTCGCGACTCCCTGCTTTAATTAACTTGTCATAATTGTCTCTCAGTATCCGGTTTCTTTCAATTATGCTTTCCTGCATTTTCAAGTTAAAAAAGGCTCTTTCATATATCAACCCTTCAATAAAAACTATTGGCGTTGCCGGATGATTTCTCCTGATAATTTCAACAAAAGGAAGAACCCTTTCCCGGATTTCATCCAAAGTCATATTTGGAACACACTCGAACACATAAAACTTTGCATCGATGCCGGAAAAAAATTCGGCAAGTTCCGGTTCCATCTTACCGTTTCCACTAAATCCCAAATTCAGACATTCCATGTTAAGTTTTCTGGAAATAATGCTTGTGTACATCATTCCGGGACGTGAAGCACATCCTCCCTGGGTAATGCTGGACCCATAAAAAACAATCGGCTTGTCGATGATTTTTTCTGGCTTTATTATCTCACTTAATGAATCTATACCAACTTCCAATTCGATTACCCCATCATAAAGGGGTAGATACATCTTATATTCCCTCCATTCTTTTTTCATGTTATCTATCAATAAAACCTCATTTTCTTTCTCGAATTTATCAGGTTTTGTGGTATTTACATATTGCCAATTGTTATCAACCTTGCAATACAAATCAACGCCCTCTATCCCGGTTAAAGCCATGTGTACCATGTTGCTGTTATTCAATAAAGTCCATTTCACACTGATTTTTTCACTATTGGATAAAAATCTAACCGAAATACCTGCCGAATTTTTAGATAAATCCCATAATGACGCGACTTTATCTTTGTATGACTTTGGTAACCTGTCAAATGTGTTTTCCCTGAGTGAACCGGGAAATGCGACACCCTCAATTAAAAAAAACTCCTTCCCGTAAAATTTTGTCTGGTCTTTTATTTCAGGTTGTACTTCCTGTGCATTTGTAAAAGTGACCTGGGGAAAAAATGTAAATAATAACAACTTTATATATTTCGTCATGGCCTTTAATGATTTGATAGGTTATAAGTTCATTATCTCATCGGTTTGACATACGTTTGCCAAAATCGAAAAGTATTCATTAAGAAAAGCACCGGATCTGTTGTTGTTAATAATCGTCCAGTTTTTACTTAATTCCTCCAGTGTAAAATCAACCCTATAGGGATTTAAATAAGAGTCCAAAGCAATAAGCATAGAAAATGAATGTGGCTCAACTTTGGCTTTTATTTTAACATTAATCATTTCAAATAATCGCATCAATTCTTACTGAGTTATTTTAATTTCACTTTCAATACAAAACCCAGATCATCTGTTTTTCTATTTAATGGAAGAGTAATGTCTACTTTGTCACCTGAAACCTGCCATTTTAGGGGTACATTATTCCCTAAAACTTTAATGCTTATTATTTTCTGGCGGTAATCAAAAAGAGATTTTACACTAATTGTTTTATTTAGCGTAGTTGTCAGAGAAATTACATACACATAATTATCTTTCGTAGTGAACCAAAAATCTTCAGGTGTAAAAGAAAAATCAAAACTAATTTTTTCCCCGGATTCAGTTTTGAAGTTTCCATCCTCATCACGGCCTTTCATATCGAATTTTGTTGGCCCTTCTTTTAAGGTAGTCCATTTGCCTGTTCCATAGATAGCTTCTCCATTTATTTTCATCCATTTGCCAATTCCTTTTAAGATATTTACACTTTCTTCCGGAATTATTCCATTGCCATCAGGTCCAACATTCAATAGGTAATTTCCCCCTTTACTTGCAATTTCAGCAATCCAGAAAAGCATTTCTTTATGTGATTTCCAGTTAATATCAAAACTTTTATATCCCCATGTATTATTTAGAGTTCCCGGAGTTTCAAATGGTTTTGTTTCGCTTTTATTTTCAGAAGGAATTTCGTTATCACCTGCTGTAAGAATATCTCCCAGATCATTGCCTACCCGGCTATTTATTAAACACTTAGGCTGGATATCATACGCGAGTTTATAAAACTCAAAGCTTTGTTGAAAGTTCATTTTGACGGGATAATCATACCAGATTTCAACTAGGTTCGGAAACTTTTTCAAAATCTCACGCATTTGAGGCTTTGCTTTGTTCTCAATATAATCTGCATAGGAAACAGGCGAGGGGTCATACTGGTTAGAAGCTTCTTTATCAATATAATCTGGAAATTCTTTCTTATATTGGGCCGCACCGGCGTCACCTCCATCCATCCAATCAATAGAATGAGAATAATACAATCCCAAACGGATTCCGTATTTCTTACATGCCTGGTAAATCTCTTTAATAGGATCACGTCTGAATGGAGTGTAATCGTAAATATTAAAGTCAATAACCTTTGAGTGGTACATAGAAAACCCTTCATGATGCTTGGTCATGGCGACAATGTATTTCATTCCTGCTTCTTTTGCCAGTTTAACCCATTCGTCGGCATTAAAGCCAGTAGGATTAAACCCTTTACATACCTCTTTATATTCTTCCCGGGGAATCTGAGCCTCATACATTATCCATTCTCCCAGACCGGGAATCTGCTTACCTTTCCAGATGCCTCCAAGAGAGGAATAAGCACCCCAATGAATAAACATTCCAAATTTTAAATCATTATAAGCTTTATAAAGGTCTTTTTTTGACTCACTCATTTTCTCCCATTCTTTTAGCAGTTCATCATTATCCTGGGAAAAAACCTGAAATGCAGCTGCTAAACAGAATAACATTATTAATATTTTTTTCATTTTTTTGATTTATTAGATAGTGATTGTTGAATTTTAGAATGTCAACTATCTTATTCACTATGATTTAGCAATATATGATCACAATTTATTGAATTCTGTCCTAGGAATTCCCATCAATTCTCCGTCTTTTAAAGCCGAATGATGCACTATATCTCTCGTAAAACGGTACATTTCACTATCATTAAGTATCTCATGCATATACACGGCAACAGGATGCATAAAATATCCATAATATGCAGCAATAGCATGTCCAAGATAATGAATAAGGGCTTTACGGTCGACCCATGCTTTTATATCGCTCTGCGATTTGTTTTTTATAAGCCTCATAATATGGTTCCATTTTAGCCCGCTTTTCACCAGGCTTATCTTCAAAATATGTTCCTCCCAGATAAAAACAAGTAAAACCACCCGAAACAACTCCCCTGCAACAAACTTCCTGGAGATCCGGATGTTTGTTACCATTATTAAACTGAGTCACAACAGATGCTATTACTCCTCCTACAAAATTATCGCCACAACCGGTGGTATCTCCGTGCTGGATATTCTTCCGGCAATCCAGAATTTTTCGTGATACAGGCATCTCTTTTAATCCGGACGTATTGAAAAACCGACCGTCGGAATAAGTTGAAATATTCTTCGATCCGTTGGTAATAATAAGTGAGGAGACCTTATTATTCCGGAAAAACTTAATTGCAGCCTGTAGATCGGTTTCCCCGCTCAGGCGTAAAGCCTCTTCCTGATCGGTGATGAGAAGATCGATGTATCGGTAACTTACATCACTTTCTCCCATCGGCCATTTCTTTGAAGGATTTGCCCTTTCATTTCTGAAATCAAAAACTGTATTGACAATTGTGACACAACCTTTTGATTTAGCTTTCTTAAGAAGAGAGGTCATATTATCATGTATCTGCGGGACCAGAGCTGTTCCTCCAAAAACAACAATATCAGAATTATAAAAGTCATCATCCAGTTCATCAGGGCTATAATCCCATACTGCTGCAAGAGAGTTTATAAACATTCTCTCTCCATGCCCATTCTCATAAGAAGGATCGGAGAGAACTACAGTGGAGGGCGTCTGATTATTTATCAACTTATAATCCTTCAGTATAACAGGAGTTTTCTGAAGAGACGAAATGAGGTATTTGCCAATATCATCATTCCCGCCTCGTCCATAGAAGCGCACCTCACAATATTCTTTATCAATTAGTTGTGCTAAATTTATTAACGATACAATCGATGGACCGCCAATGTTTATCTTGTCATGTTTCCTGCCTCCTGTTATCTTATTAAGAACCAGATCAAAAGAACTGCCGCTGTATTTTTCAAATTCTTCCTTAAACACAAGATGACCCGGAGTTAAGCCTCCGTCGCCGCGTATTACTGACAGATAAGGACGTATAGTATCGCTACTAAAATCGATATCATTATATAACAGATCAACCAGACAGCAACCAACTCCTGAAACTATGATCTTTCCTGACATATTAAAAAATTGTAACTGATCAGTATTCAAAAAAAAAGGTAAAAAATATACTCATAGAGTATTCTATAAAATTTAATGGTCTTATGAACTCCGAATGGTTCGCCGAATACATTCCACACATCATTAACTCCGTTGAACTCGCTCTGTCCTGGTTGATTATAAAATCATTTTCAATAATATTAAGCCATGTTAAATTCACTGCAAATGAATGGTTAGTTGTAATCTTACGCAATCAAGTGGGTTTCATATTATCATAAAAGAGTGAAGTGTTAATGCTGATTTAACACTTCACTTACCAACAACCCATGCAAACCCCTAAAATTACCTAACCAAAAATCCAGAAACTAATTGGGAAAAATCCATTCTTTTTAATTTTTGAAAATGAGACGTATTTACATATCATAGACCATTTTAATGTAATTTTAATTACTTATTTATACATTCTAATTCAATGTTTTTAAAATAAGGATAAGTAAAATTAATGGATTAATGCTAACTGGTCAAAGTTTAAATTACCTAGTTATTACACTATTTTAACAAGAAACCAATAATTGGAAAGAAATTTTCAGGTCAATCTTTTCAAAATGCAGTTTTTAATAAATATGACCCGATTGAGATTTACAAATAACCTTTATAAGTACATTAATGATTTGAGGACAGAAAGGTCGAATTCATCATAGTCACGTTCCATTGAGTACTTTGTGACAAGTTCCTTTTTAAAACGCTTGTATATTCTTATTAATCAAATTTAAATCTTAATCAAGCAGTCTGTTACTTGATAATATTGAAATTTCAGATATTAATGTGCATTTACTTTTTGGTTTGAATCTTGACTGATGCGTCATTATTAAATTCTTCGGTTTCTGGTTTTGCCAAACATGTCTTGTCATTCATGTTATCTGCCAATGAAATAGCGAAGATCCTGATATTTTCATTTTCAGGAAGAGTGAGTATATTTGCGTTAGCGGGTAGGTCAAAGGTTAATTTAAATATGTAGCAGAACTTGTAAGGTATATTTCTGTTGGTTTTTCCATCATGTTTGTGAGTTCCGTACCAAGCTATGTTTTCACTTTTCAGGTATGCAGGTTTAAGTTCATAAATAGTCTTTTCATTCTCTTTATAGGAATCATTTTCAAGATGGATCACGTTTTTTGAACGATCAAATGTATCTGATTCTAAATACTTTCCATTCATTAATAAAACATCCCATTGGCCTATATTTTCCTGGAAATCAGGTATATTACAAGAAACTGCTTTACCATCAATCATGAATGTTTCTCTTGTATCGCCATTTGCCGAAGCAGCAAGAATGTATAATTTATTATAATTTCTGTCCCGTGGCAGTACTATTTTATTACCCTTACAAATAAGAATATTGTTCATTGCATCTTGTTTGGGTCCCATTATAAATGTAATCCCCTCACTTACGATGGTATCAGGAAAAAGCTCTGCAGGATAGGTTATTCCATTTTTATTAAAATCACCATCTGTTCTGTTACTATCCCAACTCACTCCGTCAAGATCGAATTTAAGCGGAACAAAAGTGCTTTTAGGCATTGTCAGTTTTGTTTTCGAATTGGCAAGCCTTATTGAATAAGATTTTGAACTATATTCCCCCATATTCAATTTTAAAATGCCTTCATGGAGATTGGCATTGTCAAGAGGCTCTTCAGCACCGTTTATTTCTCTTACTGAAACAATAGGAGTTGCAAATTTGATCAATGCATCTTCAATAGGTTTGCCATATAGCTCTTGCAAACGAATTACAATTTCATCTGAATTTTCTGCCTTTTTAATTGTTTTAACCATTATCTGATCAGAACTAACCTTCATAAGAGAGAAGGAGCGTCCCAGTTTTCCTGCATGTTTTGCTGTTTGAAATGCCAGCAAAGGCTGGTTTAGCTTTGCAGCCTCCCATTGGGATTTTCCTGCACGCCAGTCTCCCTTATGTCCACTTACGGAATAAGTAAAGATATTGTGCCCGATGTCTAAGAATTCCTGGTCCTTAAAACCCCATATCGACCTTGACAATGGTGTATGGATAAGTGTTAAGCGAAGAGTATTATTATCTGGTTTATCCCATCCATATTTGCAGTCATTCATGATTGATATCCCGTAACGCCCGTCATTATCGGTCAGGTCAGCCCATTGCTGAGCAGGTACTTCATATTGTCTGGGAGTATTAGATCTTCTTTCAATAGTGCCCATTCCAAGATCATAAGTTGCAATTTCATTTGTAACATTTAGAGGGAAAGATACTTTTAATAATTTACCCTTTGAACTCCAATTTATTTTGGTAAGGAAATCTAATCTGTTTCCCGCCTTTCCACATGCAAGAATTATGAACTGTTCATATTGAGAGCCGTATTTCTCCCTTGTCACTTTCATTGATATGCGTGCAGGTCCATTTTCAACTATTTCCACTTTACATGTATCATCAACAAAGCCTATTGGATCTGATGAAATGTTCTTATATAAAATTTCCCAGGCTGGCCAGTCTTCTGAAATATCGTTATAAAATTCAAATCGGATCGGACTTTTCAGCATTTCCTTCATCTGTGCTTTATCAAAAATACTAGACACATCGCCTTTGCTATTAAGTTTCACAAGGTATCGAGCGTTTTCCAATGATTCACTTGTTATTACAAGTTCGCTTTTTATTTTTGAAGGAGTATTGGATGCTCGTACATCATAAACTGAAAAGCCTACTGAAGGAACTTTTGCAAGGAAAAGGATATCCAATGAATTTTTACCTTGCCCAACAATTTGGGAAGGGACTACTTTACCAGCAGTATCAAATACAGAAATAAATGAAGGAACCTTATCGAATACTACCCTTGCATTTACAATGTCTTCGCGTTCCATAGAAAGCGGGTTGTATACCACAAGCGCCTTTCCTTTTACTCTGGTATCAAGACCCCCTGCAATAGCACCGGCGGCATCTTCCAGAACTGTTGAAAACTGTCGTCGGCTAAGTAGTTCATCATTCCACGAAAATGTGTAGGCTTCCTGGATGCTGGTTCCAGTAAGATCATCATGAAATTGATGCCAAAGAAAACGAATCCAGGCATCAGACAGTTTATCCTTGGGATAGCGAATTCCCCCAAGCCAGTCTGCCGCAATAGACGCTCTTTCTGCATCATCTGCCAATAATTCGTTCTGTCTGTTCCAACGCTTCATGGCAGACTGGCTGGTATAACAACCTGTACCATGGGTTGATAATAGCAACTCTCCCTTATAAGAAGGCATTTTTTGTAACTGATCATTATTGATTTCTCTGCATAAGAGATCAGAGGGCGCTGATATTACTTTAAGTTTCCCGCTACCATGTAGGCTTTTTTCCAACCATGAAACTGATTCATCATCGGGGGCACCTCCTTTATCACCAGTACCAAAATACATATAACTTACGTATGTATTTGACTTTTTCCCCAAAGTATCAGTTTTTTCAATCAAAGTCTGCTTGTTGCTCAGATCTTCAGTAATGTGGGTGAGATAGCTTCCAGGGGTAAGTACAGCAAGTATTTTGGATCCATCCACTCCCTGCCAGGATCCAATGTCGAATGGAATTCCCACAATACATCCCCATTCCAACTTAGTGGTCGAAAATCCTCTTAAACCGCAACTTGCAGCAATTGTTGGTAATGCGTAGCCAAAACCAAAACAATCAGGCAGAAAAATATCCCGGCTCTTTTTACTAAATTCCTTTTGATAGAAGGACTGTCCATATAGAATACTCCTGGTTATCGCCTCTGGTGAAGGAATATTTACATCTCCTGCATCAAGTGAGCTTCCGGCTATATTCCACCGTCCTTCGGAGATATACTTTTTCAATTTCAAATAATCCAGCGGATAATACTCTTTGATGAACATATATTTTATCGCGCCCTCAAAACTAAACCGATAATCCGGGAATTTTTCGAACAATGCAAAATTACCCAGGACTGTTTTAGGAATATATTCATTGATTGTATTCTGAATCGTCCATTGCCATTGCGTATCCAAATGAGAAGAGGCGATTACATGCAGCGTCCTAGTCTGGCTGTAATCAATTTTCTCTTGGGCCTTAATAATATTGCAGAAGAGAATTCCTAAAAAAAATACAATCCGAAATTTCTTCATAAAAAAACTATTGTTTATTCTTTCAGATTTTTATAAAAAGCCGGTTTTTATATAACCAATAACATATATACCACAAAGATGCCCAGACGGCTAAGCTTGTCATTATTTCTACAGTAAGGTCTCCTGCCCAGGAAAATAATGCTACAGTGAAGGGAGTGAAAATTTTACTCACTAGACTGGCCCCTCCCACTTCAAAAAAGAGGTAAATAAAAATGCAGTTCATACCTACTATAATGAAAAATTTAGATCCTTCAGTAAATAGTTTTTTTACATCAATCAGCCAATAACAGAAGCATAGGACCAGGATAGCCCATCCACCGCTTGCAAATACAAATGATGATGTAGCAATCTTCTTAATAATAGGAGTGATATTTAAAAAATCGAGCGAATAACCAATAAATAAGCCTGCCAGACCTGCAATAACCAATATCTGAATTTTCTTTTTCACTGATCTGTCACTTATCAGGAGTTTACCGCAGAGAACTCCCCATACAGTATGAGCTGTAGTAGGGATGGCATTCAGCGACGCCCAGATACTCGCCTTATCTACGCCCTCTATTTTATTATTAACCCATGCTCCTAGATTTTGATAAGCCACCCATGGTTGATTAAAGCCATTGACAGGGAAGAACCGATATGCAAGATCTATTAATAAAAGAATTACTAAAGTGAAAATCAGTTGAAAAGAAAAGCTTTTCCTCATTATCAGGAAGGCGATAAGGTAAGTGAACGATAATTGTGCAAGCACGTCCTGAAACCTGAAGCCTATTTTCCCTGGTTCAACACAATATAACGCCCATCCTAAAAACAGCAACATAAATGAACGCTTAAGGGCATGAAGCATAACTAATTTATTGGAGTCTCCTTTTCTTATCCTGTTGGCAACTGCAAATGGGATAGCCACCCCGACAATAAACATGAAAAAAGGTTGTATCAGATCCCAGAAGTGCAATCCATGCCATTGATGATGGCTGAGTTGTGTCCCAATAAATTGCATAATACTACTATTTTCAATGGAACTAAAATGGCTATAAAGCTGGGTGCTTTCGCCTATCAGAAGAAACATGGTAAAACCACGAAAGAAATCTATTGATGCAATCCTCTCTACTATTGGAGAAGTAGGATTTATTTCAATTTTATCCATTCTAATTTTGTTTTAATTTTTATTGTTTAAGTTGTAAATGCAGAACAACCCCCCCTTTTTTATGAAAAATTCAGGTTAATAAAACTGATAAGGCATCAAGATAAAAAAGTCATAAGATTAACCGATTCTTCATTACCTGGTTTATGTTTTATCTTGTTTACAAATTTCAAGCTTCCGGACAACTTCATTTTGCCTTCCTTTATCAGCGCTGAATATGTGAAACTACCTATGCACTCCTTCAGGCAAGGATTTCCCTGGCACACCAGATGGCGCCGATCTTACCACTTTTGTGGTTCCACCTTTCTCCAGTAATATGTCTACCGGTTGATTAGTTTTCCATGAACCGCCTGTGAAATCCGGCACGTCAATAGAGTTTGACCCGTGCGCCACAGACCATTCACTCAGAGGCGCAACTGAGCTCCAGAGAGCTGCATCATATACATCCTGATCAAGAGGCAGTCCATTGCGAAGGCAATCAATCAGGCGCCAATCTTCAAGAAAGTCCATTCCGCCATGGCCACCAACCTGTTTAGCTATTTCGCCGACCTTTTTAACAATTGCCGGTGCGTATTTTTCTTCAAGAGATATTAATTCCTCATCTGAAACCCATTTGTCGCCAATGGAAATCTTAGGGGGCAGCGGATATTTCAAGGCAGCGCTTTTTGTTCCGCTTATTTTATGTATTCTGGAATAAACATTTGGTGAGCTTACGTCATGTTGCACCATTATTGTACGTCCTTTATTAGTCCTGATAGTAGTTGTAGTCATATCACCCCTGTATGGTTTATCAACAAATTGTTTATAGAAATTGTCAGTAGTTACTAGTCTTTTAGCAGTTTCGTTCATCATTAAATCCTTGCTCATAACGGATACCAAAAAGTCCATTTTATCACCCCTGTTAATGTCCAATATCTGACAAACAGGACCTAAACCATGAGTCGGGTACAAATTTCCTCTCCTGCTGGCATTTTCTCTCAGACGCCACGTATTCCAGTAGTAGTTTTTATCAAAATTTGCTGCAAGAAGATCGTGTATATATGCACCTTCACAATGCACGATATCCCCAAAAAATCCTTGTCTGGCCATATTGAGTGTAAGTAACTCAAAAAAGTCATAGCAGCAGTTTTCCATCATCTGGCAATGCTTATGAGTTTTCTCGGATGTTTCCACAAGTTGCCAGCATTTTTCCAGATTATCAGCTGCAGGGACCTCAATAGCAACATGCTTACCATGTTCCATTGCATAAACTGCAATAGGCGTATGCAAATTCCAGGGAGTACAGATATATATCAAGTCTATATCATCCCGATCGCATAACTTCTTCCATGCTTCTGCATCGCCTGAATAAACGACAGGATTAAAGCCGACGGATTCAATCTGTTTTCTGACTTTTTCGGCTTCTGCAGGAACTATGTCACATAAGGCCTTAATGTCCACTCCCTCCAGAATACTCATATTTGACACATGATCTGGTCCCCTGTTGCCAAGTCCAATAAAACCAACGCGGACAGATTCTAATTTAGGTGCGGCGTAACCAGACATATTAAATTTCTGCGCCCGCTTGTTCCCCTGGGTTTTCTCCGGGTTGGATTTAACTTTATGTTTTTTATCCGACGCAAATGCTGGTATAATGCTGGCACATGCCAGACCAATACCTGCAAGTCCTGTCCGCTTTAAGAATTCTCTGCGATTGTTTTTCATTTTTAATGGATTTTTAGATAAATCATAATTAACATCAGAGATTATTTGGAAGTAATTTGAGTTACTTTTTTAAACATTCTATTTCAATATTTAAAAAATAGGGAATAAGTAAAATTAAAGGATTAAAATTATCAGTTCAAAGTTTAGATTGTCCAGTTATTACACTATTTTAACATGAAACCAATATTTGGAAAGAAACTTTCAGGTCAATCCTTTGAAAATGGAGTTTTTAACGAATTAACCATGATTAAAACTTACCAGGTATTCTTATTAATGTATTAATGCTTTAAAAATATAAAGGTCTAATTCTTCATAGTCACGTTCTTTACAACACTTCAAAATGAATTCCTCATTCAGACTTCTGGATATTTCAAGAAGTTTTAAGAATATTTCTTTACTATTGGTTAAATGCTTAGTTGCTACATCGTCCTTTTGAGTTCTCATTGCTTTAACATCAAGGCCAACCCATTCGCCGTTCTTACCATAGTCATGCTTATCGAGAATCCGAACCTGGTTGAATGCCCTGCGGATATCGACTGATCCAAATGTTTTATCCTGATCGAATTTCAATCCGTTTTGATCATTAAGATGAACCGTCCATAATTTATTAAAAGATAACGCGTATCCCATTTCATCAGAAGGATCCAGACCCGCAAGAATAGCATGTGCACTTTCAATATTGACCCCCACTCGTTCTGGATCAACACACAACAGAGATAATGCTATTGCATGCCCTGTGGTTGGGATATATGCATGATCCATTGGTTCGTTTGGTTTGGGTTCGATACAAACCCTGATTTTAGAATCATATTCAAGCATCTGGTTAATTGCATATACAATTCTTTCTGTTGCTACCATGCTGTCTTTAGCTTCACGGATATAAGTTCCTTCCCGTGCAAGCCATAAGACCAGCAAATCTGTTCCAAGCGAGTTCGCAATGTCTATCGCACGTCTGCTACGGTCAATTGCATACATTCTGCAGCCAGAGTCATTTGAAGTAAATCCACCATCAATTGTTCTTTTATCTTCCCACAATCTAGGTGCTACAAATTCAGCAGTCAATCCATGATTATCCAATACTTTCTTAAGATCTTTTGCTTTTTTAATGACCTGCTGGGGTGTAAGATCATTCATATCTGGTACAGCATCGTCATCATGAAACTGGACACCATCAAAACCGAGATTCTTATACAAAGTCAGTTTGTTATTGAATGTGACGGATTTGCGTACAGTAGGACCAAAAGGATCTGCTCCTTCATGAATATTCCAGGGGCCAAATGTAAATTTAAATTTTCCTGCCATGATTTTATTTTTTAGTTTATTAAAAATTAAGATACTTTTTATATTATTCTTATTTAGGCAAATCGACAACAAATAAGAATAGCTTTGTTCTGAATGCTGCTTAAAGAATCTTCCCGGGTTTTATCTCAATATTCTGATATGCATCAAATATTGAGTTTAGAAATATTCAAATTGATAAATAGTATTGTGTAAAACTAATTCGATTGAATTGTCATCTTTTCACTTCAAATTCACCTTTAAGTCGTATGTCCTGAGATGAACTGCCAATCATCACTTCAAACATTCCCGGCTCAACAACCGGTTCAAGATTCCTGTCAAGAAAAGACAAATGTTCAGGTGTAAGTTTAAATCTGACTGTTTTTTTCTCACCTGCAGCAAGGCTTATTTTTTCAAATCCCTTGAGTTCTCTGACAGGTCTTGACATAGAACTGATCATATCATCAATATATAACTGGACAACTTCATTACCATCCCTTTTACCTGTATTTTTTACATCCGCACTTACATAAACCTCCCCTGCCGGACCTATTTTTTCAGGAGTAATTTGAAGGTTACTGTATTCAAAAGATGTATAACTTAATCCAAAACCAAAGTTAAAGAGCGGTAATGCACTCATATCCACATATGGTTTATGATAACCATAAACCCAATATTCTTTTGAAGGCATATAATTATAATATACAGGTAGTTGCCCTGAATGACGCGGGAAAGTAATTGGTAAGCGTCCCCCCGGGTTATAATCACCGAATAAAACGTCAGCTATAGCATTTCCTCCCTCCTCTCCGCACATCCATGCCTCAAGGATTGCCGGTACATTTTCCGCTGTCCAGGGTATTGATAATGGTCTGCCATTAATCAATACTGCAACTGTGGGAGTTCCTGTAGCATAAACAGCTTTTAGAAGCTCTTCCTGAAATCCTGTCAAATCTAAACTTGCCACATCATTCCCCTCTCCATTTGTCTGTTCACCATTTTCACCAATAACAACTATTACAATATCTGCTTTTTTAGCTGCTTCTTTGGCTTTGTTAATTTCATTAAGCTCATTGCCAATTATTTCACAACCTTTAACATAATTGACTTTTGTCTGGGGAGAAACCTTTTTCCTTATGCCTTCCAGTACAGTGATAACATCCTGTGTAACTGGATGAGTAACATAATCACCAAGCTGGTTTCTTTCAGCATCTGCATTTGGACCTATGACTGCAATAGATTTAATATTTTTGTTAAGAGGAAGAAGATTCTTCTCATTTTTTAATAAAACAATTCCTTCACGGGCTGTCTGAAGAGCCAGTTCCCTGCTCTCTTTAGTATTACATTCTTTAACTGCCCTGTCAATATCAACGTATGGATTATCAAACAAACCCAAAAGATACTTTATCCTTAATATGCGTCTGACCGACCTATCAATAGTCTCTATTGAGACCTTTCCCTCCTGAACATTTTCTCGCATAGCATTCAAATACCCGTCTTCGTACCAGATACTGACATCCACACCTGCCTTAAGACATAACTCCCCAGCTTCTTTCATTGTTGAAACTATTTTCTCATACACAAGAATATTAATTCCATCTCCTTCACACATAACCAGACCATTAAACCCCAGTTCTTCACGAAGAATTTTTGTAAGCAATTTCTCTGATGCGTGAGCTGGTAGTCCATCTATGGCAGGATATGTGGCCATTACTCCTAATGCACCAGCCTTTTTTATCCCGGCAACCCATGGGGGAAGGAATACTTCTCTTAATGTCCTTTCGGAAATCTCCATCGCGCCTCTTTCAAGACCACTTACCGGTTGACTTTGTCCTGGAAAATGACAAAGCAAGGATATTGCCTTATCATTAGCTGATATATCTTCACCCTGCATGCCTTTAACTATAGATTCCACTATTTGTGAGCATAGATATGGATCTTCGCTGTATCCTTCTTCATTTCTTCCAAGTCTCGGATCTCTGTTGGGTTCAACAACTAATGTACCTAAAAAATGAACACCTCTTGTCCTTGCCTCTCTGGCTGCTGCTGAATATATTTGCTTAACCAAATCTGTATTCCATGTGCTCCCAATAGCCAGGCCTTCCGGAAATACTGTAGCTACGGGAGCTAACATACCATGAGTTCCTTCTTCAAAAAAAAGAAGCGGAATTTTCAGACGGGTTTTCTCTGTTGCAATCTTCTGAAGTTCATTAAGAAACTCAGCCTGAGGTCGGGGACCTTCTTTGAACATAGTTGATGGAGCCCAAAACCCCCCTGCTGGTCCTATGTTGGTTACTAAAGTCCCCTCTGCAAATTTCCGGCATGTATCAATTTGGCCAGGAAGATTTTTTGCCATCAAACCTGGCCAAGGCATATTGAGTTGTCCAAGTTTTTCTTCCAGTGTCATTCGGGAAAGCAGGTCTTCAATTCGTTTATCAATTGAAAAAACAGGATTCAGATATACAGGTAATTCATAAGATTTATTCCCCCCTTTTTTATCATTAATATCTCCTCTTTTATTATTAATATAAGATGCAATGTTATGAACATTATCTATCCATATACCATTTGATGGATCCATTGCATATTTACATATAGCTTCAATTGTAGATAAAAGAGATGTTTGTTCCACCCCATTAGTAATATCATGACCTACAAGAATCAACCAGGACCCATTAACCTTTGCAGAATCAATTAATTTTTTTATTTCATCGAAGGACTTACCATCAAGTTCCATTCCGCTGAGTTGGGCCATATCACAATAGGCAGGGTCATTTGGACCCTCATCACGCCAACCCCGACCGGTTTCAAACATTGCTGAAATCAAAGGCACATAGCTTTTAGTCGTTGTTCCCCGACCTACAAATTTTTGCCCACAAGGATATCCAAAAGAGACCGAAACAACTCCCAGCATATCTTTAATGATTCTATTTGCAGAATCAAGCTCAGTGTACATCCTGTCTAGGGTGTAATCCTCTAGTTCAAATGGTCTGGTCCATAAAAAATTACCCGTGCAAGGGTGAAAAACAGAATGATTACCTATATCGTGTCCGTTTTTTGCAACTTTCTTCCAGTCCTCCAGCTTCCCTGGCATGGCATCGGGTGATACATAAAAAGTAGCTTTTACACCATATTTATCTAATAATGGAATTCCATTTTCAATCTGGGTTGGACGGGCGTCATCAAAAGACAAGCTCAAGCCCATTTTCTTCCCTTCGGGCCAATGAAAATAAGATTTCCCCTGAATTACACTAGTTTGATAACTCTGAGCTGTAGAAATTCTAAATATCAAACTAAAAACGATTATCATTGCAATAGTTAATCTTTGCTTACTTGTTTTCATATTTTCGTCATTTTATTTGTTCGTACTTTTAGAAATTGAGCTATTCCATGTTACTGTTGTTATTGAATGTGCTTTAAGTCTTTGAATTGTCATTAAATTGTTCCATGATATCTTGCAGTCAGTCTCATCACCATTATTTATTACATTAAGTACAATGCTGCCGTCGATATTCAGAAAACCAACAAAATTAAGCGATGAAGCACCTCCGATACAATTTATGCGATAAGCTCCCGGTTTAACAAATTTGCTAAAGTGTGCCAGATAATAGTATAAACCTGTATAGGTAACTTTCTTAGTATTCCTGTTTATAATAACAACGGGGTGTTGCTGGTTTGGTTCCGGATCTCCATGTTCCGGCGAAACCAACCATGGTCCGCCATCCTGATCTAGGATCATGTTCCAGTAAATCCATCCTGAAACCCAGTTTTTCATATCATTCATTATCATGTTACCCCAGAATTCCCCATCAGAAAACTCGTAAACAGGAGACTTTTTCGGTCCCCCGGGAGGGAAAAGAGTTCCGGTGACATAGCAAACTTCAGTCATCCATATTGGAAGGTCTGGATATTTGTCGTGCAGTTCTGTTAGACAGGAGAACTTATCCCAATCATAACCGTGAACTGTAAGCGAATTGATATGCTTTCTGACTTCAGGATCGTCAAGTGCCTCAGGAAATAAACGAAGCGCTTGAGGACGATCTGTAGATTCACCTAACTGGATTTTTGTAGATAATCCATCTGCCTTTAACCGTGAGGCTACATAGTTTTTTATCATTACTCCCATGGTTTTGTAGGAGACATGGGAGTATCCTGAGTCACCCGTCTCGTTGAACAGATTAAGATAGTTGATGGTAATGCCGTTATCGGAATAAGCCTGTATATATTTGGAATAATATTTTGCCAATGAATTGTAATATTCCGGCTTTATAAGCTTTTCTCCCTTTTTCAGGTTATAGTACATCCAGTCCGGGGCGAAGTCCATCGGGGATTCAATTTCAAAATTACCATATCTGGATGATTTCTTTATAAAAGTAATCAGCCCATTTGGTCCTAAATCCCTTTCGATAGTAAAATGTTTCATGGATGTATCACCAGGAGTATCATCGTATGTATACCATGGACCAGCCGAGGCGAAATCGCAAGCTGTTATTGGCGACTTCATTAATGTATACCCGGCGCCAGAAGAAGAATTGAAAAGCATTTTAAGCACGCTATCCTGCGTTTCAGTATCGAGAGAGTTGAGACAAATCATACCTGCTTCATTAAAGGTTGCCCCAAAACCATCAATCTTCTGAAAGTGAGTTCCCTCATCTATCTTTATTACTGACAGTGACGACTCCTTGTCTGAGGTAAAAAACGAATGTGCCTTCTTTGTCAATCTGTCGCCATCTTTTGATGAAGAATAAACAGTAATATCCGGGCTTTTGGATCTCTGGCATTGAACAATAACTATGAGGATACTTACAACTAAAGTACACCCGATCGACCGGCATAATTTAGAGTGGATTTTTTCTTTCATTTTTCTGAATTTTATAATGTAGCTATTAAGTTAAACTTTTACCCAGGCTCGGTTTACAGCCGAGTGCTCTATGGCTTCCAATACTTCCTGACATTTAACACCATCTTCAAAATCAGGGCTAAATGGTAACTTTTGAATTATTGAACGAATGAATCCAGCTACTTCAATTACAAACAAATCAGCATATCCCAGGCCATGTCCCTGTGGCCACCAGCCTCCATTGTAGGGATGGATTTCGTGCGTGACATTTATCTTTCGGAAGCCTGCCTCTTGTGACGATTGTTCATTGTCATAAAACATCAGGTAATTCTGGTCCTCGAAATTCCAAACCAGAGAACCCTTTTCACCATTAACTTCAATTGAATTGTAGTTTTTGCGACCTGTTGCAAGTCTTGTCGATTCATAGCATCCGGTGGCACCACCATTAAAATTGACAAGAAACTGTGCAACATCATCAACGGTGACTTTACCTTTGGGTCCATTTGGATTATTGCTGTCAACAGGCCGCTCCTTAATCAAAGTTTGCAGGTTACCGGATACCTCATTAAAGGTCAGACCTGTAACAAAACGAGTCGCATCGATTGAATGAGCGCTCAGGTCACCCAATGGACCAGACCCTGCAATTTTTTTATCGAATCGCCAAACCATCCCGAAGGCAGGATTTGTTATCCAATCTTGCGCATACCTCGCGAAAACATGGTAAATCCTTCCTAATCTTCCTTCCAGTACCATTTGGCGTGCAAATGCCAGTGATGGAGTAAAACGATATGAAAAGCCACAGCAACTTTTCACACCGGCTGTATTAACTGCATTAAGCATTTCTCTTGCATCGTTCAGATTATTAGCCAATGGTTTTTCGCACAAAATGTGTTTCCCATTTTTTGCTGCTTCAATAGCAATTTCTTTATGTAAATAATTTGGAGTAGCAATACTAACAAGATCAATATCATCACGTTTAATTACATCGCGCCAATCTGTCTCACAGCTTTCCCAGCCATATCTGGTTGCAAACGTCTTCAAGTTATCAATTGTATCGTTGGCACATAAACATTTCATGATTAACCTGACTGGCAGGTCTGTCCACATTGCTGCATTTCGGTATGCATTAGAATGTGCAATTCCCATGAATTGATGACCGATAAGTGCGACCCGAATCTCTTTTTTTGACATTTTCAGTCAGAATTAAAATTGTTTATTTTTCTGTTTTTTTACATGCATCAATAAATTGTTTCGCAGCAACTTCAATTTCAGCATCAGTTGAATTGATATTAATACCCCAGCCGGCACCAGACCATCATCAACAACACCAACACTTATGTTCATTGCACGACTCAAAATATCATCTGTTTTTGGATAAGAGCCTTTAGTATGTGGTTGCCCAATCTGCTTCAGGCAATTTAAAACGTGTT
>Ga0182021_10001195_pt1 | contig 29482 bp, 27 predicted proteins | sample 612E3MmetaG_FD_120493 | JGI IMG/M metagenome (GOLD analysis project Ga0182021, IMG submission 120493) | Permafrost microbial communities from Stordalen Mire, Sweden - 612E3M metaG (Illumina Assembly) | ecosystem: Environmental > Terrestrial > Soil > Wetlands > Permafrost | place: Sweden...
CGATGCCGCCGTATATTCATTATTTTTGACTGATGGGAAACACGTTTCCAAAACCCTCGACCCCAAACGCGGATACTATCTATATATATTGGAGGGCGCGCCGCTCGCGGTCAACGGCATAGATGCCCCCGTTCTGTCGGCGGCGATGATAACGAAGGAATCGAAGCTAACGCTTAAAGCCGCAGGTGACACCGAAATTCTTCTTCTCGATGTCGGACCGCTGAAGTGATCGCCGCGCGCAAAAGTGGTAAATCCGCACTCCTATCTTCTTTTATGGAAGAGTGACAAAGCTGATTGGCGGAAGATTATCGTTGGGATTGTATCGTTGTTTCGGAACTAAGCTCTCCATCCCCTTGGGATAAAGTTGTAAAAGCGGTGAAAATACAGGAGACAATTCCAAATCCGGTATTTCCCGACGGGCGTGGAGCAAAAAATCTGCTTCAAAAGCCTGTGCTCGTAGCTTTATATTCGGAGCGTCGATATACAGTCTGCCGTTTGAATAATCCGTGATTTGCGACGCCATACTGGATATAGTGGCCAGCGCTTCGACTGGTCTGGTCATCACGCGGAGCGGAAACTCGGGCGGAAATATGATAAAGCCTGCAACTTTATTAATTTCGGTCTTCGGAAATACACCTATTAAAGATACCGGTTCTCCCGGAGCGGTCATTGTGAGAATTTTGTTAACAGGAATTTCAAAATAGTTGTGTAAGACAACGGGAATATTCTCCGTATACATCGGGAATACTTCTTTCCTGTTTATCATCCTCCATGCGCACGTTCCGATGGTTTGCGCAAGCTCCGAGTGACCGCGGTTGGCAAAATAGGCAACGGATGTCGTGATGAAATCCGAAGTCGCCCGGGAAACCTTTTCAAACGGGGCACGTTGAATCTCCGCAAGCGTTGTGCCGATAGTAAAATGCGTCTTTTGAGCAATCTCAAAAACGTCTTGTAATTGACGGCTCTCCGGTAAATAACTGTCTGCTTCCGATATGGTCATGAGACCGGATCATAGCACAAAAACCTGAGGAAAACAACATTATAGGATATATCCTGCACAGGATTCCCCTCATGCTCGAAAATTAAATTGTTCATCGTTCATGGTTCATGGTTCATGGCAAGATAAATATCGGATTTAAGATTTCAGATTTAGGATTTAGGATTGTAATTTTTCCCTATTTTCCACACTCCCTTTTCGCGGAAGGCCGGGATTGTTTGCCGGCGTGCTTTATTAAATACAGTGGGAGCACCGAACCCATGCTCTTTGACATAGGCCGCGAGCGTCAGTATTTCTTCTCCCTGTAAATAGGTAATCCTCTTGTGCAGTGATTCAATTATCGCTCTTGTGAGCACGCGTTCCATGATTTGCGTCTTTTTGTCATCACGGTACGTCGTAAATCCCCGATAATATTCCTGCTTTTCTTTATCCCGGATAATAACGTTTGGAAATCCGATGCGCTGTAGTTGTAGGTTAATGAGTGCTCTTCCGATACGACCGTTGCCGTCATTAAACGGATGAATTGTTTCAATCTCCAGATGAAACCTCGCGATCGCATCCAGAGGATACGTCGTCAGATTGCTCGTATATTCTTCTAACATCCGGTCCATCAATAAATCTATATGTTCAGGCGCTGGCGCGATAAATGTGCCTACGCGAACAAATTCGTTTGCCTTCCTGAATCGTCCGGCAATGGTATCGTCTATTCCAACCAGAAGCATCCCGTGAAGTGCACATATAAGTTCTTTAGACAGTTCACGGTCTTTCGATAATGCCCGTACATAAGCACTTACGCGGGCTAAATTTTTTGCTTCGTACACTTCGCGCACACTAATATTCCGGGAAACTTCCATTTCAAGCAATATTTTTTCCGTTTCAGGGAGACTGAGCGTCGAGTTCTCAATTGCGTTGGAGTTATAGACGCTTTCCGCTACCTCCGCTTCATCAATAAGCACAAGTAATGCATCTTTTCCGGCGCGCATACGGTCATATTGCGTTTTTAATATCCGTATCCTATCGGTGATCAATCGTGAAGTAGCCATGGCTGTATACTATCATATTCACGGTGTTTTGTCAATTTATCATGAATTTGGGTGAAAAATAGGCTCTATTCACGGTGTTTTAGAGATAATGAGGCAAAATCCCCTACCTACGCCTGTCTGCGCAGGTAGACAGGCAAGCTTAGTTCGAAATACATTTACCATCGTCAATGGAAGCGCTCTAATTATTTTTTCAGAAGCAGCAAAATAAGCCCGATCACTCTGTCTTTATTTTTCGGATCGCTCTCTGCGACCAATAACGTAAGCGCTGTCAGAGCTTCAGGAGTCAGACGGCCAACGTTCAGGAGGCGCGCTTTCTTAAGAATCCAGATAAACACAAACGCACCATTCCGTTTGTTCCCGTCGGTAAACGGATGATCTTTTACGACGAAATACAACAAATGTGCCGCTTTTTCCTCTGCACTCGGGTACACATCGCGCCCGCCAAATGACTGAAATACATTGCCGACAATGCTCGTAAAGCTATCCGCTTGCCGCTCCCGGCCGAACAACTCACTCGCCTGTTTCCGTTTCATCAACTCATGCTTAAATTCTCTCAAAACCGACTCCAGATTCTGTGCAGTGAGTGAAACCTGTTTTTGCGTCGCGCCTGCCACCGGCAAAACCGACGTATCATATGCTTCAAGGGATATCCACGTGCTTGCAAAAAGCGAAACGAGATCCAGTGCGCTGTCCGTGCTCACATTTCCGCTTTCAGGCAATAACTGTTTTATCTGCTCAACGGCTTTAAGAAATTTACCGTAATTTTTGGCGATGCGTGAACGGTTAATCGTATAACCATTAATCAAATGGTTTCTCAATACCTGCGTCGCCCATTTACGAAAGCGGATAGCTCGTGCTGAATTAGCACGATAACCAACGGCTAATATCACATCAAGTGAATATAAGATTACTGGTTTGTCAGAATTTGCATTATGCATTTTTTGCATATTGCTTTCTTTTGATATCTCGCCATCGTTAAATATGTTACTGATATGCCTTGACGCTACAGACTGATCAATTTCAAAAATATCAACAAGCTGAGCCTGCGTCGCCCAGATGGTTTCTTTTGCAAAATCGCCTTTCAGCTCAATTGCACCGGATTTAGCCTGATATATAACGATGTCATTTTTTATGGATTTATTTTTCATACGTTACTCAAATTATACCTCCGACTTAATCGGAACACACTTTATGGATTCAGTATAATCAATCAATCGGATTACGTTGCGGACTTTTTGAGATCTGCGAGGATTTCGCCCGCATGAACGAGGGGATTGACGTCTTTGTAGACCTTTTGAATTTCTCCCGCAGGATTAATGAGATATGTGGTCCGAAGAACCCCGGTGAATGTTTTTCCCATGAATTTCTTCTCTCCCCATGCTTCATAGGCTTGTATCATCTTGGTACTTTCGTCGCTGAGGAGTGGAAAGTTGAGGTGATATTTATCGGCAAATTTTTTGTGGGAGCTGACGCTGTCGCGGGACACGCCAAGAATTATGGCGCCCAATTTTTGATATTCGGCAATCGAGTCGCGGAAATTACACGCTTCTTTGGTGCATCCCGGCGTATCGTCTTTTGGGTAAAAATAGAGAATAACCCATTTCCCCTTATATTGAGCGAGAGTATGGGTGACTCCATCCTGGTCCGGTAAACTGAAATCCGAAGCGATCATTGTAATGTAGTATACACCCCTGAGGAGAGAACACAACCACACGCCTATCACTTTTTCCGATAGGCTACGCGTACTAAGGCACATACGAAACGCATCCTTACAGGATATTTCCTGTTGAACCTTCAAGCGCGTTTACCCATGTTCCGTGACCTCCGGCCTTATATTGCCAACCCCACCACGGTTGATCAAAACCCGTATAACCCGGACCAAAATATTGCCCTACCCAGTCGACACGACCGGGACCGCAATTCCCAGCTATGTCGCAATCATAATTAAATGTTCCGACAAAACCGTTTTTTGACCACAGCGTCGTTGAGAGAAGCGTACCGTTAAACGTCGCCCGGTATCCGCCGTGCATTTCTCCGTCAACATCCGATCCGATAATTCCCGTACCTGCTGGACCGGTCTGTTTATAAAATGCGTTAAAGTGTCCGTTATCATAAAGGACAATGGCGCACCAGGACGTTTCCCCGGTCGGCCACACCTGTATATGACGGGTGTAGCTCTCGACGTTCCAGTAATTTCCGGCGCTTGGGAAATAGACGTTAGCTCCGAATCCTGAATCAGTGTCGTTCTGTACATTTTCGGTCACGTCGATAATCGGTTTACCCAGTTTGTCGCCGCATGCTGACCTCGTCAATTGTTTATCGGTATTGAAATCGCCGTTAAAATGCTTACCATTATCCCTGTGTCCGCGATCCTGCCAGTCATTGGCAAACACCCGAACAGAATTGAGCGCAAGTACCGCTAAAACCAGAGAACATAAGGAAAGTGCTATACCTATTTTTTTCATTTCGTTTCACCTCCTCTCCACAAATCCGCCATGTTTTCTCATGGGGATTGATGGTTTCTAAACTCTCCGTCAGCTGACGGATCATTAAGCAACCATCAAAAACCGCCCGGTCGGGCGGTCTAAAAGTAAAACAGATACATCCGATACTGTGATCGATCCATAGGCGTTACCTCTCCCAGTATATACCCTACGGGATATCTAAAGAACAATAGAAAAAGATGAGCTCCCGGTTTGCATTTATCCTTATCTTGTGCTATTTTTGCGGTATATGAATAAAAAAATTGTTGTTGCTATCGTAATAATTCTCCTCCTTCTTCTCGGAGGCGGCGCGTATATGATGCTGGGTAAATCAATGAAAGCGCCCGCACCAGAAACGTTAACACAGGTAAGTCCGACCGCGAATCCTACGGGAACAACCGCGATGGTAACGACTGCGACTGCGGCGCAAACACAGGGGACGCTGAAAAATCTTTTGTCGATCGGTAAACCAGTCTCATGTACGTTTACCACTCAAGACGGAAACACCACGGGCACGGTATATACCGTGCAGGGAAAAATGAGCGGGGACTTTACTACAAAGAGTCAGGGAAACACCATAACGGCCCACATGATTGTTGACTCCGGATACAGTTACGTCTGGACGGGTATGACGAAAATGGGATTTAAGATCGCCCTTGCCGATGCACCAAAACCAAGTACAACGCCCGGTGCAAACCAGGGGGTCGGTATGAACGAAACCGTTTCCTATTCGTGCACCGATTGGGCTCCTCACATGTCCCAATTTACACTTCCGACCGATATTAAATTCACAACAATCACGATACCGGGTGCCGCAACGACTGGCACATCAGCAACCGGCACGGGCACAGCGAATGCCGCATGCAGTGCGTGTAATAGTTTGCCTGCAGGCGCCGCGCAAACCGCCTGCAAAACGCAGCTCCACTGGCCGTAAAAGGAAAAGGGTATTCGTAGCGTTCGGAGAGAAATACGTAATTCGTTAACGAACGGGTTCGTGATGGCGAGCGGCCTACCAGCTTCCCCCGCCGCCCCCGCCTCCGCCGCCGCCTGAGAAGCCGCCGCCTGAGAATCCTGAGGAAAAACCGCTTGAGGATTTCGACATCACTGATGACGCAAACGAAACGCTTGCCGACCTCCCGATGCTTTGTGCAAAAAATACCGCATTAAACGGCCCATTGCCGCTTGCGACATACCACTTCGGCTGCTTCAGGGCAAGATTTTTAAACCGGGCGGCCCAGATCTCCTCAACCCCGAAGGCAACGGCGAATGGGAGAAGCTTTTCAAACATCATCTGGTTTTTCGCCTGAAACGCGAGCTCGCGGTTCTGGCTCACAAGAAAATTCTTAAGTGACCTGGCGACTGCTGCCGCTTCCGCCCCCGCTTGCGTTTTCCTGGGCATGTTTTTACCAAACAGGAGGGCGACAAGAAAGAGAATAAGATTCCCGGTGAACAGTGCAAAAAATGCGAGAACGTAATACTTCGTCCGTACGCTCTGCGGGTTCTCCGGGAAAAATCCGTCAGTGACAAGCGACGTATAGACTTCTGTTTTTACTTTTTCAAACGTGTCATGAAGATCGAGATCCTTGAGGCTCACACGGTCGCCGTCTTCAAAAATGGCATCAAGAAGTTCTTTTTCAAAGGGCTGCACACCCGGATCATTTTTCCAGTCTTTTTGCTTTTGAAAATCATACCCCGTGGTTTTTGAAAAAAACACGGTCTTTTTCGTTTCGATGATCTTCATATAGCCCCGTCGGGCCAAATCGACAAGCGTCGCATAGATGTCCCTTAGATCCGCCGATTCATCAACAAGTGTCCCGGTCTCAGCAGGCGTCAGATCTCTAAGTTTTTGATTCTTCGGTGGACTAAACCACGCCGCTGCTTCCCCCATCGCCGGCTTCGGATCCCGGCCGCTCACCCACCATTTGCGGATGACGAGAACGGGAGCCGCGATATACCAGAAGATTGCAACGATGATAATGAAAAGGAGTGTAATCTTGCCGGCGAGTGTCGCAAAAAACGGGACAACCTCTTTTGGTTCCAGGACGGCAACCATTCCCTTCGGGAATCCGACGACGACGGTCACGCCTTCACCCGTGGTAAGTGCGAGGGTCGCCGTTACCGTTACGGAGGAATCTGTATGAGAAGCCGTGCAATCCTTACCTGTGGCGCCCTCTACCCCCACAAAACAGGTGACATTGAGATCTTTTTGGGCAACCGCTTGAGGTAAGCGCACAATGACGGACGCTTCACTCACGGGCACCGTCCACTGCGTGCCCACCGCATTCCAGTAGAGCTCGTCGTGACCAGGGAAATACGTGAGGGCGCCCGCGACGTCATAGGTAATCACATAGTGGTGCGTGCCGGTTATGGTTCGGTCGGCATCGCCTATTTTTAACTCTTCCGTATCGCCGTTTTGAGTTACGGTAAATGTGTAGGGACCGTTCGTTTCGTCGGTAACCGACTCACCGGAGATCGTCATCCGGTACTTTTTGCCGTCAGCATTGGTCTTTATGGTCGGGATATCCCGGAATATGCCGTGCCGCGGGGAATCGAAAAAATATTCTATACGTTCGGCGACGTGGATCGTTCCGTCCTTGCGGATAGCAACGCTCGTATCGTATTTCTCAATATGTTCCGAATCCTGGGCGTGCGAAGCGAGAGGGAAAACGAGGCAAAACAGCGCAAGGATAAAAATAAGTACTTTTTTCATACGGAAGCTATTTGAAGTATACTCCCCTGACCTCCGCCTGTCTGCACAGGTAGACAGGCAAGTCTGCGTACGAAGACTTGCCGGGTCCACGTTAGGTCGGGGCGGAATACGCTACAAATTAGCCTATAGTTGAAAAACTCCGGAAAATGCGATATACTTTGATATGTTTACCGGAGACAACTTATGATGGATGTAGAACAAAAAGACGGATCCGAACAAAACCACTCAGTCGCGGACTTTAACCGACTGGTCTCCCAGTATTGGGAAAAACCAGATGCGGAGCGACATATGATCGGAGCGAGAGCGGAAATAGACGGGATTCTGGCGTCAATGACAGACCCCGACCGTGAAGCATTCCTTTGGGAATCCATTAGAACGCAGATCATTGACGGATCACGCCGGGCGGTTGAGATCTTAGCTTCACCGCATGTTTCGGGAGTCTTCAAGCGCATCTCATCGTTAACTGCCGAACAATTAGCTGCGCTTCCCTATAACGAAACGCAGACGCTCAATTGGTTTGATGACCGCGATAAGCTCAGGGACGGGCTTGTCACAGTATCCCTCGATCTCTTTGACCCAAGATCTAGCCAACAAAGCAGCAGATCTTTTGATGCATATCCATATAATAATCTTCAGCTGCTTGATAATCCCGACATGTCGCATTTGTGCGCCAATCTCGGACATGATGTAAACGCTATTCCTGCATTTTCGAACTTCGCTATGAATCTGGCAGTGTACGCGGAAAGTAATGAAGCGAAACGCCGACAACGTGATCAAATAGAGCCGGGCAACATCGGCATGGGCGTCCGGATTTTTTCAGGGCTTCATCGGGGCGCATCATGGATGTTTGAAGCGTATGCCAATATGGCGGAGGGGAACTTCCCCGAAGGAAACGCCAATCTCACCGAGGTCCTACAAACGGTCGCTGACGAGGCAGCCGCCAGAGCGTTTGGGAATAATCGTGCTCGTGCGCTCAACTACCAAAATGTAACATACCGTAATCCGTACCTTGATGATCCAAAAAAGACGCCTATTTCCGAATTCACTATCGACATCCACATCGCGCCCGACCTCACCATCCCGGGGAATGAATCAGGGCTTCACCTGTTGTTTTATCAGTTCGTCAAAAATACCGTCGTCATGTTCCAGGATGAGAATACTCGTGTGGACAAGCCGGCAGTCGCCATAACCGCTGCCCGATGCACAGCTAACGGTGAGCCTTGCATCGCCGTACGGATGAGCGATAACGGTCCGGGACTTGATTTTGCAGCGATTCTCCGGTCAAAACAAAAACTGTTGCAGGAAGATTTTGACCATCTGACAGATGCGGAGAAAAAAATTGCAGGTGACTGGACCAGTCTTGATTTACGGTTGTTCGACATCGTTAATTTCATTTTCGAACGCAGGGTTTCGGGCTCGGCGCGCGCAGGCATGCCCCATTCCGGCATCGGCATGACTCTCGCGAAGGGACTGGTGGAAAGCCACGGGGGCACTATCTGGGGTACCAATATTGCTGCAGATATCGGCGCCAAATTCCTCATACTTCTGGACCCCTCAGGGAATGGAAGTCTGCGAAATGCTGTTCCCGAATTGTATAGGACGGATACCGTACCCGCCCAACTGCTCACCGACATCGACCGGCAGCTGACAAACACGGAAAAGAGATAAATCATCGGTATTTCTATCCGCATCATTCAATCAGAACTCCGTTTACGGTCACTGTACTCAGCAGCGATTGGCTGCCGTAGCGTCAACTAAATTACCAAGAGGAACATCCGCCGCTCACAATAGTGATATAATTTTTCCATCGTGATGCAATTGCCAAATTTTGATGGTTTTCCCCAGCGGATAGACAGTGTTTTTTCACAAATCAAGGCTCATAAAATCCTGATCATCGTTGTTCTCGTAACCACGCTTTCTCTGGGCGCCTTTGGCGTGTTTGCGATGCGGTTGAGAGGCCAACTTCTGTCTCAGATGAAAACAAACGGGAACGCTCCTTCAAATGATATTTATTATGCTTCAGGGTCCGCTCATCCGTTTGAGGCCATTGAAACGGTACCTCCGTCTCAATCGGGCTTGCTGGGTGCCTCCAGTAATTTTGGTGCAGGCGACAGTGGCGACAACACGTTATATCTCACGCCGACCCCGTTTCCTCCTCTCCCCACCTATACACCGGCACCAACCATCGCCCCCATATATACGACCACCACATCAACGAGCTCCCCGGCTTCCTGTGTGGGTATACCAACTGCCTACAATTCGGAGGCGATTGTCTCAACGAATACTGCTCTTGTGAACACAACAGCAACGATTACCGTTGAACTGTTGGACTGCAATAATAATAACGCACCGGTCAATGATACACTGACGGTCACACTGACCAATACCGATTCAGGCGCGAAAGTGAATGGCGCCACCGCTCCGGTGACCGTGACGGCGCAAAACGGCAAGGCCACTATACCCGTCTTCTCTTCAAATACGGGCATCGATACCTATATCATCACGGATACGTCAAGGTCGTTCACCGTTACGGATCCGCATAACCACAACCCGTCGATCACGTTCGCTAATAACACATCGGGAAACGGCAATTGCACGACGGGCGTCGGTATCGCAAACTCCTGGTATTCCGACATCTATCCGACGTCGCCGGTCACAACTACCGTCGGCTCCACCGTTACATTTACGGTCTACATACGGGATTGCAATAAAAACGCCATATCAACTGATGATTCAATCCGCGTTTCGGTAAGTTCGGGTGACGCAGGCACTCAAATTAACGGAAGCACCCCCCCGTACGACACGACGGCGCAAAGCGGTCAGACCAGTTTCACTGTTGTGTCGCAGGTCGCGGGTACCGTCGCCCTTACCGTTCAGGATACGACAAGTTCATTTGCCGTTACGGATGCAAATAACTATAATCCGAGTGTTGTTTTCGGCAGTGCATCAACGCCGGCACCGACTCCGGCGGGTACCGATACACCAACGCCGACCGCAGGGGCAACTCCCTCACCGACGCCTACAACAACACCGACGGCGAACCCTACAACCACAGCGACACCCAGCGCGACGCCGACGTAAGAATAGTTAAATTAGAAAACACCAGATTTTTTCGAAGAGCCATTTACAGTCTAATAACCTACTTATTAAAATATAGGTTGCAGGACGTATGTGAAAAAATCCCGGTCGGCACGTCAATTGTAAAGTTGGGGTTGGGAGATTTCGGGAACGTCTTTAAGATTGAAATAATTTGATCATAATGATTAACGAGCTGACGAAGGTTCACAACCTGGAAGGGAAACAATTTCCAAAAACTATTATTTTTCGTTAATACAAGCGGATACATAGTATTATTCGGACACAAAAATCCTGTGTCAAATTCACCGATGTCTCTGATCCACGGAAGACCATTTTGATCATAATATAATGTAACTTCACCTTTATGTAGAATGGTTATAGTTCCGAAACCCATACCTTCAAATGTATCGAACCGTTTTACCCGGATTCCGGAAATTGTGTTGACTTCCGCGTAAAATTTTTGCTTAACTTTTGTATTTTCTGCTTCGTTGAAAAAATCTATCGTTTTCATAAAGACGCCCGTGCTCAGGAGAAAATCAATAAGAAGAGTTACGCTAACCAGACATACGAGAAATAGATAAATGTTATTATTTATATTCGTCTTTTTTTTCATATCTCGCGAAGAGAGCTGAATTGAAGCTTATATTTTTTTTAAATATTTTTCTTCCCACTCTCTAATATTTCTTAATGCTTCCTCTTCACATTCCGGCACGTGAAGAAATTCAATTGGTTCGTTAAAAGAAGTAATAAGTTCGGATGTATCTCGGGGTGTTTCATAATAATCACCCGACACGTTGGATTTTGGTGCTGCGTAAACAATTCTTCTTAACCCCGACCAATACGCAACTCCCGCACACATGAGACATGATTCAAGACCAATATAGAGCGTCGCGCCTTTTAATGGACCTATTTTGTTGAACGCTTCTATCACCGCTTTGGAATCTGCATGGAATAATCCGGGATAGGGAGAACTTACGGCAGTTGAGAGAATTTTACCGTCCTTTACGACTATGGCTCCCGCAGGAAAGTTGCCCGCCTCAAATGACTTTTTTGAATTTTCTATGGCTATTTTTAGATACTCAATGTCTTTATTCGTAATCATACATATATAACGGCCTGCGACGGAACTGAAACTATTATTTTTGAGCAATCCTTCTTCGCCTGAGCAGTAACATCAGACTGAATAATCCGTTCGCCAGAATCCATACCGCGGGATTGAGCCACGTAACGATATTGTATGTTTGAAGCGCAAATAAACTTAAGAGATGCCGGAATGAATTTATTTCATATAAGGATAATGTCTCTGAATACGGTTTGTTCCATGACTTTCTGATTGTGGGAATAAATCCGAGCATATCGATGGACACCGCAAGGATGACGGATAATACGGGTTGCTTGGCAAACCACCATAGGAATAATGCAATAAGGGAAAGAACAAAGAATACCGTGTCAGTTTTCGTAATATCCTTTTTTCCGTTTTTGAGCCCCAGGAAAAATATAAGAAACGATATGACGGCAACTGATAGTGTGACCCATGACCCGACGCCTGCTCCTGCGGCGACTTGGAGCGCATACACAATCGATGTTAAAAATCCCCAGATAAACCAGCTGTAAATATGCGGTGTGGTTTTTCCCTGAATCGTATCCCGGAAATACGGGATATACGCGACAAACGCGAGGATCACACCGATAATGCTTATCCCTGTTTTAATTAATGACATACTTGAACAATATTCAAACCAAGTGCGGACAGCGTCCGCCGTAGCTCGCTTCGGCGAGCGAAGGCGGAGCATGTGAGTCTGGAACCCCAGTGTCCTTATAACCCCACCATACTCCAACCTTGTATTCTACCAGATTCTGGGGTTTTTGTGTCCCGTAGTCGAAGCTAAATGAGACAAATGGGACACTATAAAAAAGGAGTGTCTCAATTCTTAACTGATATAGTTTGATCAGTAGTTATTTACCTTTATCTTCACTAGGCACTTCGCCTATTTGTACTGCATGCCCAAATATATCCAAGGTAACTATGTTTGGATTTTCCTTTTCCTTTATCCGAGGATATTTTTTAAGAAATTCCTGATTTTCGCTTACCAAATAAATAGTTTCATAAATTGAACCGTTTGCTCTCTTTAAATCTCTGCCATGCAACAATCCCTCTCGCCGTAGTTTTTTAACAGATGAGGGATGGACGTTATGCCTTGATTTTAATTGCGAATTTGAAATCCACTCACCTTCGTTATCAAACAAGTGCTTCTTTAGCGGTGGTATAACGCCTTCTTTAATGTTATGCCAGCAATCAGCACAACGAATTCCATCTAAGTTCCACCAAATTTCGTTCCCGTAATGACCTTCGTAGCAAATTGCACAGTTGTAATGAACATCTGCATCCAGAAAAAATCCTTCTGGCTCTTTTTCTAATCGTCTTTTTCTCGTAGCATCTATTCCCTCATGTTCTCCTTGCATTTCAGCAAGTTTTACCCAAGTGCTCGTACTGTACTTCATTCGCTTTTCAGGGTCTATTGCTTTTTGTGGCTCTTTTTTCTTTTCGTACAGCTTTAATAAATCATCTTCTCGTTCATATCCTTTCAGCCTTCCTGAGAGAAAACCGAGCCGATAACTTACTCTATCTACGAGTCGCCAGTTTGTGTTTTCTAACGTACTTTTGAGGAGTTTCTCAAGCGTACTCGTGCTGATATTTTCCCTCCGTGACGTATCGGCATCCTGTAACGTAAATGGAGCAAAAATAAACTGTCCTATTTCAGGAGCGGTAAAGGAGAGCTTTATATAACTTGTTTTCTCTAACACTTTTGTTAGGAGCTTTTCGAGTTCAACAATGGTTAGCTTCTTCAGTGTACTTACTTGTTGATAAGCACTGTTGTCATATTTTTGTTTTGCTTCGTTGCGTATTTGGTCGGCGAATTCCATGGCTTCTAGTTCAAATAAAAACTTTTCTCCTTGCTCGTCTGTTAAACAAAATGCAGTGCGATATTTTTCCAATAACTCTTTTTCTGCCTGCTCTTTTTGCAAGTATTCTTTATCACTCTTTTCAAAGTCGTCTACTTCGGTTTCGGTGTGACCACAAAACTTACATTTTCTCGTCCAAGTAATAACTTTGCCTTTCCTCGTATGCTTGACGTCAATTTCTTTATTGCATTTAGAACAGAGATCAGGTTTCGATACTCTTATTTCGCCACCTTCGTATACCCATTCTTGCTTTTTACATTTTGTACAGCGAAAGAGAAACATCACTCGCATTGGTTGATCTGTATAATCTTCCAAATGTTTAGATCCTGCTATCTGCATTTTTGCTTTGCATGAAGGGCAGTGGATAGCCTGAGGCTCAATGGCACTATCGTATTTTTCCTGCTTTATACGATCATCCTCCATCCATTTCCTGATTGTTTCTTTCTTATTTTTAAATTCTTGAGACTGAATAAACCACAACTGCCAATACATCAGCTTAGTGACATCACTGTATTTATCATGATTAGACATGCCTTGTAGTTCTTTACTAGTAAGGGTTTTGTTGTAGACAGCCTGGAACATTTCAACTACCTTGAGGCACTCCTTTATAGTTAGGAGATCATAGCGGTTGATATAGTGTTGATCATCTTTAAGGTAATCCATAAAAATCCCCTTGATTATACACTCTAAAGTCTATTTAGCGGTATAATATACACTAAATATGGATTCTATATTCACCTTACCGTTCTCCGAATACAAGGTTGCATTGATACTGCAAAATGAACTGAAAAAGAAAGACGGGTATTCTCTGTATATTCCGTTATCACGACAGCAGGAGGGTGTTGATTTGATAATCCATAACCTCAAAACGAAAAAAACGTTAACCATTCAGATTAAAAGTTCACGATCATACGAAGGAATCCCGTCAAAACGGAACAACCGAATCGTCCATCAACATTCTTCATGGTTTAATAATTTTCTCTATAAATACAAAGAAGGTATTGCAGATTATTACGTTTTCTTCACTCCATATCCGATCTTATCCAGAGGCAACGGAATAAAACTGGACAAAACCACACCGGATAAATGGTGGGGGTTCAAATCGTTGCTATTTTCCGATAACGAAATGGGAACATTATTAAATGAAATAAAAACAAAGAAAGGGAAAGTTGAATCAAAATTCGGATTCGGCTTTGATGAAGAAAACGATAGTATTTATCTCACCAGAGGATCAGATCGTCCAGTTTTATATACCAATAATTTATTGGAGAATAAAATAAGCGAATTGAAACAAAAACTTCAGTAAAATAACTTGATTCGAAAATATTGACAACAAATAATAGAACTTATTTTTTAAGAACTTTGCAAGGCTTTGCACCTTCTTGTGGTTCACAAAACTTATCATCAATCATTCTGTCGAGAATATATCGTGCGCGAAAGTATGGTATTTGCATATGTCGTTGAAGCGATCCTGACGAAACGTATGCTTCGGTAGCAAAACGCTCTTTTGCGCGAGCATACATCTCGTTATCTGGACCAAAACGATCTACAACGATTTTCTTTGTTGTCTCACGATATTTCTTTGCTGACATGGGTCTCATATTGCAGTCAATTTCTCGTAAATGCGTACCATCGCACGTGTGTCCAGTGTACAATACTTATCGAGATTTTGGAAGACTTTAGCGCGTTCTGCCGCGTGTTCTCCTTCCAGCACCGTCTCCATCCAAAGACGCTGTGCCGAATTCCCTTCATGAATATCCAGGGCAGTGTAGGAAAGTTCAGGAACAAGGACGGGCAATACTTTTTTAATCGATGCACTTCCTAAAAAGTCTTTATGGACATACCATCCTTCGGAAAAGGGAATCTTCAAGTCAATGATCCGCTTATTTACCTCCCTATAAAACGCTTTAAATTCAGGGAATAATTCACCCATTTCGGTATTGCGTCCTTTTTCAAAACTTTCATGCCACACGAGGACAGTCCCCGTGGTACCGATATGGGATAGGAGTGATTGACTTAACGGAAGGACAGGGTTTGTTTTTTCTGTATGAAGATAGCTCACGTGCCGCACCTCGCTGCCGGGCGCATCCAATATATGGAGCGAGTACTGGAATGGTACCTGCTGATACGAACGGGTACCATCAAACTCCGGCACCACATTTGCGAGCGTTTCGTAGTCAAGAAAGTAGAGCGGAAACACAAATTGCGAGAGAAATGTGCGAATGTCGGATGCTCGAATAAGAACCTTGTTTTCTTTCGTTGCGCGAACCTGCAACTTCTGTTGGGGACGCAGTGCAATATCCTCAGGAATATCTGCAATCATTTCGATATGCCGATCCTCAAGCTCTTCAATAAGCTTCACATTGAGCCGACACAGACTATAAATGCTTCCGGCTGACACCGAATGGAATGTCTTGTAAATTTCTATCCATTCGCCCAATGACTGAAACTGGGCATGGATCGGCGAAATATCCGGAATGGTCGGTGCCGCCATCACCTCCAGCGCTTTTGTGATGTGATACTTAGTATCTTCCCGCATCTCCTTCACCGTTTCCGTGATATCCGTAGACATGACCAGTTGCTGTGGGTCAATGGCTCCCTGACGGACATACGTATTGTTGGCATGCAGTACTTTAATGGTACGTACGGTATATCCGCAACTTTCAAGCACAATCATCTGAAACGCGAGATCATGTTCGTGGAGCTCTTTGGCTTCAGTGCTGGATTTAATCTCATAGAGGTCAACGGTTGAATCGTTGACTTTGACCACCACATCGCAGATGCACGTTATATTGTTGCTTTCAAAGCGCCCCTGGAAAATAGTCGTCGCGCCATCTCGTAATGCCTGTGTCGTTCGTGCTGGTAAACTCAGATACGTATCAAAATCATCTTCAGAAAACCCAAGAGTAACGCCGCCGGGGAATAACTTCTCTGCATACTTTTCAAACATGTGGCCGGCATCAAAGACAGCTTGAAGATTTTCATCAACGGGCGGCAGCTTTCGTCTGTCATGCTTTTTTAACCAAAGCCACGCGGGGTGTTTGAGGAAAAGAAGATAATCTGATTTAGACAGCGTCATTTTGTTGTTTATTTAATATGCGATTTGGATTGTAATATTGAGACATAGCCTGATTATACGCGCTTTTTCAAATATATAATGCTCACAGATGTATTAAAGTGTTTCTCAATTGATTCAAAAAATATTTTTTGTTCGTCGCGAAGTTTATCAGACGGCATTTTGATTTCTCCGAAAAAATATTCGTCTCCACGATATAAAAACAAATCTGGTGGTTGAATTCGACCGCGACCCTCACTCTTGCGAAGAAATTCCACACCTTCCTTCCCTAAATACTTTTCAATAATCACAAGTTTTCTCGCGTGCGGTTTATAAATATATTGTTCGACGAGAGCATTCCATCCCAGCTTGAAATAATGAATTGCCGTAAACCATTCAGCGAAGTGATATTGCGGTTGTGAGAGAGCTAATCGCAAATCTTCTGAATCAAAAATAGTAGGATACAACGCGAGCCAATCTTTGGGCAGAAAACCTTTTTTCCAAATAGAAAATAGCTGGGGATCAAAAATAATTTCTGTTGAGTTCATTTATCTTTACAATGCATTCTGTGCCTACAACCAAGATTACTCGACGTTTAACGCTCACATCGCTTCGTTTATAATACTCTTAACTCTATATTCACGATATTGTTAAACCTTTTTCTTTCAAATCACCAATAATTTTCGTATAGTCTGGCATAGCTTTTGCTACAAGCCTCCAAAATCGGCTAGCATGATTAAATTCTTTTAAATGACAGAGCTCATGCACCATGATGTAATCCCGCATTTTGGGAGGTAGGAACAGAATTTTATAGTTAAAGTTAAGATTTTGTTTCTTTGAACAGCTTCCCCAGCGTGTTTTCTGACTTTTGATAGTAATCTTATTAAACATTAATTTATAGTGCTTGTTATTAATAGCTGTAAGCCTCTCTGTAACCATTTCTAAGGCTTTTTCCTTATACTTATCATATCCATCAGTCCCAAGAGTTAATTTTTGCTTCTTGTTTAGTCCTTCAAAAAAATCGAGCTTGGAAATAACCCATTGTGATTTTGCAATTACGTAACTGTCAACTGAGTTAGAGGGAAACATCTGGGGAACAGTAACAATAAAATTACCGTCGCAATAGACGGCTAACCTCATCCGCTTGGCTCTCCTGCTCCTGCGGATTGAGTAGTTGATGACTTTATTGTGTAAGCTTATCTGTCGTTTCATCAGAATTTTTTAATAACAATATCAACAAGTCTGTTTAAAAATTTAGGGAAATCCTCGACTTGTATTTTACCTTTATAGTCTTTTAGGATAAGCTCTTGAATAATTTGCTTGACACCTTTAAGAAATTCTTCTCGTTTGGATGAATTTTGCCAACCTTCATCAAGAATAGACTCTAATCTTTTCGAAAGGTCTTTAGATAACGCTAATAGAACTGGTTGATCTGTTTTAGATAAAAATTCCTGAGATATAACGAACAGTCCGTATTCTCGTAAATTAAGCCCCATTTCTTTGGCTTCGTCTGCTTTGCTCTTAATATCGTTCATCAAGTCGTAGTAACGCTTAATTCTTTCGGAAAGATCAATCTGGTGTTGTTCAAACTCTTTTCGGATAGCTGTTAATCGCTCACTGAATTTCTGAAATATAGGATTTGTGTCAACGTTAATAGAAATTTCTTGCTTGAGCATTTTTTCAAGATTCAAGGCTTTTTCTTCATCCTCCATCTTGTCGAGTCGCTCAAGAGTATAGATATCATTGATCCTTAGCTCTCTGAAATTTTTTGTGATTCCTTCATAATCAATCTGTTCCTGAATCAGTTTCTTAACTTTTTCTCCGTATTCTCCGAAAGTTGGAATGTCACCGCTTCGAAAAGCCTGTAAAGTCAAGTTTTCTTGTCTAAAATCATTAAGGAAGGCGATATAAACGCTCGTAATCCATTCGAATGTCCTAATATAATCAGCAAGGAACGGATCAGGTGACAAAACTTCAAATAATAGCTTCAATCTGGAGTATTTATCAGTAAAATAGCGTTGTTTTCCTTCGTTATCAATAAAGATTTTTAAGCATCGCCTCAAATTTTCAATTGATGGGTCTTCTTGATTAATGCCAGTAAAAATCTCTCTTATTTCGTTAAGAACCTCAAGAAATTCTTCTTTAAGGGAATCAAGGTCAATAAGTGCAGAGTCAATAATACTTTCATCAAAGTTAAGAGCTTCGTAGAGGTTTCTAGTGATTCCGTAGTAATCAATTATCTTTCCACACCCTTTGTTTGGATATACACGATTTGTACGAGCAATAGCCTGCAAAAGGTTATGATCTCGTAAAGGTTTATCCAAATACATCGCTTGCTCAATTTGAGCATCAAATCCAGTTAAAAGCATGTCGCAGACCAAAAGTAATTTAAGAGAACTTTTTGGATCTTTGAATTTATCAATAATCTTTTCTTTTTGAGCTTTGCTGGTATTGTATTTCCTCAAGTTCTCTGGATCGCTGTTCGGATCACCGGGTGAGTAAACAACTTCTGTCCATTCTGCTGGAATAAGTTCATCAAATAATTGTTTGAATTTAGCTGTAGCTTCTCGGTCATAGCAGACGACTTGCGCCTTAAAACCATTCGGTTCGATGTAGAGTCTATAATGATCCACAATGTCTTGTGCGACAGCTTTCATGCGTTTATCGAGCTTTACAAGAGCCTCTTTTTTGCCATAACGTCGCATTACTAACTGTTTTTGCTCTGGGGATAAATCGATTGTCATTTCGTCAAATTGTTGGTCAATTTTTTGTTCATCAATAAAGAATTTCGAAAGACGAGCCTCATACGTTACGGGCAGTGTTGCACCGTCATCAATAGCCTGTTGAATAGAATAGTAATCAAGATAGCGTTCACCTTCTTGTCCAAAGTTTCGATGAGTATTTAGAGTTGTTTTATCAATCGGCGTACCTGTAAAGCCGAAGAAAAAGGCTTTTTGCATGGAATCTCTTAGTTTAATTCCAGCTACGCCCTCGTTTGATCGGTGAGCTTCGTCAGACAAAACGATGATATTTTCATTAGGATTGTCAAGATGCAGGGGAAGCTCATTAAACTTCTCAATGGTAGAGATAAAAATTCCTCTCTCATCATTAGTAATCTTTTTTGCGAGATCACGCTGGGAAGTAACCCGAATCACGTTTTTACCACCAGTATTGATGAATGAATCGTAAATCTGGTTATCAAGGTCAATACGATCAACCAGAACAAATACTTTTGGATTCTTGAGTGTCTTATCGAATCTAAGCTTCCAAGCGGCAAAAAACATGGTTAAAGATTTTCCTGATCCTTGTGTATGCCAGATTAAGCCTCGTTTCTTTTTTCCTTCCTGTACTCGTTCAACAATTTTATTGGTAGCACGAAGCTGTTGGTAACGAGCTATCTTTTTGACTCGACCATCTTTTGTTTGCTCAAAAACAATAAAGTTTTTGATTATGTCTAATAACCTTTCTTTTGCCAATAAAGACGTCAGAGTCATTTCAAGCTGCCCATCGAGCTTTTTTTCAAGTTCTTCGTCTTTCCATTGCAAAAAATCCTGCTCTGGAGCGAAAGTGGTGGCATAAACGGTTTTTAAACCATCTGTCGCGACATTAAAACAATTCGGCCAGAATAGTTTCATAGCTACTCGTTGATAGCGGATTATCTGACCAATAGCATTTTCGTAACTAACAGTTGTAGAAGCAGTAGGGCTTTTTGCCTCAATATCAACGATTGGAATACCATTTAGAAAAACTAAAATATCAGGTCTTATATTTTCCAGATTGCCCTCAAAATAGAATTGATTGGTCACTACGAAGCGATTATTTTCAATGTTGTCGTAATCAACAACCAGATAATCATGCATCTTACCTGTTAATGTGTCTTTAAGGTTTACGCCATCTCGTAGGAGCTTTAGGAAACCTTCGTTTGTATCAATTTTTTTTATTTCTCTAATAACGCTTTGTACTTCTGTATCATCAGTAATTTTATTGATCCGCTTTATAGCTTCCGCAAGATGGGAAACGATCAGGTATTCACTTTCCAAACTTCTCAATTCAGCAAATTCATCAGGTTCAATATACTCATAACCCAAATTTGTGGAAAGGAATTTGATAACGTGTTTTTCGACTGTATATTGTTCGTTAAATTTCATATATTTATTTTCCCTCAAACATGTCTCGTTGAGTCAATTCTATTGATAAAATCTGCAACTCTGGCTTTTTGTAAAGCGAATCGCGAATTACCTGAGCAGTTATATTAACTGCTTTTTTATAATATTGAATATAATTTTCTGTATTCATACCATCTGCTGGATATGCAGTAAATAAATTAAATCTTTCATCAATGTTGTGAATCCTAAACTTAAGTACTTCTCCCTTGGTGCTCTGTATAGCAAGTAGTTCCCCTAAAAATGTATGTGTTGTACCATTTCCAAGCTCAGGAAGGATTTTTTCTTCTTCTGGAAGATAGTTCTCAAAATTTGCACTGTTTATTTGTGAGGAATCTTTTAATTCAAGATTATTACCAATAATTATTTCACTTGCGCTCCCTTCAACTATCGGTTTTAACGTTCTCCTAAATTTGCCCTCTAAAATCATTCTATGAAGCCCGTTCGCATATCGCATCGGAATATTTCTATTAGAATTGTCACTTTTTGGACCATTCTTTTGAGAAGAAGCTGCGTCCATTAATTTTGTAAAATAATATCCTAGGAACAATTCTATCGAAGCAAGAATCAAAGGATTTTCCTTGAAAAAATCATTGACTGTTTTATATCCACTGCCAAATGCCTGAAAAAAATCAGACCCTATCTTATATTCTGCTGCTCCAACGACGTATAAAAAATCCAACAACTCACGTATGTCATGAAAAGGCATCGATGTAGCTAGATGAATAACTTGATGAGTTAATACTGAACCCTCAGATATTTTTTCAGTTTTAACTAAAAGCTCGCCATCGATTCCAGAAAGTTCAAAAAAATCCTTTAAATTAGAATCCATCCCTATAAACGATTCTCCAATTGTGGTTAAATCAAAACCACCAGAATCTTTTGTTTGATACTTGATAAATATATTCGACTTCATAAATTTACCTCTATATTTGACTAAAATGTCTTACGTAAGTTTAATGAACTAAAAAACCACTTCCATTACTTCTAAATGGTAAATTAAATTCGTTCGCAGATTTAATCTTTTTCGTCTCTATATAGTATTTAATCGCATTATCCGCCAGCTTCTCAAAGTTTAAACCCTCATTAGCAAGCGCGTCAGATACTGGAATCATAAAATTAAACGTTTTTTTATCATTTTCATAAAAAACTTCATAAACAATTATCCGCGTAGGTTGAACTGCTTGACCTTGCAGGCTAGTTACAATTTCATCTTTCATCTTATTTATTTTATGATCTAAATTCATATCAATTTACCTCAACTTTCTGACTAAAAATATCTTGCGATAGCCCACGTTTACGTAAGTTATATTTTTCAGATAATTGTTCATGTAAAAGTGATTCGTGTCTTACTGCTTCTATAATGGAAGCGATTTCTCTTTGCTCCTCTGTGTCAACTGGTAAGTAAATTCCTTTTGATAAAAAGGTTTCATTTGAGATATTTATTGTATTTTTTGCTCCCTTAGAAACTATTGTTTGGAGATAATTATTAGCATTGATCTCTGATTCAAAATATGCATCAAGAATCGTTCCCAAATAACTATTTATCGGAGTGAAAACACCATAAAGCGGTGACACGATTGCATTTTTTTCAATTTTACTTTGTTTAATGATTCCAAAAGGAAAGTCACCTGTAGGGCTTTTTGTATAAACTATGTCGCCTGGTTTAACCAATTTATATTTAGAAGTATCTTTAGCAGAAAAAGATCGTCCAAGGTGCTCAATCTGATTGATGATGCCCTTCTTTACCGAAACTGAATGAACTTCTTCTTTCCCAGTACTTAACGTTTTATGCTCGATCAGGATGTCTCTTAACGGAATTTTTTTCCATGTGCCTTTATTACGCCTTTTGATTAAAAGCTCAGATATTGCTTGTCTTATTTTTACCAACTCTCTTTCAATTTGTTCAATTTCAGAATCTAGTTTAGCAAGATCAATGGGTGGTTCTATTTTCGAAGCATCAACATAACGACGTATATTTAAGAAGTATTCCTTCTTAGCTATCTGCTCTATTGTTGATATCTCCGCATATCTAGGGACTGGTTGAAACGCATCAACAGTTTTAATAATTTTTTCAATATCAATTTTTCGTAAATAATTTTGCTTTCTTCCTGTTTCAAATTCATCCTCTGCATTTATAAAAATAACCTTTCCCTGTCTTTCTGGCCGCTTATTTTTATTAAGAATCAGTATTATCGCTGGAATAGGAGTTCCATAGAAAAGCCTAGGAGGCAACCCAATTATTGCCTCAATAAGGTCATTCTTAATAATTTGCTCTCGTATTTTACCTTCGTTACCTGCTCTAAATAAAACTCCGTGTGGCAAAACAATTCCTGCTCTACCATTGGTATTAAGAGATTTAATAATATGTAGTACAAATGCAAAATCTGCGTTCTTATCTGGGGGAGCATCAAAATCTTTTGTACGACCGTATTTGTCGGTTTTGAAAAGTTCAAATTCCCAATCCTTGATAGAGTAGGGCGGATTTGCGACCACAATATCAAAAGTTTGTAAATTTCCCAGATTATTGAGAAATTGTGGATTAGCCAGTGTGTCGCCACGCCTTATGTCTGAACTATCCAGGCCGTGCAAAAACATGTTAATTTTAGCTATAGCGAACGTGCTGATATTAATTTCCTGTCCATACAGGTAAAGCGTTCTTGCAACTTGATCATTCGTCTTCGCTTTAAGATAGTTGTATGCTTCAAGAAGAAATCCTCCTGAGCCTACTGTGGGGTCATAGATATGATCTTTTTGGTGAGGTTTAACAATTCCGATAATGATTCGCTCAACTTCTCGTGGGGTATAAAATTCTCCACCCTTTTTACCTGCATCAGCAGCAAATTCCTTGATTAAATACTCGTAAGCATCACCCAAGAGATCAGAGCTAATGTAATTACTGCCAAAGTTATATTGAGTAAAATGATTTACTAGTTTTTGGATAGTTTCATTGGGAAAACGATCTTTATTCGCAAAGTCCAGATCGTCAAAAATTTTATCCAACTTGGGACTATTTACATTGGTTATCTTGTCAAAAATATCATTCAACTTTTGTCCGATATTTTCTGATGTTTGAGTTAAAACTTCCCATTTACAGTCCTTTGGTACTTGAAATCTGTGATTATAGTCAGCCTCGGCGAGGGCTTTATCTTTATATTCATCGATGACTTTTTTGTATTCTTCATCCCAAACATCACTGATTCTTTTGTAAAACAACAAACCAAAGATGTATTTTTTATAGTCAGAACTGTCTATTTTGCCTCTCAGGATGTCCGCACTTTTCCATAGAAACTGTTCAAGCTGCTGAAGCGTCAATTTACTACCCATTTTTGCAACTATCGTTTCTATATCTTGTTTGCGATACCTTCTGTCTTTCCGGGGACCAACTCTTAGTGGAACTAATTCTCCGCTTTTTTCCCAATTTCGAAGTGTATCTGGATGAATTTTAAATAACTCGGCAACCTGACCTATGGTCAACAATTCCGGGGTTTCTTCCAGCTTTTTTGATATAAAATCGTTCATAATAGGCTTTATTATACTCTCATTTGCCTATTTTGTCAATAGATTTCTTCATAGGTTTTCATAGGTTATGACCTATTCACCTCTAAAATAGAGTCTTAGTTCATTTTAATAAACCAAAATACAAAAAATGTCCACCATTTACCTAAAATAGTCGGTCCTACTCAATTTCTGATTTAGCAAGTTATAACGGTCTTATCTGTCTATTATAAACATATTTTTGTCCATACTTGACAAACTTCATATATGCTTCTTTGTATAGAGGCATTATTTTCTCTCAGAAAGGAAAGGGTTTTATGACAAACCAAACAAAATTTTCTATCGTGAGCGTCCCAATCGACGTACTCATTCCGAGCGTCTATAACGCGCGCACGTGGGATAAAGAGGCGTTGGAACAGCTCAAACTGAGCATAACCCGCTTCGAAATGGTCGATCCGATCCTCGCAAATAGTGCGGAAACAAGGAAGAATATCGTAATCGGCGGCCACATGCGCCTTGCCGCGGCAAAAGAACTCGGGTACACGGAGGTGCCGGTGGTCTATGTGAATATTCTGGACGAGACGAAAGAACGCGAACTTAATCTCCGTTTAAACCGCAATACCGGCGCGTGGGACTGGGATCTTCTTGCTAAATTCGATGAATCTCTTCTATCCGAGGTGGGATTTACGAGCGAAGAAATTGATCAAGCATTCGGCATCGAGGATACCCCGGAAATCTTCGATCTGAAAAAGGAGCTGGAAAAACTGAATATTTCCAAGGTAACCATGCAAAAGGGGGAAATCTATCAAATGGGTGACTCACGGCTGATGATAGGAGACTCGACCGTCGAAGCGGACGTCCTAAAGTTGATGGGGAATGAGAAAGCAGATATGTGCCTGACTGACCCCCCATATTTGCTGGATTATTTACACGGAAAAACAAAATATGGCACGGCGACGGAGGGTTTTGGCGAAAAAAGAAATAGAAAATATCTTGAAACTGATACCCTCCCCGATAACTTTACGGAGCTATGGATGGGTAACATTGCGCAGATTCAGAAACCGGACTTTTCCATTATGATCTTCGAGAATCCGAAGAACCTCCGCACGATATGGAACGAGCTGGAAAAGCACTGGAAATACCGAAACACGGTCGTATGGCATCTCCCAAATAGAGTCCAGGGATTTGCGGCAAAATATAAGTTCTTTAATAAAAGTGACATAGCCCTTGTGGGAACCGGCGGCGAAGCAGCGCTCAATACGGATCCAGAGTCGGACGAGTTGCTACAAAATGAGTATGCAAACGCACTGTTTGCCACGTCAGGAAAACCACATTGGGAAAATTACGAAAAAGGGAAAAAATATTGTCCTACCGATTTCATCGAATATGTAGCTGCCGATGAAAAAAGCAGCCAACAAGGCATTATTTTCGGCACAAAACCAATAGAGATCCTTATACCTTATATTAAAGTGCTTACCAAGCGGAACGATCTTATCATAGAGCCGTTTGGCGGCTCGGGCTCGACATTGATCGCAGCCACAAAAATGAACCGGCGCTGCTATCTGATGGAAAAGGTTCCAACGTATGCCGAAGTTATCCGGGTCCGCTGGGAAAGGCTTACGAAACAGAAGGCGGTGAAAATCGATGGCTGAAAGTAATCCTCCACCATTACTTACGCCACCCATCGATCCGAAGTCTCGGGAAACTATTGATGACCGGCAGGCGGAAGAAAAAGCGGACGTCATTGAGCAGCTCCGTATTATGCCGATCATTCAGATAGCATGCTCCAGAATCGGTATCAGCCGAAGTACGTATTACCGGTGGCGGCAGGAAGATCCGCCGTTTGCTTCCGATGCAGATGGCGCACTTCAGGAAGGTACTCTTCTCATGAATGACCTGGCGGAAAGCAAACTTATCGCCAACATTCAGGATGGAGACAACACAGCCATCATTTTCTGGCTGAAGCATCATCACGGCAAATACGCACCAAAACCTAACCTGGTGTTGGGACCGGAAAAGGGACAATCGAATAAAAAACTGGTTATCTCGTGGGAAGACGGAGAAAAAATACAAGCGTCATAACTATGGAAACTGAACATATTATCATTCCCTATACGCCACTCCCGTATCAACAGGCTCTTCATGATGACCCCCATCGGTTCAAAGTGATAGCGGCGGGCCGACGTGTCGGGAAAACAACGTTTGCCACGAACCATCTCATTAAACTGGCATTTCAACGTAACCTTCCCATCAATTACTGGTACCTGGCACCATTTGAGTACCAAGCGCGAACCATTGCATGGCAAATGTTCCTTAAATACACGCCGCCAGTTCTTTGGAGAAAAAAACCAACAGAATCCAATATGACCATATATTTAATAAATGGAGCACAGATCGCACTAAGGGGCTGTGACAATCCTTTAGGACTTGAAGGAATCGCGCTCGGAGGCCTGATTATTGACGAAGTGTCTGCTATCGCACATTTCAAATCACTCTGGGAATACACGCTTCGTCCGATGCTCACGGATTATAGTTCCCCCGCTATTTTCATTTCTAAACCCAGAGGCTTCAACCACTTCCATGAGTTGGCAAAACTCGGAGATCACCAACACCTGATCGAGGGAGAATTACCATCCGGCATGCCGCTTAACAATGACTACGCGACATATAGGCTGGAGACAGAGATGAATTGCCGTGAGCATCATGGAGGATATCTTCCACATAAAGAAATCGAAGATGCCAAAAATCAACTGTCACCAGAAGCGTTCGATCAGGAGTATCGGGCACGATTCGTCGCATATAGCGGTCTCGTTCACAAAGCGTTTTCCCGAGATGTCCATATTATTCCCGATATGGAGATACCATTATCTTGGGAGCGCATTCGTGGATTTGATTTTGGTTCTGCAAACCCGACAGCATCCGTGCGTATCGCGATTGATACTGATGGGAATTGGTTCATTGAGTACTGCTACAAAGTCCGAGACAAAAGTATAAACGATCATGCTGCCTACATTATTGCAGAGGATAGTGATATGAAAACGCCGATTCCTACCTACGGGGATCCATCCGGACGGCAGTGGATGACAGAATTAAACAATAAGGGTCTTAATATTCATCCGGCAAAGCGACAAAAGAATACCACAGGAGATAACTGGCTCCAGCTGAGTATCGACTTAATAAACACCAAGCTTCAACCGAAAGAAGGCCATGTGGTCTACTTCCCGAACGGAACGAAGAGAGAAAATGCTCCGTCTTTCTTTATTCTGAATCGTCCAGAAAACTTCCAACTTGTCGATGAATTCGAATCGTTGGCATACAAAGAGCAGAATGGTATCAATATCGCAACCATTGAGGATACAAGAGACGCGCATGGTCATTATGATTTGCATGCCGCACTTCGGTATGCGATTGTATCTCAGGGATATCAGACGTCATTTCAGATTATTCCAACGGGCCCTACACCACAGGAACGACTCAGTAAAGACGAAGAAATAAAAGCTATGCTGCGTGATCCAAATAAACTGAAAGAGTTCGAAAAACAAGCAGATCAAGAATTGATTAAACAACAAAATGCGGCAAGAAGATGGTAGCCAACTAGAAATCAAACAATTCAGAAAGTGAAACTCCGAGCGCTTTTGCAATTTTGTAGGCGGTTTTAACGGATACATTTCTCCCTGATTCAATATCCCAAAAATACGCTCTGTGTAACCCTGCTTTTTCCGCCAATTCTTCCTGCGTTAATCCTTTCGCTCTTCGGAGTTTTTCAATTCTTTCTCCAAATTTCTGATAGAGAATATTGTAATTCATACCTTGAGGTTAGGGTAAACGATCACAAGACATTTCTTTACCAGATATATCTAGCTTTTCCTTGAATAACGCGGTACTATCAACATGAATGCAGAAAGCATCACTTTATGGACAATACTGACCAGAAGCTCATAAATATCTACACTGAGGCTTATAAATTCTTAAGCGGAAAAGTTAGTCCGGAAGTCCTCAACACCGAGCTTGACCACTACTCCCAATATCAACCAGCCAGCCTTAACGACATTTTCAGAGGTATGGTTATTTCTCTCAAAAACAAGCAGGGGTATAAAAATTTCATTGCTAATGTGGATGAAATGAAGGAAATTTTACGGGATTTTAATCCAAATGAGGTAGTACAAACATATGGTCATGACTGGGAATTATTACTCGATGTGTTTAAAGATAAATTCGGAGCAAACCATAAAATAGATCCCACAAATAACCGTAATGCGTGGGTTATTTACTCAAGAGGAGTATTATCATGCGCTAAATTTATTGTAAATTTTAACTCGGTTAATGATTTCGATCAATTCGTCAAATCGTTTTTCTACAATGAATATACGGTTGCAGCTTTACCGATGCTTTTGGACAAAGAAATATTCGGATTCGGTTTCCCTCTCGCGTGTGATTTTCTGAAAGAACAAGGATACACCAAATATGGAAAACCCGATGTTCATCTTATTGATATATTTACAGAATTGGCCATGGTGAGCGAGCGATCGGAATATGAAGTATTTAAGACAATCGTAAAAATCGGCAAACTCGTACATAAAGAACCCGTGGTTGTCGATAAAATCTTCTGGCTTATCGGATCAGGATATTTCAATGTGTCCGATGTCAACATTGGGAGACAAAAAGAGAAATTTATCGAATATATGAAGTCTAACGGCTTCGTATAACCCAAATTTCCAACATGTTCCTATAGTATCCCACTCCTAGACTTCATCATCCCGTCGCGGTACTGTTCTTCCTGATATGACCAACACAATTAACAGTCCTATAGCGCCACAAACCTCGACTATTGAATACTGTTTGTATGCACGGAAATCGAGCGAATCTGACGAGCGTCAAGCAATGAGTATTGACTCACAAATCAAGGAAATGACGGATTTGGCGACTCGGGAACAAATAAAGATCGCGGAAATCCGTCAAGAAAGTCATTCTGCCAAGGCGTCGCTTGCAAGACCAGTCTTTAACCAGATGCTGACGGATATTGAGCAGGGGTTATTTTCCGGTATCCTCACATGGGCACCGGACCGATTGAGTCGGAATGCCGGAGATTTAGGACGACTCGTTGACCTCATGGATCAGGGAAAACTCCATACAATACGGACATACTCGCAGATGTTTGGGAATAACCCCAACGAAAAGTTTCTCCTGATGATCCTCTGCTCCCAAGCAAAACTTGAAAATGACAACCGAGGTATTAATGTGAAACGCGGACTGAAAGCCAAATGCGAAATGGGCTGGAGACCGGGAGTCGCGCCGCTTGGGTACCGGAACATTATCACCAACAACCGAATCAGTGAAATCGTATTGGATGAAGAACGGGCTCCAACCGTCAAACAAATGTTTGTCAGGGTCGCGGAGCAAGGTCATAGCGGACGAACACTCAAAAAATGGCTGGACACGATCGGATTTACAACAAAAATAGGCAAATGTCTTGTATTGGGCAGAATATACG
>Ga0182021_10001196_pt1 | contig 29482 bp, 19 predicted proteins | sample 612E3MmetaG_FD_120493 | JGI IMG/M metagenome (GOLD analysis project Ga0182021, IMG submission 120493) | Permafrost microbial communities from Stordalen Mire, Sweden - 612E3M metaG (Illumina Assembly) | ecosystem: Environmental > Terrestrial > Soil > Wetlands > Permafrost | place: Sweden...
ACTTTGTACCACTTTGCTGGACTCAGCATGAACCGTCCCTTATTTTATGATAATCAATTAACTGCTAAAATGGAAAGGCCTCATCTTATCAATGAGGCCTTCTGTACCCCGAACGGAAAGAAGTTGCAACTATTTGAGAAATATTTTGATAATAAAGGATGCCTTTTAGCAAATTCTTTTACAATTATTTTTGCCAGGATATTTATTAAATTAATTGGGTGTCTGTATTTAAAGTTTACTTATTTCTATAATATCTCCTTTGCGGGTTAATATATCATATTCGTATACTTTCTTTGGGATTATTGATGATGATGGTATTTCAGAATGTATCAAAGGTTTAGAGGTATCAGGGGTTTTAAAGAATGTATTAGGATTTTGACCCCGGGCTTCCTTAAGTCCTCTGCCTTTTAGCGGTACATAAGAGCGTAACCGGCAGTTTCCTCCCATCGAAGATATAATTTTAGACGTCACAATTTCACCATTTTCCCATTGAATATCTATCTCAAATCCACCTCTTGCTTTCAGCCCATTTACACTGCCGTTTTTCCATATTTCAGGAAGGGCTGGCAATAAATGAATAGCTCCATCCTGGCTTTGCAGCAGCATTTCAGCAATACCTGAAGTACATCCGAAATTACCATCAATCTGGAAAGGGGGGTGAGCATCAAAAAGATTGGGATAGGTTCCTCCTCTTTGCCCGCCATTTGGTAGCATAGAAGGTGTTAACTGGTCTGTAATCAATTTAAAAGCATGATTACCATCAAGAAGGCGCGCCCATAAATTTACCTTCCAGCCCATAGACCATCCAGTTGATTCATCACCACGGGCTATTAGAGATATCCTGGCTGCTGAAAATAATTCAGGTGTTCTGTAAGGTGATATTTGATTGGAAGGGAATAGTCCATATAAATGAGAAACATGCCGATGCTTGTCATCTTGTTTGTCCCAGTCGGACATCCATTCCTGAAGCTGACCCCATTTCCCGATCTGCATCGGAGGCAGCCGTTTCAAAGCCGATGATATTTTTTTAACAAAGTCTTTATCGGTATTAAGGATTTCAGCTGCTTTTATTGTTTTAGTGAACAGATCAGTGAGCAATTGGTTATCCATTGTTGTTCCGGCAGAAACTGAGGATTCCGGGTGCACCGAGGGAGCATTTTCAGGTGATATAGAAGGACAAACAACCAGCCATTTGTGAAGAGGCTCTTCAACAAGAAAGCTGAGGTAAAACTCAACAGCTCCTTTCATAGCGGGATAAACACTTTTCAGATATTCTTTGTCACCGTTAAAATCATATTTGTCGAACAGGTGCTGACAAAGCCAGGCACCGCCCATCGGCCACATACCCCAGAATGATCCATCAATGGGTCCGTTTATCCTCCAGATATCTGTATTATGATGCAAGACCCACCCTTCTGCTCCATACATTTCCTGTGCCGTCTTTTTACCAGTCTCAGAAAGTTCATTTACCATTTTTATAAGTGGTTCATTCAACTCGGAAAGGTTTGTAATTTCTGAAGGCCAGTAATTCATTTCGGTGTTTATGTTCACCGTATATTTGCTATCCCAGGATGGATTAAGCTGATCATTCCAGATACCCTGCAGGTTGGCAGGCTGACCACCCGGTCTTGATGAAGAAATCAGGAGATACCTGCCATATTGAAAATACAATGAAACAAGCTGAGGATCATTCCCTATGGCAAATTGCCGGAGACGTACATCCGTGGGATTTTTTATAGAATCTGTAACACCCAGGTCAAGAGTCACCCTGTTGAAAAAGCTTTGAAAATCAGCAATATGGTTTTGCAGGAGTTGTCTATAGTCCTTTTTCAGAGCATTCAGAAGGTATGCAGTTGCCTTTTCATCAGCATTTTCGCTGAGATCTTTATAATTAACAAAATTGCTGGCTATGGAAATATATATTACCGCTTCATCGGCATTACTGACATTTAAAACCGTATCACCAGACGCAACCGATCCTCCCTTTGTTACGATTTTTACTTTTATTTTAAATTGTACTTTGCCTTTTACCGTTTCAAAATCGTTTGTTGTTCCAGACATAATTAACTCATCGTTTCCCGCGGTTGACACATCTGTTTTTGATGGCCTGTCAAGAGTTGCTGAAAAACTCACAGATCCGGGTTTATCAGCGGAAATACGGGAAATAATAACCTGGTCGGGAAAGGAAGCAAAGACCTGTGTGCTGTAAGTTGTACCGTTAATCTTATAATGGGTTGCAGCAACCGCTTGTTCAAGATTTAGCTCCCGATAGTAATCAGAGAAAACTTCGTGGCCCTGGAAATTCAGCCTTAGATTACCGGCTAACTGATATGGCATTCCATGGGATGTTTTACTGATGAATTTACTATTTATCAGATCCTGTGCCTCTTTATATTTGCCTTCGAAGACAAGTTCTCTGACCTCAGGTAATGCCTCCCTGGCGTCAGGATTATCATTCCGGTTTGGCCCGCCCGCCCAAATTGTGTTCTCGTTAAGCTGAATAACCTCTTTGACGGGATCGCCAAACACCATGGCACCAAGACGGCCATTTCCGACAGGTAAAGCTTCAACCCATTGTTTTGCAGGCTGGTTATACCAAAGCCTCAGATTTGATCCATTTTGAGCAGTGGCACTAATTATAATAACTGTATAAAGCAGGCTGCCTGATATAAGTTTCTTTATATTCATTATTTTCCCATATAGATTTTAATTTGTGTTATTGAATGTGCTGGGAATGAGAAGTTCAGCTTATTCTTTTCAGTTTTAATTTCCTGGTTCGCTGGAACATAAGAATCTTTCCTGGCGAAAGTGAAAGGCTCATCAAGCGAAGAAGCATTTAATACAGTTGCCTCAGCTTTGCCGGACAATTCACCCGAAACAGAAATAATGTCGGCAGTAACCGGTTTATCTTTATGTCTGTTGACAACGTTAATATAAACTATATTTGTTTCTTTTGAATAAACAGCGGTGACATCCAGGTAAGGAATTCCTTTATTCTTTACAGTATTGAATGTATCACATGCAACAAATGAATCAATTGTTTTTCCCAGGCAGTTGTTGGAGAATAATTTGAATGTATAGAATAATGGTGTTTTAAATGTTCCTTTTTCCCTGTCGCTGCCCAGCAAAGAAGTAGCCATGGTGAAATTCGCCATTTTAAGAATGTCCGCATGACGAACAAAGGAATTGAGACATTCAGCAATCGGAAGAACCGAAAGGAAATTCCTTCCGAAAGAGCCCCATTCATCGAGAGAAATATAAATTGGATTCCCGAAATTGTTCATTGTTCTTGCAGTCTCGATTTCGTCAGCAGTAATTTTTATTTTTTCCTCAAAATCAATAGCGCTCTGACCCAGATAAGTGTAATAATCCGGTGAATTTTCCCAATAACGGTGTATCGAGATATAGCTGATTACATCGCCAAGGCCAGAAAGCACTTTTCTGTTCCATTCTGTCCATTGGCCAGTACTCTCATAATATGAAGACCCTGAAGCAACGAATTTAATCGAAGGGTCAACGGCTTTCATTGCTTTAGAGGCTTCCCTGGCGATCTTAACATAATCGTCAGCATCTTTATGTCCCAGTTCCCAGGGGGCACCGTCAACTTCATTGCCCAGATCCCATATTTTCACATCGTATGGATTTTCATGTCCATATTTAATACGCAGATCGGAAAAGTGGGTACCCTTTTTATAGTTGCAGTATTCAACCCAGTAGCATGCTTCCTGAATTGTACTGAGTCCCAGGTTTACACAAACAATATTTTCACTTCCTATCGATTTATTCAATGCTACCCATTCGTCAGTACCCACATGATTATTATCGACCCCGCCCCATGCCAGGTTGATACGTGCCGGGCGCTGATCTTTTGACCCGATGCCATCCTGCCAGTTATAACCCATAACAAAATTGCCTCCCGGCCAGCGCATATTGGTAATCTTGAGTTCTTTAAGCGCATCTATATAATCTTTCCTGAACCCGTTTTCATCGGCAAGTGACGATGAAGGATCATATAGATTTCCATAAAGAGTATTAAAGCTGCCTGTTGATTCAGCGCCCATGAGTCTTCCGCTGAACTGGATAGGCTCCATAAATACTCCGTAGATTTTCGGATCAATTTCGCCGATTGTCCTCTCAGTATCGAACTTAATTTTTGCCGACTGGGCTGTTAATAGCCCGGGAAGAAAAGCAAGAAATAAGTACAATGCGGTAACATTTATAACAACCTTTTTCATCAGTTTTCTTTTTTAGTTAATTTATTCTGGTTTCGGAAGTCTTCTATTGTGAAACCTGGTCGCCAATATGGAAAAAATCGAAATCAACATATCCACCAGGCGTTTTTGTCGAATAATTGAATAAGCCAAACCGGTAGCCCATAAAATGAGGCATGGAGTATTCCATTTTAAGCTGCGTCCCTATTGGTAACCACTTCTTTCCATCAAGGCTGTAAAAGAAGTGAGCGATATCGGTTTTATCCCTGAAATCACATTCTGCTTTCAGATAGACTTTCTTTTGTTTTAACGGAACGCTTTCCGCCTCAACCGGTTTCCCGGTCTGGGCATTTATCATTACAATCCATTTTGACCCCAATGCATTTTTGACTCCGACTAATCCGAATTTTCTCTGAAGAAGGGTAAGTCCTGCATAATCGCCTTCCTTCATTTTTGACACATCAATTGCTGTTGATCCGGAACAGACTGGTCCGAAAGTGCGCTGAGTCAGTGTATTCCTTGCAGTTACTAAAATGGTATCTATGCGACCGGTTGTCAGGCGGAGAAATCCTTTCCGGCTTGAAACTGACCATAGTGAATTATCGGGGTTGTGGTTCCATTGCCATACCAGGGGAAGGGCAGGATCACCTTTACTTCTGCTGAATTCATCCGATGCCACAATACCGGGGATCAGGCCCTTGCTCGCGGGAAGATCAAGGGTTTCCGGAACTTTGCCATCAATACCTATTACCGGCCATCCATCTTCCCATTTCATAGGAACAAGGTAAGGGATTCGCCCAACCGATCCAAAATCTCTGAAAAGATATGCAAACCACCTGCCATCTGGTGTGTCAACCATACCTCCCTGGGCAACACCAAGATCCTGAAAGGCAAGCCTGCCTTCCCATGGGCCAGTAATCTTATCTGCCCTGTGGATCACAACTGTACGCATACCCCCCCGTGGCCAGGTAATATTGAAAAGGTAATATTTACCATTTACTTTAAACAGCTGCGAACCTTCTCCCAGCCCGCTGTCGTTCCCCGAAGGCGCACTTGAATTTTCAATAATAACCTGGTTTATTCCGCCAGCTTTGACGCCAGACAAATCAGCATTAAGCTCAACAAGTGATAATTCTTTATTTCCTGTTATGAGATAAATCCTCCCATCGTCATCGAAGAAAAGGGTATTATCGTGATAGCTTGGACTGAACGATGATTCTTTCCATGGACCTTTTTCAATATCACTAGTTGAATAAATATATGTCCTGCCCGTTGTCTGGGCAAAGGTTGAAACGTAATACAATCCATTGTGATACCTGATACTACTTGCCCATGATCCTCTTCCGTAGGAGTTCTTTCCGTTGGTAAGATTAAGGGCATCAACATCTGCAAGAATATTGTAAGCATAATTTACAATCTGCCAGTTAACAAGGTCCTTCGATTTCATAATCGGCACGCCCGGCGCCATATGCATTGTGGTGCTGCTCATATAGTAAGTATCGCCTACCCGAATCATTGACATGTCAGGAACATCAGCCCATATAATAGGGTTTTGAGCCGAATTTACCTGCGATAAAACAGTGATATTTATAGACGTAGCAAAAAGCGCTGCCAAACTAAAATATATCGTCTTCATAAATTGATATTAATGAATCTTAAGATAGAAGTAGGTTACCTGATTTCAAAAAATTCCGGTTCGTATGCTGTAAACATAAATTTGGACCTTTTTTCTATTAAGTCAAATTTCTTAATAATACTGAAATTAGCAGACTTATTCAACTTTAATGACAACCTCATTACCTTTAAGATTTTCGGAAGAAGCTTTTAACCTAATCTCTCCTGCAGTTTCATTTGATTGGATCAAAACCAGGCAATACCCGTTAAATGCCATACGCTGGCTGGCTTTATCGGGTTCGTAACTGGTGGGGTTGCCATTGCCAGTACCAATTATTTTGCCTGGCCCTTCAATAGAAAATTTTACAAGATTATTGGCCGTTGGAACAACCCTTCCTTTTGCATCTTTAATTGCCACCTGGATAATTGCCACATCGCAACCATCGGCTTTCAACGTATTAACATCACTGTTCAATACTACCTCATTAGGTGAAGATGTTGTTTCAACTATATCTCTGGCAATTACTTTTCCTTCCCGGTAACCCCTGGCTTCCAGCCTCCCGGGTTTATATACTAATCCCCATATCAGTTTAGTATAAGGGAAAGCCTTTTGCTTCCCTGCGCTTTTGCCGTCAAGGAATAACTCAACTTCTTCACAATTGGTATAACAATGTACTTTAATGCTATCACCTTCTTTTCCAGGCCAGTTCCAATGTGGAAAAATATGAACTACAGGTTCATTAGTCCATGCTGCCTTGTAAGCATAATAGCCATCTTTAGGGAATCCACAGATATCCATAAATCCAAAATGAGAAGATACACAAGGCCACCAAAACGGTGTTGGTTCACCCCTGTAATCGAAGCCTGTCCAAACAAACAGTCCTCCAAGGTATGGATACTTTACAATATCTGCCCAGTCCTCGCCCGGATAGGGGCCCCAGTCAGGCTTCCATATAACTGAGTTCGATGCATAGCCTTTTCCCAAACTATTCTCATATTCACCACGTGTTGAAACATAACTTGTCCCTTCGGTGCAAAACAGTACCCGGTCAGGATACCTCTCATGGTCTTTTACATAGGCTAATTGCTTGTCGCCATAATTATATCCAACCACATCCAGCACACCGGCATACCCGTCATTGTTCCGGCCGTGATTCATTGCGGCGGTAACTTTACGGGTTGGATCAATTTTATGGGTAGTTGCAACCATTGTTTCGAGTATCCTGGTTCCGGTTATAGTACCCTCAATCGACTCTTCATTCTCCATGCTCCACATAAATATCGAGGGATGGTTTCTGTCCCTGTACAGCATGGTAGTTAAATCCCTCAACCCATCTTCTGTGCTTGATAAATGCCGGTTTTCGTCTAAAACCAGCAAGCCCAGACTATCGCATATGTCTAGCAATTCTGGTGTCGGCGGATTATGGGAACAACGATAACCATTGCTTCCCATTTCTTTGAGCAACCTAAGTTTGTATTCGTTTACTTTATTAGGAAGGGCAACACCAATGCCTGCAAAATCCTGATGGTTGCAAGTACCTTTCACAGGATAAAGCTTTCCATTAAGAAATACTCCATTACGGTTTATTTCTACAGTCCGTACACCAAATGCGGTTTCATAAGTATCAATGATATTACCATTTTCAGAAACTTCGGTCAGCACTTTGTAAAGATTGGGTGTTTCGGGCGACCAAAGCAAAGGTTTTTGAATGGCTCCTGTTTGGGATAGTTCAGCCTGAGTAAATGACTGGATTGACATAGTAGAAGTTTTGGTATCAAGTACAACCCCTGTTTTGTCAACAATTTTTGAAACAAGCGTAATATTCTTGGCTATTTTGTATTCGTTTTTCAATGTGGTTCTAATACTTACTATCGCTTCTGCATCAGAAACCGCGGGTGTTGTAATATAAGTGCCAAACCTGTCGACATGAAGCCTGTCGGTTTTGTTGAGCCAAACATGCCTGTAAATTCCGGCACCTTCGTACCACCAGCCCTCGTATTCGCTGGCATCGACTTTCACTAATATGACATTTTTGCCTTCATTGCCATAACGTAAAACATCAGTCAAGTCGTAGTTTGAAGGGGTATAACCGCTTTGATGGTTACCTAAAAGGCAGCCATTTACCCAAACCGTACTATTCCTGAAGATACCATCAAATTCAATGGAAATTTTACGCCCTTTGTCGGCTTCAGAAATTTCAAACTCTTTCCTGTAAAAACCTATGCCTGTGGGCAAATATCCATTGGCTGCCGGCTGACTTCCCAGTGAATTATCGTGTACAAAGGTACCTTCAACAGCCCAATCGTGCGGGAGCGTTACTTCTTTCCAATCGTGCGGAAAGAAAATTTTAGCGCTTTCAACATTTGAGTAGTCAATAGTTGTATCACCCAAAGAAATAATTTTAACGTTAATATCCGTCAAACCGCCCTGGCCACCGGCTTTTACAGCATGCTTTATGGCTATGTTGCCTAGGTGGAATTGCCAGTTAAAATCGAATTTCTCCCTGCTTCTTTTTGATATGTTAGGTTGTTGGAGGTTCTGGGCATTACTATTAAAGTAAAGTGATAATACAAAAAGTAAGATACCGACGACTTCCAATATTGTTTTTTTATTCTGTTTCATTGCTAATTATTTATTGGACCATTATTGCATCGACAGCCACTGGCCCCTGACCACGATTGATAATGCTGATTTCATGCTTGTCTGGAGTCAGACCAGATATTTCGCACACCACTTGCTGTGACTGGCGAGTACCAATAATAGAGAGATCCGCCAACGCACGGGTACTTCCATCAATAAGAACCTCGATTTTTCCGGCTCCCGATTCTTTTGGAGCAATGACTGCAACACAACTGCCACTGAAAGGGCAACTCCAGATATCACCGGTAGTGTTGCTTGTAGTGAGATCGTTGTTATATTCGCCAGTTCCCAAATTGCATCGGCGAAGCCATCCTGGAGCTACTACTCCCGGGTCATCGTCATTAATCCAGCCTTTGTCATGGGTCACACGCAGAACACGGCACTTCGAGGCCAGGGGTTGATCTGCGATTGCCTGCAGAGACCTCACCGAATCAGTGAGCACCACAGTCAGTCCCTGACTGTCCTGAATAAATGTCAACTGAACATCAGAACCGAGCAGTTCAACTTTGGATACTTTTCCAAGTGTTGCACTGCCTGAGTGCAGTGATTTAAGAGTAATTGAACCACCATTCCAATCAAGAAGTATGGCATAAACATTGCCCTTGTTACGTGTGTAGCAAACTGAATTCTCACCAGAGACTTCAAATGGGCGTGAACCGTAGACTGCTTCGCCGTTTATTTTCAGCCATGCGCCAACGTCTTTGCAAATTCGGATCAATTCAGGATCAAGATCGCCACGTCCATGCTGGGTGAGGTTAAGCAACATTGTACCGTTTCGCGAGACATTCTGCATCAATAACTCAATTACCTTTTTAGCATCCATGTATTTCTGCCCGGTACGGTAATGCCAATCTGAAATACTCGTTTCTGTCTGGAATGGATAGGCCGCAATTTCAGGTTCAATATCAAATTCGGAGCTCCTGACTAAGGCCCGTTCAACTATGGGAATCAGTTCGGGGTTTTTCTTGAAGCTATTGTAGCGTCCGCCTATGCACTTCAGGTTGATGACCACATCCATCTTACCCATATTCCACTTCAAAGACTTGTTGTAGTAGTTCGCTACTAACGGCGGAGCCAGAAAACCCAGCCCCATTTTCACTCCCAAATCCAACAATGTATCGCCTGCAGCCTCATCGAAGTAAATCACATCGGGGTGATATTTGGTGATGGCATCATCCACACGCCACATGAATTGGTTGGCAAAGGGTGAATTCAGCGGATCTTTTATATCGTGAACCGGTCCATAAAGGTCCACTGGATCCAATCCTTCCCACCATTTTCCTTTCCCGTCCCAAATAGTTTGTAATGCATCGTAAGGCATGCCTTTCATTGGACCGGTCTTGTCACTTGTGTACCGTACGGTCATGAACTGACCCCAGGTTCGAGGCGGGGAGTTGTGAAAACCGATGCCAAAACGCAGACCATGCTGACGGGCAATTTTTTCCCAAATGCCAACAATATCTTGCTTTGGGCCGACATTAACAGAATTCCAGGGCTGGTAAGCTGAATTCCAGCAATCGAAGTTGTCATGATGGACTCCCATTGCCACAAAGTAACGGGCACCCATCTCAACATACAAATCCATCAATTCCTCAGGTTTCCACTTATCAATTAACCAGTTGTGACAAATATCCTTGTATCCATAATCTGACGGATGGCCGAAGTTTTTTAAGTTGTATTCGTATTGCCCGCTACCCTGCATATACATACCACGGGCATACCAATCGCCCTGTTCCGGCATGGATTGAGGGTCCCAATGTGCCCATGCACCGAATTTTGCCTCACGCCACCACTCCGGTACAGTATAAATCCGGCTCAATCCCTTCCAGTCTGCGGGATAAGAACCGGCAGCCACAGGCAACGTCGGAAGGTTCCAAATATCAGGTGGCAGTCCCAAGTTTCCGTCACCGATAAGTATCTGATCAATGTTTAACATTACATCATTGGTAGATATGTTGATAGTCAGAACAGCATTGGCGGGTATGGCAATGTCAAGTATGGCATATAGGAAGGAACCTGTAAGGTTTCCTGATGAATGAACGTTCACCTTACGAGTTGATTGTTCATTTACAGCGACACTGATTGTACCAACTTTAACTGAAGCATACCGAATGGCCAATTTGTGGGCAGCCGGCAAGTTTGAAAACCTTATACCATCCCATAGGTTGGTCAGACTGACCATAAAGCCACCTGATGCATTGGTATCAGACACTTTGGATGCACCTGCAATGAGTTTGGCAGATTCAGCCTCGAATTGGTGCTGCCCTACAGCATTGGGAGATGTTAAAGCACCAAACAACAAATATGAAAACAATAGAAAAAACTGGATATGGAGCATATATTTGAAATTCAGAAATTTATGTTGCCTCTCTTTGTGTTGTTTGTCCATATTTATTTTTTTAGTATAAATTCTCATTTTCTATGTATCATTGTTACTTTTTAAACATCCACCAGTCGAGATTGAACAAATCTTTTTCTCCTCGGAATACGAAAATCAAATCGTGAACACCTTTGATATTTTTGACCGGTGTAGTAATTGTTTTCCAAACATCTCCTTCTCCAGATGTACTTACCTTAACTATTCCAAGAATTGGCCCATCAATTTTGTCGGTATGGATTTCAATCTTACCACCGTACAAAGAAGCAACACTAACATCAACCGATGTTGCCCCTTTTGAAAAGTCAACCCCCTGAACCTTTAAATAATCACCGTTGTGAATTGCAGTTATGAATAATCTGTCTGCAATTTTTTTCCCTTTGTCCCATGATATGTTTCGTTCCCACTCGGTAGCAAATTCTGTTTTAAGCCCTTCGCTATAAGCAATGTTTTCGGCTTCGACACGGTAATATGGGTTTACTGTGCCAAGTTGTTTAACACCAGCCGTTGACCAGAAAGGGAGCTTCTTAATTGTACCATCAATATTGTATGTTATCCTTTCGAGGCAGATTGAACGTCTTTCATAATGCTTTGACATAGTTTGTTTCAGAATGGCATAATTGAAACCAAATATGTAAGAATTCCCTTTGTAGTCGATTATTCCCGGATGGTTTCCGCTTGAACTTGAATCTCCATCCATTATCATTCCTTTATATTCCCATGGGCCGGTCGGGGAATTACTCATTGCATAACCAATACCTTCAGGGCAACAGGTTGAAGCATACGCCATATAATAATGTCCGCTGCGTTTCCAGGCCCATGGCCCTTCCTGATAGTGGAAAGGATTTTTCTGGCCTTTTACTTTAGCAAAATCGGGCATTTTCATAATCTCTCCTGAATAAGAAATCATATCCCCGTTCAGTTTAACATACCATAGTTCGGGATTTCCCCAATAAAGGTAAGCCTGTCCATTGTCATCAATAAAAACTGTAGGGTCAATATCTTGTGGGCCATTCTTGATCAATGGTTTTCCAATTGGATCTATGAAAGGCCCATATGGGCTGTCGGAAACAAGAACACCAATACCTACTCCATCTGGCATAGGGCAGTACAGATAGAATTTTCTGTTACGATTGATACACTGAGCCGCCCATGCACCGTTATCGTAAGGTGCCCATTTAAAATCTTTCAGCGAAGCTATAACTCCGTGGTCGGTCCAATTCACCATGTCGGTAGACGTGTATAACAACCAATTTTGCATTTTAAATCCGAATGCATCGTCTTCATCGTGACCGGTGTAAAGAAATACCGTGTCGTTATAAACCATTGGTGCCGGGTCGGCAGTATATGCCGTCTGTATAATAGGATTCTGAGTACGTCCAACAAAAGTAATCGTTATGAAAATCAGGATATATAGTAATTTCTTCATCTATTTAGAGTTTTCAGGTTCTTTAAAGAACTTAATCGATCTTAAACACAGCGGTTGCGAACGGCATTTTCGATGGACAGATAATTACGAGACCATCGGTTTCTTGTTTCCATTTCAGTTTACCGTCATACCCAAGCAGTTTCACTGTTTTGATCTGTTTATCATAATATTTAGCATCTGTTCCGAGCGATTTAATTTTCAACTGCGATCCCGGTGCTGGTGCTACCATACAAAACGCGTATAGTGAACCGTTTTTGCCGATTATGAACCGGAAGTCCCTGGTATCGAATTTGACTTACTTCTGTTTTAATCATATTTCAATTTTATATGATTAATATATTTATCATTTTCAAATCTTTAACATCCGAGCTGTTTCCATAATACACTTCGTATTCTCCAGGAGTTACAGCCATCTTTCGTTGGCTCCAGTCATAGAATTCAAAAGATGAAGGAGGCAAATCAATAGTAATCTGCTCTGATTTTCCGGCTGCAATGATCACTCGTTTGAACCCGCGAAGGGTTTTCAGCGGGCCATCAACATCGTTCACTTTGTGAACATACACCTGAACGACTTCTGTACCATTTTGTTTCCCTGTATTTCTAACTAATATTGATAATTGAACAGTTTCATTGGCATTTATGGTTGCTTTGCTTAATGTTGCATTGCCAATTTCGAAATTGGTGTAGCTTAAGCCATACCCGAACGGAAACAATGCATCGTTCATATAGCGGTATGTACGACCTTTCATTGAATAATCTTCAAAGTCTTTAAGTTGGTCGGAGCTTTTATAAAAGGTTACAGGCAATTTACCTGAAGGGTTGTAATCGCCAAACAAAACATCAGCTACGGCTTGCCCTCCTGATTCACCAGCATACCAGGCCTGAAGGATAGCATCGCAGGATTGGGTCTCTGGGGTTAAAGCGATAGCCGAGCCGGAACAATTGACAAATACCACCTTCTTACCAGCCTTTTTCAAGGCTTTAAGGCAGTTACGCTGAACTAAAGGAAGTTCAATGTTTGTGCGGTCGCCACCTTTGAAACCCGGATATGAAACCGGCATTTCCTCTCCTTCAAGGTTACCTGAAAGCCCCCCGACAAACACAACCGTTTCAATGCTTTTCAGTTTGTTAATGAGCTCGGTATAATCAACATCCATCTCTTTACCAAAATCGAATTCAATATTGGCTTGCCAGTTGTTGAGTTGTGCATAACGAATTTCGATTTTGTACTTTTTGCCGGCTTCTACATTAAAAGGTACGCGCGAGGGCAAGGTACGCCAATTGTTATACATTTGAACCTGTTTGCCATTAACAAGTAGCTCAAAGTACCCGGTAGCGCCACATTCAAATACCAACTCTTCTGAAGTTTTCGGTGTGAATTCGGTTTCGAATAATGCCGAAAAATCTTCAAGTTTAACCCCGGAAGCAAACTCATGCTGACCGGCAGTGGTCATTTTTATGGGATTGGCAATCTGAACAATAGCGATATTATCGCCTGTACGTTCGCGATTGTTCCAGTATGTTACTTTAATCCCTTGCTTCCCCTCAAAAGAAAGTTGTCCGAAATAGCTTTCGGTTACCTTGTCTTCGACGAGGTCGCAACCTTTATCGAAGACAATCCTGTTTTCCGGAAGTTTAGATTTTATCCCGTCGAGTATCGTGAATGTGCGAACAGGAGTCCCGTTGTAGTTTCCCCAAAGCATCACTTTGTCGTTGGCATTGGGTCCAATTACAGCAATTTTCTTCACCGACTTCGATAATGGTAAAATGTTGTTTTTGTTATGGAGAAGTGTCATTGTTTGACGTGCCATGTCGAGTGCAAGTTGTCTGTGCTCATAGTTGTTCAGAACAGATGCCGGAATTTGGGCCCAGGGTACAATTGCATTATCGTCAAAGTCACCTAGATCAAAACGGCCAATCAATACTCGCATCAGACTTTTATCAATATCTTCTTCTTTAATCAAACCTTTTACAACTCCTTCGGGCAGGGTTTTGTAAGAATAGTTTTCCCACACGCATTCTATATCGGTACCTGCCAGGACGCCTTTGGATGCTGCATGCACAGGAGTTGAAGAGACTTTGTGCGTTGTGTAAAAATCTGTTATTGCACCGCAATCGGAGACGACAATATATTTAAAACCCCATTCATCGCGCAGAATTCTTTGCAAGAGCCGTGTATTTCCACAGCAAGGTTCGTCATCAAGTCGCTGATAGGCGCACATTACCTGGCGCACATCGGCTTGTTGTACCAATGCTTTGAATGCTGGCAAATAGGTTTCGTATAAATCACGCGGGTTTACATTGTTGAGGTTAAGCTCATGGCGGCTCCATTCGGGGCCTGAATGTACTGCATAATGTTTTGCACAAGCCAGTAGTTTGCGGTATTTGGCATCGGCAGGTCCTTGCAAACCTTTAACCACCTGAACGCCCATGCGAGAAGTAAGGTAAGGATCTTCACCGTAGGTTTCTTGTCCTCGTCCCCAGCGTGGGTCACGAAAAATGTTTACATTCGGTGTCCAGACAGAAAGGCTTAGGAACCGTTTGTTTTCATTTCCCAGTTGCAGCCATTGATTGTATTTGGCACGGGCTTCATCAGAAACAGCATCATATATCTTGTACAACAATTCATCATTGAAAGAAGCGGCCATGCCAATTGGTTCAGGAAAGACTGTCACGTTATCGTTGTTGGCATATCCATGCAACGCTTCGCTCCACCAATTGAATTTTTTAATACCCAAACGAGGTATAGCATCACTTTGGTCGCACATCAACGTAGCCTTTTCTTCAATGGTTAACCTTGATATCAGGTCTTTAGCCCGTTCTTCGGAACTGAGCTTAGGGTTTTGAAAGGGGTATTGCTGCCCCAAAATAGTGTTTGAATACAATGTGGTAATAACTAAAAACAATACCACTTTGAGTTTCATTGGTATAAATGGATATCTCATTTGTCATAAAAGATTTAGTTGTTATAATGGTTTCAGACTAGCAGCAAAACCTCCCTTCGGAGAATTTTTACTTCAACTTCCGAAAATTTGTCAACTACCATATATCGTGATGAAAATTCTTTGTCGTGGCTACCATCAGCAATGAATGTTAGCTTGTATTTTGTTCCTTCAGGTAAAAAAATCAAAGCCAACTTTTTACTCTTTTCCCTATTTTCGGCATGGATTCCTCCTATGTACCAATCATTGCCTTTCTGATGGGCAATTATAATGTCCATTCCTGGATAGCCATCAATAAGTTTGGTTTTATCCCAGGCATTTGAAACTTCCTTATGAAACCAATTTGCGGCATCGGGCAAGTGATAATATCCTTCTGGTCGGTCAGCAAGATGCTGAATGTCAGATTCGAACCCTATACTCAAAACCAGTTCGTGACCGAAAGATGTCAAGAGCGGATGTTGTGAACTGGTAAAAGTTATCGGAGTATAATCCATTGCTCCAACCATGTTTCGTGCAAAAGGTAAATTAAAATTTAATTACAATTTTCTTTCCTGTATATATAACATCTTTGTCATATTCATCGACAGGAAAATCTCCTGTTCCTTTGTTTTTGGTAACCTTTACAATGTTGAATTTGCGTTCGGCAAGCATCCCGGGAAATGATCCCTTCAGGTCATCGATGGTCAGTATTTTTTTCGCATCATTCCAGTTGAAAGTAATGGTTGAAAAAAGGCCTTTTTCATAGTCATAGTTATCGTTCTCGTCTTCATAAAGGGTGAATTTTCCATCAGAACCCGGGTAAATCCGGATTTCAAGATCGTCCCATTTTTTTTCTGTGGCGAATTGGACGACAGGTCCTAAAGGAAGAATTGAACCGGCTTTCACATAAAGCGGTATAATGTCAACAGGTGTTTGTTTACTGATATTTTGTCCTCCCTGGATCATATCTCCGGTCCAGAAATCATACCACGTTGTACCAGCAGGCAGGTATGACTCTTTTGATTTTATAGTACTGAAATCTTCCTTCGTATCCTTAGAGTACATCACATTTGTAACAGGGCATACCATGATCGACTTTCCAAACATATACTGATCATTAATATTAAGCGCCCTTGAGTCTTTTGAAAAATCCATCATCAACGCGCGTATCATTGTTGACTGATTGGATGTGATATCCCAGGATGCTGAATAAATATATGGCAGCAACCTGTAACGCAGGTCGATGTACTTTTCAATAGCATCATAAACCTTATCTCCCTTTTTGCCAAACTGCCAGATCTCACGTGGAGCATCAGTACCATGCGAACGCATCATCGGGCAGAATGCCCCAAATTGTATCCATCTGGCATAAAGCTCCCTGTATTCAGAATCGTCGAGTTTTTTCCTGTAACGGCTAAGAAAGAAACCTCCGATATCACTATTCCAGTAAGGGATATTACTGAGTGAAAAATTCAATCCTGCAGAGATCTGATTCCTTAATGTCTCCCATGAAGCAGTCACATCACCCGACCATGTGTTTGCTCCAAAGCGCTGCTGACCTGCAAAAGCCGATCTGGTGAGAATAAAAACGCGTTTATCGGAAGTCACGGCTCGTTGATGCTGTGATAATCCACCTACTGTCATTAATGGAAAAGCATTCCTGACCTTCCTGAAAGATCCAAGAAACGTTTTGTTATCGAAATCTGAAGGCTTAAAATCAAGGTGGTCAGGCTCTGATGAGTCCATCCACCAGCCATCCATTCCCAGAGAAAAAATGCCTTTATTCACATAATCCCAGTAAATATCGCGGGCTTCCGGATTATATGGATCATAAACCCTTACACCAGAAGGATAATCATTGTTTGGAGGCCATTTTTCAGAACCTGATGGCGGCCAGGTTTTGAAATCCATCAGAGCTCCTATCTTTTCAAGGTCGCGATATTGTTTTGTCATTGGACCGAAGGAATTCCAGATTGAGATGATCACATGGGCGTTCAGGTTGTGAATATCATCAACCATTTTTTTAGGATCGGGATAGTCAGGATTGAGAAATTCCATGGCATTCCACAGGTAATTATTACCCCAGTACTGCCAGTCCTGAATTATACCATCCAGCGGAATGCCAATCTCACGATATCTTTTAACCACACCCACCAATTCATCCTGGCTTTTATATCGTTCCTTGCTTTGCCAGTAGCCGAAAGTCCAGAGAGGGAACATTGGCACTTGTCCTGTAAGATCACGCATCCCGGCAATTACTCCGTCAGCATCCCCGCTAAGAATAAAATAGTAATCGATGCAATCACCTACATCCGATTTGAATGATGTAGAACCCGGTTTATCTTCAAACAGCGTGGGAGAATAATTATCCCAGAATAAGCCGTAACCCTTTACTGATACGAAAAAGGGGATATAATCATCGGTATTTCCTTGTACCATATTAAGCGTAGTGTTACGCTTGTTCATTTTCCCATCTTGCTGCTGACCAAGTCCGTATATTGCCTCATCCTTGTCAAGTAAAAAAGCCTGAGCGACCGTATAAGTTTTTTCCCCGTTGTCATTAAAGTCAGTGAAGGAAGTACTATTTTCCTTTTCGGATAAAAGAGGTTTTGATGAAAGAGTCAGAAATGAGATCTTCCCGGTTTCCCGGTCAATTTCAATTTTAAGGCTCTTTGTTTCAAGTACAAAATAATTTCCGGATTGCCTTACTGAAAATTCTGTCTTTTGCGGAGTTTTTATAACTGAAAGGCTCTCTTTTGTAATACTCTTACCCTCAGGATACTTTAGTATTCTAACAGTTGAAGGACTATATAACCGGGCTTCAACTGTCACAGAATTTATATCTGTAATTATTCCCAGATCAGTTTTATGCCACGATTGAGCAATGCTGCCGGTAAAAGAGGTAATCACAAGCAGAACGATCAGGGCAATACGGTCTTTAAGAAAGGCCATTCTTTTCACTTTATACATTGTTTATTTTTCAATTATTGTCTTCACGTGTAATAATGAAAGCATTTGCATAGCATATCTTTTGCCAAGAATCCGATATCCTTCAGCAGTGAAATGCAGGTTATCCGGAATATCCTTACACCCGGCCGAAGAAATGATATATGAATTCGGGATAGTTTCAGGAAGGGTTGCTATGATGGGATTCATGCTTGCACAAGCCCCCGCCTGATCGGCATTCACCACTTCTCCTGCCAGCAGAGGGACTTTCCTAGGTTTAAGGTTCAGGTCCTTTATCAGATTATCATAAACCAACTTAACTTTTGCAGGCCAGAGAGTATCCCCGGTATTTGACTCGCCCTGGTGAAGCAGGATTCCCTTAATAACACCATCTTTCTGGGCTAATTTTGCCATTTCAACAAGTCGTGCATAAGGGTTGCCATCATATTCATTTATCATTCCGAGCATCCATTTCGGAGCTGTAGAGACATAAACCTGGTAATTATCTTTATCGAACAATTCGATTTTGCATCCTCCGACAGAGACATTGATAACTCCGATCCTTATTTTTTCAGGAAGATTGGCTATCAGGGTCCTTCCGAAATAATCAGCGGGAGTCAGTCCCGTATGGCAACGGCATAGGGGGGGGGCAGCTGTATACCAGTGTCCCTTAACCCTTCCCAGATCTGGACAATCAACAGCTTCCATCACCTGAAAACGGGAGTCGACTGAAGTGTCCAGTGGTTGAATCCTGGCATTCCCTTCCATGTTTGATTGTCCGAAGCAGATGAAGATGTAAAAGTTCTTATCCTGTGCAAAGAGAGTCAGGACAGGCAGTATGGATACCAGTATAAGAATTAAGCATAGCTTAATCCAATATCCTTTAAATACGTGTTTCATTATCTATGTATAAACTCTATCAGATGACAGAAACTTTTAACATTTTCAGATCCTTTACATCAGAACTGTTTCCATACCAGACCTCATATTCGCCTGTTGTTACTTCGACTTTTCCTGCTGACCTGTTAAAGAATTCAAATGACTTGTATGGCAGGATGATGGTAACATCCTGCGTTTTTCCTGCAGGGACAGTTACCTTCTGGAATCCTCTCAAAGTTCTGATCGGTCCATCGGCATCATTAACCTTATGTATATAAACCTGTACAACTTCGGCTCCATCTCTTTTGTCTGAATTTGTAACCGGAATGGTAAGGTCAAGGCTTTCATCGCTTTTGATCTGACTTTTACATGGTTTGGCTTCTCCTATTTTAAAAGTCGTATAGCACATGCCGAATCCGAAAGGGAAGAGAGGATCGGACATAAAACGGTATGTACGTCCCTTCATTGAGTAATCTTCAAAGTCGCCAAGCTGGTTAATATTTTTATAGAAAGTGACAGGAAGCTTTCCGGAAGGATTATAATCGCCGAAAAGAACGTCAGCAACAGCCTGTCCGCCTGATTCTCCGCCATACCATGCCTGAAGGATGGCATCACAGCTTTCTGTTTCAGGAACAAACCCCATTGCTGATCCTGAGCAGTTCACAAAAATGACTTTTTTATCGGCAGCCTTGAGTGCTTTCAGAAAATTTCTCTGGATTTCAGGAAGCTCAATATCTGTCCGGTCGCCACCTTTGAAACCGGGTATCTCAACAGGCATCTCTTCCCCTTCAAGCTGGGAAGAGATTCCTCCTGCAAAAACAACCACATCTATTCCTTTCAGCTTCTCGATGAGTGCTTCAAATTTGACGGGTAATTCTTTCCCGAAATTCAGACTCAGGCTGGCCGGCCAGTTACGTATCTGGGTAAAATGGCTTTCGATTTTGTATTCTTTTCCCTGTTCGGTTTGCAGAACGACACGGTTGATTCGTGGTCCGAATCCAAACCTGCGGGGCTTATAAATGGTATCTCCGTTTACCACAATATCAAAAATTCCTCTGGCTTCAAATCTGAATACCAGTTCACTGGATTCCTTTGCAATATAAACAGTTTCATATTTTCCGCAGAAACCTTCTGCCTGAACACCCTGTGCAAACTGATGCTGACCCTCTGTTGTCAGCTGGATGGTATTAACGATCTGTTCCACAGCAACCGGGTTTCCTGAAAAATCCCTATTATTCCAGTATGTTGCCTTTAATCCTGCTTTTCCGGCAATTGAACATTGTGGTAAAATGGATTCAACGTATATTTTGTCAGTAAGATCGCATCCTTTGAAGTATAATATTTTGTTTTCAGAAAGCTTGGTCCTGATTCCATCAAGGATGGTTACTGTATTGAATGGTGTTCCGTTGTAGTTACCCCACATCAGTCTTTTATCGTCAGCGTTAGGCCCAATAACAGCAATCTTTTTTACTGATTTGGATAGAGGCAAGACATTATTTTTATTCTGTAACAGTGTCATTGTTTCATGGGCCATATCCAGAGCCAGCTTTTTGTGAGCATCGCAATTGAGGACAGACGTTGTGATCTTGCTCCATGGAACCAGCGCATCGTCATCCATTTCACCAAGATCGAACCTGCCAACCAGTATCCTAATTAAACTCTTGTTCATGTCATCCTCCTTAATAAGGCCTTTGTCAACTGCTTCAGGGAGCATTTTATAGGCTGGGCCGGCACATTCAACATCGGTGCCTGCAAGAACACCTTTTGCTGCAGCATGAGTTGCATCTGATGAGACTTTATGGCTGTTGTAAAAATCAGCAATCGCACCACAATCGGAGACCACGACATATTTAAAACCCCATTCTTCACGAAGGATTCTTTCAAGCAGCCTTGAGCTTCCGCAGCAAGGTTCGTCATCGAGCCGCTGATAGGCACACATCACTTCACGAACTCCGGCATCCTGTACGAGCGCCTTGAATGCAGGTAGATAAGTTTCTCTCAGGTCGCGGGGATCAACATTATTTACATTGAGGGTATGACGGCTCCATTCCGGACCTGAATGAACGGCAAAATGCTTGGCACATGCCAGCAGCTTTTTATATCTTGAATCATCAGGTCCCTGAAGGCCTTTTACAACGGATATACCCATCCGTGAAGTAAGATATGGATCTTCTCCATAGGTTTCCTGGCCGCGACCCCAGCGGGGATCACGGAAAATATTGATATTGGGAGTCCAGACCGAAAGTCCAAGGAACCGGCGTAACGGCTGTCCTCTTTGTTTTGACTCGTTATATTTTGCTCTTGTTTCAGTGGATGTTGCATCGAAAACACGATAAACCAATGCATCGTCGAAAGATGCTGCCATCCCGATCGGTTCAGGGAATACGGTAACCTTATCGTTATTTGCCAAGCCGTGTAATGCCTCACTCCACCAATGAAAACTTTTAATTCCCAGTCGGGGAACGGCATCTGATTCATCCTTCATCAGGGATGCCTTTTCGGTTAATGTCAGGCGGGAAACAAGATCCTTTGCCCTCTCTTCAGAGCTTAAAGCCGGGTTTTGAAATGGATACTGCTGCCCGCGAATGCTGAATGTCAGCAATAAGCCTGCTGCGATTAAAAATCCTGTTTTCATTTAAGTCAGTATTAAAAGTTTGGTTTTCTGGTAATTTAGAGTGTGTTTCTGGCTTCTACAAAGGTTATAAATATTGTATTATCAGTTATTTATTTTAAAAATCTGACAGATTTTATAAATATTGAACCTGCCTTCCCTTCGGGAAATTTAACGAAAAGATCATGGTGTCCTGAAATCTTTTTTACTGCACCTGAAAAGCTTTCCCATTTATTTTCACCACCGGATAATTTTACAGGAATTGATGCGATAAGCTGTCCTTCCTTTAAATCATCGAGCCAGATTTCAATTTTTCCTTTTTTGTCAGAAGAAGCAACTATTTCAACACCAGTGGGAGGTTTATTGCCTAAATCGACACCGGATATCATAAACCAGCCTCCATTAACAGAAGTATTTGTAACTGCTTTTTCAGGTCCTGACATTAATGTCTTTATTCCGTAATAATTCCAGTAACCTGCTGCAATAATTGGAGACAAACCATCTTTACATATAAATAAATCGAAATATGCCGGTTTTCCCTCAGCAAACAATCCCAGGCTTGTGCCAACCCAGGAATTAAAATTTGGTTGAGCCTTGTCTAGCGTAACAGAACTGATAGGTTTTCCCAACGATATCCAGTTTTCCCCATCACCACTGCAGAAGCCGGTTAATTCGTGTTCTTTTCTTTCAAGCTTCAGCCAGATCACATTCCCGAACCTGTTTGGTATCATTCGGACAACAGTGTCGAGTTTAAGTGATATTTTCTTCCCGTCATTAAAGCAGGACGATAGCGTCACAGTTACTTTCTGGTTACCATTAGTAAGATAAATTCCGGCACTGGTACTGGCATCGATTGCATCAAAATCCACCTTTGACACCACATTGTAGTAATGATCTGTTTCTTTCTGAACCAGGTGTGTCTGTCCGTTATTGGGGATAAGCTTAACCCATCCTTTTTTATCTGTAAGTGAAAAACTAGCGGCTGCCTGTCTTGTCAGGAAGTGCCAGCAGGCATTCATCGTTTCACTATCGAAGTAATCACTTTTAACACTACACCATAAAATGCCAGACTGAGGAAGATCAGGATTTTTAATTGGGCTTGTGGTTGGTGCCATTCCCCATGGCCTGTCTCCTTCCCAGATAACAGGATAAAGCGAAGTCTGCCGTCCCGTGCCTGACCAGTCATCCCCGTCGTATTTTTCATAGCTCTGTCCTATTGTCCACCAGGTTCCGTCAGAAAGCTGAATAGGAGCAGAAATATGGTTGGGACGACTAAATCCAACATTATTTTCTGTGACTGGTTTAAAGAAATTTCCCAGTCTTTCCCATTTGGTTGAATCGCTTGTTAATTCTTTTGTTCTTAAAACATACTGACCCCCCGATACATCGCCGGCAGGGAAGTAGAAATAGTATCCGTTACGTTTACACATTACCGGTCCTTCAGCCCAACTGTATTGAAGTTTCGCATTAATCCAGTCAAGATTAATTACCGAATCTGTTAACTGCCCGTCTCTTCCAAGAGCCTGGAGGCGATTCATTTTTTGACCGTTCTTTATAACCATGTAAGGTTTCCCGTCGTCATCGATAAAAATTGAATTATCGTAACCTAAGGGTCCTGTAACAGGGTTGGTTCTTATCTGAACTGGATCGGACCATGGACCGGCAGGAGAGTCTGCTTTGCAAAACCATTGTCCGTTAGCTGAGAAATAAATCCAGTACGAACTATAAAAATATGTGATAGCACCCTGCCATGTTCCTTCGGACGGTCGATCAGAGACCCATCCTGCTTTAGCGGGGGGCAAAACCCTGCTGATGACCTCCCAGTGAACAAGGTCTTTTGAGTGATAAACCGGCATATAGGGTGTGAAATGAAAACTTGATCCGCAGTGATAAAAATCGTTTCCGACTTTCAGCAGGGTCGGATCTGGGTGGTCTCCCGGCAGCACCGGGTTAACATAAGTATTAACCTGCCTATAATCCGATTTACCTGAACCGGTTTGAGCCAAAATTGAAGAGCGACAGGTTATAGCCAGACCTGCTACTATTAACAGTGCACAATATCGGTTTTTCATCCTGTTTCAATAGTTTTTATGACACTGGGTTATTTCGGTATAACTCTTATTTAAAAATAAGCTGGGCAAAATTGTAAAGATTATTTCTCCAGACGGGCCATGTATGACCCCCCGGATATTCACTGTATATATATTTTACCTTAAGCTCATCGAATTTAGAAAGCATTGTCCGGCAGTTATTATAGGCAATGTCTTCTTTGCCGCCGACTGAGATCCAGAGAAGCTTCAGATTATTTTCAACCTTATCAGGATTGCTTTTGATAAAATCATACTGTTTGTTTGCCAGATCATTCTGTGCCGGCATTATCCATCCTGAACTGAAGACTCCCAGATATGGGAACAGGTTGAGATTATTAAAACCTGCGTAAAGGGTTTGAATTCCTCCCATCGACAAACCGGCAAGAGCCCTGCTGGCCGGTCCTGTCTCAACGCGGTAATTCTTTTCAATAAACGGGATTACAGACATCTTTAGTTCTATCTCGAACATCTTAAGTGTATTTTCTCCAAATCCCTGCGCATTAACATTCCCGTCAGGCATAACCACTATCATTGGTTTTGCTTTTTTGTCGGCAATAAGATTATCAAGGATCAGATCAGTTTTTCCCTGTGTTGCCCAGCCACGTTCATCTTCACCACCACCATGTAAAATGTAAAGAACCGGGTATTTATCGCTGATACTGATGTCGTAGCCAGCAGGAGTATATATATATAATTCTCTCCAGGCATTGAAAATAGTTGAATAATATCGTTTGATCCTGATATCACCATGAGGAACATCCTTTGCCGAATAATACCCGTCTCCTTTGAAGGGAACCTCAATCCCGCTTGCCATTCGGCCCATTCCGTAAAAGGTTTCACTTGAAGGATCAGCGAGGGCAACCCCGTTGATAATGATGGAATAATAGTGAAACCCTTCACTTAAGGAATCGGTGGTCACTTCCCATATTCCCTCACTGTTTTTAACCATATCATATTTTTTAACAAGATCGAGCTGTACTTTCCCGGCTTCAGGCGCTTTCACTTTAAAAACAGCGCGGCCGTCAGGCATTATCTGCGGGTATTTAGAATTCCTGACGTTAGTTGATGCAGAAGTACCGACCAGACTGTATTTATCGAATTTAGAGACATCAACGGGTTTGAAAATAAGCTGTGAGAACATGTACAGAGCGTTCTTCCATACCTTAAAGTCATGTACTCCCGGCTCAATGTAGTAGATATGCGGAATATTATTGGCAACAAGATAATCGTGGGTTCTCTTGCTGAATGTGATAAGGCCATCATTATCGCCACATGAAATCCAGAGCAGTTTTAGCTTTCTTCTGGCGAGGTCCGGGTCTGGAAGCAGCTGTTCGGGCGCTTTGGTATTTGGGGCAGATGAGAAACCGCCTATCCAGGCAAACTTGTCGAGATTTCCGAGGCCAAAATTAAGAGACTGTCCTCCACCCATTGATAACCCTGCTATTGCCCTGTGTTCCTGATCTTTGATTACAGGATATTTCTTTTCAATAAATGGAATAAGATCGTTCAGGAGGTCCTTTTCGAAAGTAGCAAAAGCCTGTACTTTATCCTGGGCCATAATATTTCCGGTGGCACGGTCATCCTTTATTGCCCTTCCATTAGGCATTACCACAATCATGGGTTCTATTTTTTTTGCAGCATACAGGTTATCAAGGATCAGCTGAGGATGTCCTCCGTTTAACCATTCTTTCTCATCTCCGCCGATTCCATGTAACAGATAAAGCACAGGATATTTTTTGCTTCTGGAATATTGAGGAGGCGTATATATCAATGCCCGGCGGATTGTGCCTACTGTTTTTGAAACATAATTTATCGTATCGATTTTCCCATGAGGGATATTTATCAGGAGCGAATCGAATCCGGCCGGTGCATGTCTTTCAATATTTTGAGGGAAGACAAAAGTGCTGGTCAGAATCAAGCTATATACAAGAGCAATGATTTTTTTCATGATTGTTAAAGATTAATTTTCTCGAGGGATGTAAAATATCCTTGTTATTTAAAAAGCATCGGGGCAAACTGATAAAGACATCTCCGCCATGTGAGCCATTCATGGGCTGTTCCGGGAGATTCGTAATAAGTGTTATGAAGACCTGCTTTTAAAAGAGTTTCGCTGAGACTTTTCATCCTGGGTCCTTCCTTCGATCCGATTCCGATAAAGAATGCATGAACTTTCCGGTTGAAGGCAGTACTATCGCTGAAAGCTCCGTTATAAACTGTTTTCAGATCGGTCTGAGGATTGAACATCCCGGCTCCGCTGAACCCTCCTATATATGAGAATTTATCAAGATTCGTAAGTGCTATCTGGAATGTCTGGAATCCGCCCCAGGAGAGACCTGCCATGGCCCTGTTTTCGCGATCGGTGAGAACCCTGAATGTCTTTTCAACATAAGGAATTATTTCGTTCAGGAGCATAGGAGTGAAATTTTCACCAAAATGTTGCCTGGCTTCATTGGGATCCTGTCCTGGTTTCGGTTTGAACATTCCGTCAATATCGCCGTCAGACATCACAATAAGCATCGGTTTACATCTGCCTTCGGCGAGCAGGTTGTCAATTATTATGTTGACTTTACCCTGTGCTCCCCAGCCTCTTTCATCTTCGCCCATACCATGCTGCAGATAAAGGACAGGGTAGCTCTTCTTCAGGTTTTTCTCATATTCTGCAGGGGTATATACATAAAATCTGCGGTATCCCTTACTGACTTCAGAAAAGTAATAACATTCCCTTATCTGGCCATGGGGGACCTGTTTTGCAGAATAAAAATCCTGATCTGGAGCGGGGATTTCAATACCGCTCATCATTTTCCCTATTCCAAAAAAAGATTCGCTTGCCGGATCTGAGAACCGGAAACCGTCGATCAGCAGGTAATAATAATGGAAACCCGGATCAAGTGGTTTTGTTGTAACGGTCCACAATCCGTCATCACCTTTAACCATATCGTACAGACTTCCAAGGTCGAGCTGTACTTTCCCGGCATCGGGAGATTCAACACGAAATATAGCCCGGTTCTGGGAATCAATCCGGGGGAAATCCAATCCTGGTGCGTTTGTAGGGGCAGGTTTGGAATCAGCCGGGTATTCAATATCCTGTCCTGAACTGAGTTTATTCAGAGTAAAGAGCAGGATCACCATTAATGATAAAACTCTTTTCATGTAACTATGTATTGTCAGGTTAAAATATCATTTATAAATATAATTAAATTTTATTAAGTGTAAATTTAACACTTATAAAAATTGCGAAGAATCTGACTGCGGCATGAATGACTATGAGGTCAAAGAACTGAAAAGTCTTATTCAAACCAATCTAACTCTTACACTGATTATTACCATGAAAAATAATACCTTCTATAATATCACATATTAATCGGATTTTGTGTTGTGGTAGTACTCCGATCGGGTAAAGAATGCAATCAGTTATTCGCACAGTTTTTACACTTTATTCAATTCCTCTGAATATTCACTGAATTAGCCCCTAATGTACAAATATGTCCCAGTAGAACACATTTAGATAGCCATTACTAAAACTGGATAAATATTTAAATTTCAGATTCTTAACTCCGTCATTAAATGATCAATGAATTCCTTCCGGATATGGACTGGATCTCTGACTTTTCCATAACGACTAAGCCATCCGGGTTAGATAAGCCAGAGTCATTGACACTTTCCTCCATAGAAAATTGACCATCAAAGACTGGGCTTAAATAATTGTAGCATAGAATTTTATCTTAATTGTAAAATAACCGGCATGGTGTGGTCAAGTTGTCCGGTTTTTGCAATTAAGTAATTTAAGAGGCCGCAAATTTTCGTATATTAGTTTTATTTTAAAATTAAGTAATATGAGCAGGTACGGTGCATTCGCAGTATTGTTGTTTTTTTTGAATCTAACAGGATTTGCTCAAACTAAAACTTCACATGGCCGTTTGACAGTTTCCACTATAAATCCGCATTATCTTCAATACGAAGATGGAAGACCTTTCTTCTGGGTAGGTGATACAGGATGGGAAATGTTTTTAAGGTTATCTAGGGAAGATGCCGAATGGTATATCGATCAGCGTATAGATCAAGGATTTAATATTATCCAGGCTGTTCTTATTACGGAGTTTGAAGGTGTAAAAATTCCAAATTATTATCATGATTTGCCTTTTGTTGATGAAGACCCGGAAAAGCCAGCGATTACTTCGGGCAACGACATTAATGATACAATTGCTTATGATTATTGGGATCATATTGACTACCTGGTCAGTTATGCTGAAAAAAAAGGTATGCATATGGCTCTTTTACCCGCGTGGGGAGAATACGTTATTCCCCGCGAAGACAGACTCCTGTTTAAGACTGCTCAACAAGCATATAATTACGGATGGTTTATTGGCAACCGCTACAAAAACAATAAAAATATAGTATGGATGCTTGGTGGCGATCGTCTGCCTGACGAAAGAAAAGACGGAGTAGAAGTCTGGCGTGCCATGGCTGAAGGAATAGCTGATGGAACAAATGGTGAGAAGAACATGAATGGGAAGGCCGATTACTCAACTACATGTATGACGTACCATTCCTTTAGCAGTTCTTCACAGTGGTTTCACAACGATGATTGGATCGACTTTCATTCATGGGGCTCGTATCATTCAGATTTTTACCTCTCAAGAAGCTATGAACAGGCTTCATACGACTGGAATATGCCAAAACCAAAACCCACCCTAAATGCTGAACCTGCTTATGAGTTGCATTCAGTCAACTGGATTGAAGGCAATGGATTCTTTATGCCATATGATGTACGGGATATTGCCTACTGGTCTGTTTTCGCAGGCACCTGTGGCCATACATATGGTAATAACAATGTCTGGCAGTTTTATGATGAAAAGCATCAACCAATATCTTTTGCTAATGTAAATTGGAAAAAAGCAATATTTTCACCAGGTGCGGAACAGATGAAATACCTTAAAAAACTTATCGAATCGCGACCAATGCTGGAAATGGAGCCGGATAATTCAATTATTGTGGGACAAAATCCAACAGGATCAGGTCATATCCAGGCAATCAAGGGTAAAAGCTTTGCTTTCATCTACATACCAACCGGGAATGTCCCTCCTATAAAATTAGGCATTATCTCAGGGAGTAAAATAAGGGCATGGTGGTATAATCCACGAAATGGAGAAAGTACTCTAGTTGGATTATTTGATAATTCAGGTGAAAAGACTTTCGTTGTTCCCGGAATGTCAAAGGAAATGGAATGGCTAAGTTCAGGTCGTGGTTGTGACTGGGTACTTGTAATTGATGATGCAACCAAAGGATACGGTGATCCGGGGAAATAATTTCATATTAAAATCATCTGACTGAATTTAAAAACAACTGCTAGACTTGTAGTTAATAGTTTAGAAAGAAAAAAGCAACATGGAGAAACTGACTATTTTTAATATATTCCTCATTAATAATTAATTAGCTCAACCTGAAAGGACTCAAATTCTAATCACTTGTGTGCGTATAGTTGACTGCAAAAGCTGGACTTATTGGCCACATTTCGCCGGGAAGGTTACAATTTACATACACAGCTAAACAACAAACACTTAACTCTGGCTTTAGGTGGTCAATATTTTCAGGCCAGCTATGGTTAAGGCCACTGGTTTTTCCACTTGGATGAGTCATGTTAAAGCAGCATGTCAGGCCTAATTACAAAAGCCGGGTTTGTTGACCACATTTCGCCAGGAACAGTTACAATTTATATACACTGCTAAACACAATTATTTAACTCCTGCTTTTGGTGGTCAATAT
>Ga0182021_10001197_pt1 | contig 29474 bp, 24 predicted proteins | sample 612E3MmetaG_FD_120493 | JGI IMG/M metagenome (GOLD analysis project Ga0182021, IMG submission 120493) | Permafrost microbial communities from Stordalen Mire, Sweden - 612E3M metaG (Illumina Assembly) | ecosystem: Environmental > Terrestrial > Soil > Wetlands > Permafrost | place: Sweden...
GACAGACGGCGGACAGCGCCGCACCGGCGATGATCGCCCACTGCTGGAACTTCGGCGTGGCCCCGAGGAGAAAGCCCGTCTTCAAATCCTGCGACGTGGTGCCGCCGTTCGAGGCCGCAATACACACAATCGCCCCGACTGAGAGCGCCGTGACGTAGTGCGTGCCACCCGTCCAGCCGACCAGCAGGAAAATCAGGCAGGTGAACAGCAGCGTGGCCACGGTCATGCCGGAAATCGGATTGGACGAGGAGCCAATTTCTCCGGTCAGCCGTGACGATACGGTCACGAACAGAAATCCAAACAAAACGATGAGCAGCGCGCCGAGCAGATTCATCTCCAGCGTCGGCGCAAAGGTGATGGCCGCGAGCAGCACAATCACGCCGCCGGCCACAAACTTCATCGACATGTCGCGCTCGGTGCGCGGCGTCCCGCCGGCCGGCCGAACGTCGGCGCGGGACAGGCCGAGGTCACGCAAGCCTTCCCGCAAGCCGTGCCAGATGGTCGGCGCGGATTGGATCAGACTGAATATCCCGCCCGCCGCGACCGCGCCCGCGCCAATATAGAGAACATACGCCCCACGAATTTCCCCCGGGCTCATGGCGGAGATCAGCTTCGTGCCGGGGGACAGCGGCGTCGTCAGATGCTCACCGAAGAACTTGATCATCGGGATGAGCAGCAGGTAGCTCAGCACGCCGCCCCCGCACATGATCGAGGCGATGCGCGGACCGATGATGTAACCGACTCCCAGCAGCGCGGGTGAAACCTCGACGCTCGCCGAGCCGGCATTGAACGGCGGACCGAAAACCTTCTCCGAAACATCCTTCCAGCCCCTGAATGCAATGTTGAGCGTCGTGTAGCACAGTCCGACGCCGAAGCCGCCGAAAATCGCCTTCGCCCCCGGGGCGGCGCCCAGCCCGGCGGCGGTGGCCGCGCAAATCTCGGCTTGCGCGCCGGGCGAGGCGTGGGCGCGGTCATCCGCATTGGCGCCGGCCTTGAGCACGGCCGCACAGGCTGTGCCTTCGGGATACTTGAGGGTGGCGTGCTCCTTGACGATCAGCGCGCGGCGCAACGGGATCATCATCAGGATGCCCAGCAGGCCGCCGAGCATCGCCACCAGCATGACGCGCGTCAGCTCGAGATCGAAGCCAAGAATTAGGATGGCCGGCATCGTGACGCCAATGCCAAACGCCAGCGATTCACCGGCGGAACCGGCAGTCTGCGTGATGTTGTGCTCGAGAATCGTGGCATCGCGAACGCCGACCTTCGACAGCCCCCGGAACAACGCGAGCGAGATCACCGCCACGGGAATCGACGCGCTCACGGTCAGGCCGACCTTGAGCACGAGGTAAAGCGACGACGCGCCGAAAATCATGCCGAGCACCGTCCCGGTAAGCACGGCGCGCACGGTGAATTCCCGCATGACCGCGCCGTCCGGGATGAATGACTCGAATCGAGACTTGGAGGCGGGTTCAACCATGGGCGAGGTTCAAAGATTCAGAAAGGGGTTGGAGGGAATCGTGGGTTCCGCCCGGACCGGGTGGCGCCGGTCTGAGACCGGCGCTACTTCTTTCGGACTCTGAGCCATTTTCGAAACTCGCCGCCGCGCCACTTGGGCAGGGTGCGGCAGCCGGTCCATGCATGAAACGCCGGCACGGGAATGAGCGCGCCCGGCACGTGGTCAAGCATCCGGCCGCAGAACAAAGCGGCCTTCCAGACCAGCGGCTGCGAGGCCAGCAGCGCCCACGGACCCATCGGCGGCAGTCCGGGCGACGGCGCGCCCTCGCGTTTGCCCTTGTCGCGCAACCGGAGCAGCAGGTCGGAAATGGGTATGTTGACCGGGCAGACCTCGTTGCACGCGCCGCACAGGCTTGACGCCTTGGGCAGGTCGGCCTTGTCGAGGAAATGCTCACCCGCCAGCAGCGGCGAAAGCACCGCGCCCACCGGTCCGGGATACACGCTGCGGTAGGCGTGGCCGCTCACCTGGCGGTAGACAGGGCACACGTTCATGCAGGCGCCGCAGCGGATGCAGCGAAGGATCTCCCGGCACTCGCTCGCCAGCACCTCGGTGCGGCCGTTGTCAACGAAGATGACGTGCATCTCCTCGGGGCCGTCGGGCTGGCCGGCGGCCTTCGGCCCCTGGATGAACTCCGTGTAGACGGTGAGCTGCTGGGCGGTGGCCGACCGGGCGAGCAGGTTGAGGAAGAGCGCGAGGTCGCGGTCGCGCGGTACAATTTTCTCAATACCCACGAGGGCGATGTGGCATTTGGTCGCGGCCAGGCTGAAGCGCGAATTGCCCTCGTTTGTCACGACCACGAGGCGGCCGGATTCGGCCACGACGAAGTTGGCGCCGGTCATGCCCACGTCGGCCGCCAGGTACTTCTTCCGCATGAATTCGCGCGCCCGCCGGGTGATGACCTCGGGCTCGTCGTTGTAGGCGCCGAGGCCATTCTTTTCGAAACTCACCGCGATCTCGCGGCGGTTCTTGTGGATGATCGGCCGCACGATGTGGCTCGGGTGATCGTGGTCGATCTGGATGATGAACTCCCCGAGGTCGGTTTCGAGGCACTCGATGCCATGCGACTCGAGAAATGGCGCGAGTTCGATCTCCTCGCTCACCATAGTCTTTGCCTTGACGAGCCGCGTGGCGCCGCGGCGCTGCAGGATGGCGAGCACCTGGCGGCGCGCCGCCTCGGCGTCGACCGCCCAGTGGACCTGCGCCCCGCCTGCCTTGAGGCGTTCCTCGGCCAGGGGCAGGAGCGTGTCGAGATTCTCGATGGCATGCTGCTTGATCTCGCCCGCCAAACGGCGCAGGTGATCCGGCTCCGCGAATTGCGCGGCCAACAGCTTCGTGCGCTTCTCGTGCGTGGCCTTGGTGCCGCCGTAGACCGACTGGCGTTTCTCCGGGGCCAGCGTGGTGGCAAACTGGTCGATCGGCTGAAATTTCATCACAGCAACCCTCCGTTCTTGAGTGCGTCGCGCAGCACCTGAACCACGTGCAGGTGCTTCACCGGCTGCCCCTCTTTCTCGGCGAGGCCGCTCAGGTGCATGAGGCAGCTGGTGTCGACCCCCACCAGGACCTGGGGCTGGGCCGCGCGCAGATGCTGCAGCTTCAGCCGGCCCATGGCCTCGGAAATGTGGGGAAAACTCACGGAAAACGTGCCGCCGAAGCCGCAGCACTGTTCGGCCTCCCCAAATTCCACCAGGTTCACGCCCGGGATGGAGCGCATCAGCGTGGCCGCCGCCTCGGCGCTGTTCGAGCCGCGCGTGTGACAGGAACGATGGAAGGCAATGGCGGCGTCAAACCGCCCCGGCCAGGTCGTCACCCCGAGGCCATGGACGATGAAGTCCGCCAGCTCCCAGGTACGCCGGGCCAGCTGTTCCACCGCGGGCAGGTCGGGCTCATGCTCGAACGCCAGCAGCGACCCATGGAAGACCATCGCGGCGCAGGAGCTCGACGGCACGATCACCGGTAGCTCGCCCTTGAAGGTGCGCACCATATGGCGCGCCACCCGGCGCGAGGCCGCCCAGTCGCCGGCATTGAACGCCGGCTGACCGCAGCAGGTCTGCGCCTGGGGAAATTCGACTGTCAGCCCGAGGTGTTCCAGCACCTGGACCGTCGCCACCGCCGCGTCATCATAAAACGCGTCGCAGAGGCACGTGGCCATCAATTGCACTTTTTTGCCCAACGGTGGCTTGCGCTCAATTGTCATCATCGCGCGAAAAAGGCAGGGTGCGGAGTTCATTCCGGGCCGCAATCCCCATTTCTGTAGGGCGCATCGTACAGTCCGGTCCCGGACAGACTCTGCGGGCTCGCCATTCCGCGCCCGCCAATCAAAATCGCCCTCATGCCCACCGTCTACTCCGCCGCCATCGACCTCGGTGCGACCAGCGGCCGCGTGATCCTCGGCGTCTGGTCGAAGAACCGCCTCTCCCTCCAGGAGGTGCACCGCTTCCCAAACACGTTCCGCTCCCTCGGAGTCCATGACTACTGGGACGTAGCCGGCCTGTGGGCCGAGGTGCGCGCCGGCCTGCTCAAGGCCGCGGCCGCCCTGCCCCGCCGCGCCCGGCTCGCCTCCGTCGGCGTTGACACCTGGGGCGTCGACTACGCGCTCGTAAACGATGCCGGCCGGCTGGTGTTTCCCGTGCATGCCTATCGGGATGCGCGCACCCAGCCCGGCCTGCAGCACCTCGGTCACACCCGGGCAGCCCTCGAGCGCATTTACGCCGCGACCGGCATCCCCAACGTCTTTTATAATTCCAGCCTTCAGCTCGAGGAGGTCGTGGCGGCCTGCCCGGCGGTCGCCGATCTGGCCATGCGCTGCCTCTTCCTGCCCGACTTCTTCAACTACCTCTTGTCGGGCCGCATGGAAAACGAACTCTCCATTGCCAGCACCTCGCAGCTGCTCGATGTGCATTCGACCGACTGGTCGCGGCCGGCCCTCGACCACTTTCACGTTCCGGCCTACTGGTTCACGAAGCCCATCCTCGCCGGCACCCGCCTCGGCGCGGTCCGCGACCTGCCGGAACTGGCGACGACCCGGGTCATCGCCGTGCCCGGACACGACACCGCCTGCGCCTACGATGCCATGCCGGCGGCGCCCGATGGCGGCGACCTTTTCCTCAGCTCTGGCACCTGGTCGCTGGTCGGTTTCGAGAGCGACCGCCCGGTGCTGGGTCCCGAGGCGCTGGCCGCGCGCGTCGCCAACGAGCGCATCGGCAACGGCCGCTACCGCCCGCTGACCAACGTCGTCGGCCTCTGGCTGCTCGAGCAAACCATGAAGGATTTTGCCGTACGTCCCCAGACTGACCGCGAATGGGCGGCGCTCATCACAGCTGCGGAAAAACTCCCGGCACCCGCCCGGTTGCTGGAGTTCAACGACTCCGTATTTACCAATCCTCCGTCGATGCGGACGGCGATCGATGCGCAATTGCGCCGGAACAAGGCCGCTCCACCGAAGAATCTCGCCGGTTACCTTCGTCTGATCTGCGCGTCGCTCGGCCGCGGCCACGCCAGCGCCCTGCAGGCCTTCGAGCGGATGACCGGCCGGAAGTTCCGGCGCATTCTTATCGTCGGCGGCGGCTCGAAGAATCGCCTGCTCTGCCAGGCCACCGCCGACGCTGCGGGTATTCCCGTCGTGTCATTCAACCTCGAAGGCACCGCCGTGGGTAACCTCGCCAACCAGTTGGTCGCGCTGGGCGCCGTGAAGGATCTGGCCACCTTCCGCCGCCACCTCGCCGGCAACCTCAAGCAGAAGGTATACGCGCCAACAGCCTGAACGACATCTCGGACCCTGTAGGGCGGGGTCGCTGACCCCGCCGCTGCGACTTATCATCAATCCCACCGCCGATGAATTTCCAACGTTTGCTTCTCCTTGCCGTCGCCTTCTTGGCCGCCTCGCTCGCATCCCCGGCCTCCAGCGAGGAAGAAGAGGTTGCCAAGACCACCCTGACGAAGGCTGGCAACCTCGCGCCCGCCTTTACGGGAACCGCGATCACCGGAGAGTCGTTTGCTCTCGATCAGCTGAAGGGCAAGGTTGTCGTCCTCTCGCTGTTCGCCACCTGGTGCGGCCCGTGCAACGCCGAGCTGCCCCACGTCGAAAAGGAACTCTGGCAGGCATTCCGCGGACGCGGGCTCGTCGTCCTCGCGATCGGCCGCGAGGAGGGAGCGGACAAGCTCCGGCCTTTCGCGGCAAAGCTTGGCCTCACCTTCCCGTTGCTGCCCGACCAGGAACGGAAGATTTTCAGACTGTTTGCCACCAACTACATTCCGAGGCTCTATGTCATCGGTGCCGACGGCCGGATCAAGTTCCAGAGCGTTGGGTTCGACGAGGGTGAGTTCCGGACCGCCGTGGCCACGGCCGGCCTCGGGCGTTGACGCGGACTCCGCGACATTCGAACGCATCAGTTCGGCCCGGCAGGCGCATCAGCGTCTCGGACACAACCTCCATGACTGAACTGCCCGACCCGCATCCGACTCCTGCCGCCGGCGCCGCGGCGCCCGGTCCTGACACGCCGGTTTACATGGGGCTGCCGGACGCGCATTTTCTCCTGCCGCGATTCTGGGTGGCGCTCGCGCTCAGTCTCCCGGTGCTCGTGCTGGCGATGGGGGAAATGGTCGCCCCATCATGGTGGCACCGCCTGGACCCGCGGCTGTCCGGCTGGCTGCAGTTTGCGCTGACCACCCCGGTGTTCTTCTGGAGCGGCGCGCCCTTTATCCGTCGGTGGTGGGTCTCGCTGCGGGACCGCGATACCAACATGTTCACGCTGACGGTCACCGGCACTGGCGCAGCCTATGGTTACAGTGCGGTGGCCGTCCTGTTCGGCGATCGCTTTCCCGCCTCGTTGCGCGGAGCCCATGGTGTGCCGCTCTATTTCGAAGCCGCCGCCGTGATCACCACCATCGTTCTGATCGGCCAGATTCTGGAGCAGCGCGCTCATTCCCGCACCGATGCCGCCATCCGCGATCTCATGGGCCTTGCGCCGAAGAGCGCCCATCGGGTCCGCCAGGGCCGCGAGGAGGACGTGCCGCTCGCCGACGTTGTTCCCGGTGATCTTCTGCGGGTGCGCCCCGGAGAGAAGATTCCGGTGGATGGGCGCGTGGCCGAGGGCGCCAGCAACGTCGATGAATCGATGCTGACCGGCGAACCTGGTCCGGTGACCAAGGGAGCCGGCGATGCCGTTTCCGGCGGCACGCTTAACACGACCGGCAGTTTCGTGATGCACGCCGAGCGCGTCGGCCGTGACACGCTGCTGGCCCAGATCATCCGCCTCGTCGAAGAGGCGCAGGAAAGCGAAGCACCAATCCAGCGGCTGGCGGACCGGGTGGCCGCCTGGTTCGTGCCGGCAGTCGCCGGCATCGCAGTGGTGACGTTCGGGCTGTGGCTCTGGCTCGGACCCGAGCCGCGCCTGATTTACGCCCTCGTGAATGCCGTGGCCGTGCTCATCATCGCCTGCCCCTGCGCGCTCGGCCTGGCCACGCCCGTCGCCCTCGTCACCGGCATCGGCCGCGGAGCGCAGGCGGGCGTGCTGGTGAAGAACGCCGAGGCGCTCGAGCTTCTCGCCCACGCCACCACGCTCCTCATTGACAAGACCGGCACGCTGACCGAAGGCAAGCCGCGCGTGGTTGCTATCGTGCCAGCGGTGGAGCGCGTTGGTCCCAACGCGCTTTCATCGTCGCCCGAGCGGCTTGAGGACAAGCCGCTCCACCTCACGCCTAACGAGCTTCTCGCCACCGCCGCCGCTGCGGAAAGCAACAGTGAACATCCGCTGGCCCGCGCCATCGTCGAGGCCGCCCATTCCCGCGGCCTGGTGCTGCCAGGGGCGGACAGGTTTTCCGCCGAACCGGGAGTCGGCGTGACGGCACGCGTCGGAGGACGGATCATCGAGGTCGGACGCGTGTCCCCTGACGCGCTGGAAAGTCACGCTTCTGAGCAGCACCCGACCGCCACCCTTGTTAGCGTCACGGTTGACGGGCGCACTGCCGGCACAATTGCGCTGGCCGATCCCATCAAACAGACGACGCCCGAAGCCATTGCCGAGTTGCACCGGCTGGGCATGCGCGTGGTCATGGTGAGCGGTGACCGCGAGGCCACCGCCCGCGCGGTGGCGCAGACGCTTGGTTTGGACGGCCTGCATGCCGGCGTCACGCCTGCCCGCAAGCAGGAACTTGTGCGCGAACATCGCGCCGCCGGCGAACGCGTGGTCTTCGCCGGCGACGGCATCAATGACGCCCCAGCCCTCGCTGCCGCCGAGGTCGGCATTGCGATGGGCACCGGTACCGATGTCGCCATACACAGCGCCGGCCTCGTGCTGGTGAAGGGCGACCTGCGCGGCATCGTGAAGGCGTTGCACCTCAGCCGCGCCGTCCTTTGCAACATCAAGCAAAACCTCTTCCTCGCGTTTGTCTACAATGGCCTTGGCATTACGGTCACCGCCGGGGCGCTTTATCCCATTCTCGGCTGGCGACTCAACCCGATGCTGGCCGGAGTGGCCATGAGCCTGAGTTCGATCTGCGTTGTCTCCAATGCCCTGCGCTTGCGACGACTGAAATTGTAGGGTGGCGTAGGCATCTTGCTCCGTGGGAAACTCTGATCATGGGTCGGGAGACCCATGCCACAGATAGAGGAGTGGCACGGCTCTCCTGAGCCGTGGGATTGAGGAGGATAATCAATGGGCATCTTGCCCATGTCGGATGGCCTTGCGAAAACCCCATGGGTGGGACACCCGTGTTACCACCGAGTTCCAGACGCTGCCGACGACCGGGGAGAACGCTCCCCGTTGTGGTGGAAGGCTCCAGTTTTCATTGCCAAGCGCCGGACCGACCCGCTTCACTCCGTGCCTTCTCTTGAACACGCTCCGACAAGCCTTCGCCCGCCCAGGTCTCTGGTTCTTCGCCTTCATCGGAGCGGTGGTGTTTTTCCTGTTCCTTCGCACCTACGCGGGGGTCTATTCGCCCGAGTTCGGCCTTACGAAGCTCCTGCAGATTGGGCACGAGTTTGACGATCGCGGTCTGGCCGTCTACCGGGCTACACCCAAATACATCGACCCAGCGAGTCGCTGGGGTTTTGACGGCCAGTTTTACGCCGAGCTCGCCCTCGATCCGCTGCTGCGCGACCCCCAGCTTGGAATCGCGCTCGACAACCCCTCCTACCGGTCCCGCCGCATCCTGATGCCGTGGCTGGCATGGCTGGGTGGTTTGGGTAAGCCGTTCTGGGTCCTGAATGTCTACGCCGCGCTCAATCTCATCTTCTGGATCGGCTTCGCCGTGATGATGGCCATCCTCTTCCGCCCCTATGGATGGGGTGGACTCGCCGCTTTTGCCGCGATGTTGATGACCTGCGGAATCATCGAGTCCATGCGTTCGTCGCTCACCGACTTTCCGGGTTTTGTTCTTATGACCCTCGCCATGATGGTGGGCGGGGCGGGCGGCGCCGGGGTGCTGGCGCTGTCGGCGCTGACGCGCGAGCCCAACATCATCGGCATCGTTGGGCTCTGGGACTACCGACCGCCCTGGCTCACGGCGGCCAGACGAAACCTGCTCCTGGCGCTGATCGCCGGGCTGCCCACTGCCCTGTGGTTTGCTTATGTGATTTGGCGGTTCCCGCCGAAGGAGTCGATCGCCGGTGGCAATCTTGCCTGGCCGCTGCAGGGCATCATGGCGAAACTTGGAGAATTCAGCGTCCATGCCGTAAATGGCGACATTCAATGGAGCCACTGGTACTCCGAACTCTATCGCAGTGAGCCGCTCCACGCCCTGTTGACCATCATTGCGACGCTGACGCAGTGCATCTATCTGCTGACTCACCGCGACTGGAACAACCGGATCTGGCGGGCGGGAGCCATCTTCGTTCCGTATTTTCTGTGCATCAGTTTCATTCCCTGGGAAAGCCACTTCACCATCACCCGCCACGCCCTTCCCATCACGCTGGCGTTCAATTTGATCCTGGCGATGCGGCCTCACCGCGGCTGGCTGGCTTGGTTCCTCCTCGGCAACTGTTTCGTGCCCTATGGCGTCTACCTGTTCACGATCCAGAATCAGGGCGTCGCAAGGCCGCCGGCGGAATACACGGTCATCGCGCCGCCGCCGCCGGGCCTGGCCGTCACGGTCCGTTTTGGCGATGGTTGGTCAGACCAGGAGTGGAACCGCAATCACTCCTGGCGCTGGGCCGATGCCCAGCAGGCCAGTCTGCTCATCAACAATCCGACCGGGAGCGCATTGGAGGCCGGATTATCTTTCACCACGCGCAGCATCAGTCCACGGGAAGTGGAGGTTCGTGTCCGCGGCGTGAGCGTCTGGACCGCGCATTCCGTCAAGCCCAAGGAGTCCGTCCTGACCGCACGGTTTCCGCTGCCGCCGGGAGATACCGTTGTCAGCTTGGAGACTCCCGTGCCAGCCGTCCCTTCAGGCCGGTATGACGATGATCGCCGGCTATCCTTCATGGTTCAAGACCTCCAGATTAGCCTGTCGGTGCCGCCACCCGGAGGCTGACGCCAAGGCGGAAGAGGATCAGAATGATGTTTCGTGCCCCGCATCGCCGGACCACCCGGTCAAATCCAGGCATTGTTGAAGTGGTCTGGGAACCCGGTGTTGAAGCCACAAGTTGAGATCAGGCGGCGCGGCAGCCCATGCCGCCCGTGAGGCGATGCGGGAGGGGCCTACGCCCGGATGCCCTGGGCGAGGTGGTAGTAGACTTCGTTGCAGCGGAGAGTCTGCTTGAAGTCGCCCAGCCGCGTGTCGGCGTTGATGACCGCCAGCTCGATCCCCGCAATCGTCGCAAAGTCTTCGAGCATTTCGGTCGTCACGCTGTAGCTGTAGCCGGTGTGGTGCGCCCCGCCGGCGAGGATCCAGCAGGCGCAGGCGGTCTTGAAGTCGGGCTGGCACTCCCAGACAGCGCGGGCGACGGGCAGCTTCGGCAGCCTGGGCGTCTTGACCGCCGTGACCTCGTTGACGAGCAGGCGGAAGCGGTTGCCCATGTCGATGAGCGAGGCGTTGAGCGCGGGGCCGGCGGGTGCGTCGAACACCAGGCGCACCGGATCCTCCCGGCCGCCGATTCCAAGGGGATGGATTTCCAGCGATGGCTTGGTTGCCGCGATCGACTCGCAGATCTCAAGCATGTGGGCGCCCAGCACCTGGTGGCCCTGCGGGCTGAGGTGGTACGTGTAGTCCTCCATGAACGAGGTGCCGCCCTTGAGCCCGGCGCCCATCACCTTCATCGCGCGAAGCAGGGCGCAGGTTTTCCAGTCGCCCTCGGCGCCGAAACCGTAGCCGTCGGCCATCAGGCGCTGTACCGCGAGGCCAGGGAGCTGGCGCAGCCCATGGAGATCCTCGAACGTGGTGGTGAATCCCTTGAAACCACTCTCCTCGAGGAAATTGCGCAGGCCGAGTTCAATCCGCGCACCGTAGCGGAGCGAGTCGTGGCGCGCGCCGCCTTTGCGGAGCTCTTTCGCCGCCGTGTAGCGGGACGCGTAGTCGGCGCACAGTGAATCGATCGCCCGGTTGTCAATGGCCGCATCGGAGGTCCGGGCGACTAGGTCACCCACCCCGTACCCATTGACGGCAAAACCAAACCTCATCTCGGCCGAGACCTTGTCGCCCTCGGTGACAGCGACCTGGCGCATATTGTCGCCAAAGCGGGCGAACTTCGCGCCTTGCAGATCATGCCATGCCCGAGCCGCGCGCATCCAGGCGGCCAGGCGGTCTTGGACCTCCGGATCCGCCCAGTGGCCGACGACCACCTTGCGTCCCAGGCGCATGCGGGTGTGGATGAACCCGGCCTCGCGGTCGCCGTGGGCGGACTGGTTGAGGTTCATGAAGTCCATGTCAATCTCGCCCCACGGCAGGTCGCGGTTGAACTGCGTGTGGAGGTGGACGAACGGCTTGCGAAGCGCGGAGAGGCCGCCGATCCACATCTTCGAGGGCGAGAAGGTGTGCATCCACAGGATGAGGCCGGCGCAGTTCGCGTCATGGTTCGCCTCGAGGCAGAGCGCGCGGATCTCGTCCGGCGTGGTCAGCAGCGCCTTGAACACGACCTGCAACGGGATGCGCTTTGAGGCGTCCAGGGCCTCGGCAATCTTGGTGGAGTTGGCCGCGACCTGCTTGAGCGGGCCGGGGCCGTAGAGGTGCTGGCTGCCGGTGACGAACCAGATTTCGGAGGTGGTGAGGTTTTTCATTGGTAAAACAGGCGGTAAGCTCAGAGCTTTAAGCTGACAGCTTTGGGCGTCGGGCGTCAGCCCGACTGGGCGTCCTTGATCGTGAGCACATCCTTCATCACGCGCGACAGATCGGCGGATCTGTTGAGCCCGCCGAGCGCATCATGCAGCTGGCGATAAAGAGTATAGAGCTGGTGGTAGACTTTTTGCGCGGCGGGCGCCGGCCGGTAGCGGGTTTTCTTGAGCGACGTCATCTTCGCCTGGGCGGTCGCAAAATCCCGGTGGGCGCCGGCCAGCACCGCGGCGGAGACGGCCGAGCCCAGCGCGCACGCTTGACCCGACCCGGCAACGAGCATGGTGCAGCCGGTGACATCCGCGTAAATCTGCATGAGCAGCGGGTTCTTTTCCGCGATGCCACCGGCGCAGACCACGCGGTCAATCGGCACGCCATATTCCTTGATGCGCTCGATGATGGCGCGGGCTCCGAAGGCCGTGGCCTCGATGAGGGCCCGGTAGATCTCGGCCCGCGTCGTGTGCAGGGTCTGGCCAAGCAGCAGGCCCGACAGGGTCTGGTCGACGAGGATGGTCCGGTTGCCATTGTTCCAATCGAGGGCGAGCAGGCCGGACTGGCCCGGCTTCAGCCGGACGGCCTGCCTGGAGAGCTGCGCGTGGAGGGCGGAGTCGCCTTCGCAGACGCCCTCGACCCACCATTTGAAGATGTCTCCCACCGCGGACTGGCCGGCCTCGATGCCGTAGTAGCCGGGCAGAATCGCGCCCTTGACGATGCCGCAGATCCCGGGGATGTCGGGCACCTGCTTGTCCGCGGAAACGACGCCGCAGTCGCAGGTGGAGGTGCCGATGACTTTGACCAGCGTGCCCTCCTTGACGCCGCAGCCGATGGCGCCGTAGTGCACATCGAATTCACCGATGGCGATCGGAATGCCAGCCGGTAGGCCGAGCTTGGCCGCCCATTCGGCGCAGAGCGCGCCCGCGGGCTCGGTGGCGTCGTAGGCTTTTTCGTAAAGCCGGTCGCGAAGACTGGCGAGTTTCGGGTCGAGCATCGCCAGGAACTCCTTGTCGGGCAGGCCGCCCCATTCCTCGCAATAGAGCGCCTTGTGTCCCGCCGGGCAGACGCCGCGCTTGACCTTGGTCGGGTCGGTCACCCCGGCGAGGACCGCGGGCACCCAGTCGGAGAGCTCGACCCAGGAGTAGGCCGCGTCAAACACCGGCGCGTCGACGGCGAGGCAATGCCAGATCTTCGACCACCACCATTCGGAAGAGTAGGTGTTGCCGCACTTCGCGATGAAGTGCGGGCGGTGTTGCGCGGCGAGCTCGGTGATGCGCGCGGCCTCGCGCCAGCCCGTGTGGTCCTTCCAGAGCCAGCACTGCGCAGCGAGGTTTTTGCGCCATTTCTTGTCCAGCGCAAGCGGCCGGTTGTTTCGGTCGACAGGGATTGGACTCGAACCGGTGGTATCCACGCCGAGGCCGACGATCTTCGCCGCATCGAAGCCGCGTTGTTTTCGGGCCGCGGCGAGCGCACCTTTCACGCTCTTCTCGAGGCCATGGAGATAGTCGCCCGGATGCTGGCGCGCGAGATGGTGGTCCCGTGGATCGAGCAGGATGCCCTGCTGTCCGCTCGGGTAATCCACGACGCAGGTTCCGAGTTCCGCGCCGTCGGCGCAACGCACGACGAGCGCCCGCACCGAATTGGTGCCATAATCAATTCCAAGGGTGAATGACATGGGGAAGAACGAAGGAAGATGGAAAACTGAAGAAGAAAGACGACGGGGGCTGGTCAGCCATGGCCGCGCTGTCCATAGGTGGCGCTCGGGCCATGCTTGCGTCTGAAATGCCGTCCCAGCAACTCCGGCTCGATCTCGCCGCGCTGCGGTTCCAGCGCGAGGGTGTGGAGCGCCATCTGCGCCACAATCTCGAGGGCAAAGGCGGTCTCGACGGCCCTGGCCCCCGACGGACCCCAGGCAAACGGACCGTGGCGCCACACCAGCACCGCCGGCACATCGAGCGGGTCCTTGTCCCGGAAAGTCTCCACGATGACATCGCCGGTGTTCCACTCGTAGGCCTCCGTGATCTCGACCTTTGTCAGCGGCCGTGTCACCGGCACGGCGCCGTTGAAGTAGTCGGCGTGCGTCGTGCCGAAGCAGGGGATCGGCCGCCCCGCCTGCGCGAAGCTGACGGCATGGCGCGAGTGGGTGTGCACCACGGAACGGATGCCGCCGAACGCCTGAAACAAGCGGCGGTGCGTCGGGGTGTCCGACGACGGCCGCAGCTTGCCCTCGACCACGCGGCCTTCGAGGTCGACCAGCACCATTTTCCCAGGTGTAAGGTCGGCATAAGGCACGCCGCTGGGCTTGATGGCAAAGACGCCGGCGCCGGGATCGAAGACGCTGACGTTGCCGAACGTCAGGTCGACCAAGCCCGACCCGCCCAGCTGGCGGTTGGTGACACAGGCTTCGTCGCGGAGGGCTCGATGCAGCATGGCACCGAAGATCAACACTCCGGCAGCGGCGCGACGGCGAGCAAAAACCGCCCCGCCGGCGCGGCTTTTCACTTCGGAAACTTGCCCGCGCGCACCGCCATCACATAGGCGGCAAACCCCCTTTTCATCTCGTCGCCCACCGCGGCGAACGCGTGGGCGAAGCTGGGCATTGCATCGGGCACGAAGCCCAGCAGGTCGGTGGACACCAGGATCTGGCCGTCGCAGCCAGGGCCCGACCCAATGCCGATGAGCGGCACTTTGAGGGTTTCCGTCATGGTGCGCGCGAGGTTCGGCTCGACCATCTCGGCGACAACGGCAAACACGCCCGCTCGTTCCAGCGCGAGTGCGTCCTCCAGCAATTGCTCGGCCTCGGCCGGCTTGACGCCAAACCGCCGGTAGCGGCCAAGGACTTGCACCTGCTGCGGTTGCAGGCCGAGGTGGCCCATCACCGGCACGCCGGCATCGACGATTCGGCCGATCTTGCCGGCCAAACCGCTCCCACCCTCGATTTTCACCGCCTCGGCCCCGGCCACCTGCATGAGCCGCTGGCAGGACGCGAGCACCTGCTTGAACTCGAAATGCGCCTCAACGAACGGCACGTCCGCCACGACGAGCGCCTCGGGCCGGGCGCGTGCGACGGCTGAGGTGTGGTGCACCATCATGTCGAGGGTCACCGGGATTGTGTTGGCGAATCCGAGCAGGGTGTTGCCGACCGAGTCGCCCACCAAAAGCAGATCCACGCCGGCTTCCGCCGCATAACGCGCGGTGAGGGCGTCATAGGCGGTTGCGGCCACAATGGGCCGCTGCCCCTTGAGTTTCCGCAAACTGAGGGTGGTGGTCTTCACTGGGAAACAACGCTAACCGACCGCGCCCCATTGTTCACGAAAAGAATGTGGCCCCGGGCGGTTCGGTGGTGGGGCGCCGGTCCGAGGCCGGCGCTGCGCTTCGCGCAAAACCACGCTACTTCAGCCAGGCCGGCACGCGTTCGCCGGCGACCATCTGTTCGAACGATTCGCGCGCGTTGACCAGCTCGAAACTGCTGCCGCGAACCAGCACCTCCGCCGGCATTGGCCGGGAATTGTAGCGCCCGGCCATGACGTGGCCGTAGGCGCCGGCACTCAGGAAAGCGACGTACTCGCCCTCGCCCAGTTCCTGCACCGTGCGGTCCGTGGCGAAACAGTCGCCAGATTCGCAGATGGGTCCGACAATGTCGGCCATCAATGCCCGGCGCGAGGTATCGCGCTGCAGCGGGACGATTTCGTGGTAGGCGTCATACATCGCCGGCCGCACCAGATCGTTCATGGCCGCATCGAGAATAAGGAAGTTCTTGCCCTGGCCGCGCTTGAGGTATTCGACGCGCGAGAGCAGCACGCCGGCATTGCCCACCATGAAGCGGCCGGGCTCGAGCAACAGCTTGAGTCCGAGCGGCTGCAGGAGCGGCTTGAGCGCCGCGCCGTAGGCCTCGGGCGTGATGGGCCGCCGGTCGGCCGGCAGCGCGTCCCACCAGGCCGCCGCGCCGCTGGCGAGCGCATCCTGGTAGACCACGCCGATGCCGCCGCCGAGGCTGAAGTAGGTGATGCCAAAATCGCGCTGTAACTGCCGGGCCAGCGGCGCGATCTTTTCCACGGCTTCGACAAACGGTCCCACCTCGGTGAGCTGGGAACCGATGTGCATCTGCACCCCCTTGAGCTCAAGGTGCGGCAGCTTCGCGGCGGCGGCGTAGGCCGCGGCGGCGAACTTCAGGGGGATGCCGAACTTGTTCTCGCTCTTGCCAGTGGTGATCTTGGCATGCGTCCGGGCGTCGACGTCGGGATTCACGCGGATGCCCACGGCCGCCTTGCGGCCGAGCTGGCCGGCCACGTGGTTAATGCGCGCCAGTTCGGGCTCGCTCTCGGCATGAAGCGCGAAAATGCCCGATTCCAGCGCGAACCGGATTTCCGCCTCGGTTTTGCCCACGCCGGCGAACACGCTGCGGTTGACCTTGGCCCCGGCCGCCAGCACGCGGCGCAACTCGCCCCCGCTGACCACATCAAAGGCGGCGCCGAGGTTGGCAAACAGGCGCAGCAGCGCGAGGCTGGAATTGGCCTTCATCGCATAGCACACCTGCACATCGAGGCCATCGAGGCTGCCCGCCAGGCGCCGGTAATTGTCCTCCACCGTGGCCGCGCTGTAGACATAGGTCGGGGTGCCGTAGAGCCGCGCCACGGCGGCCAGCTCGACCGATTCGCAGTGCAGGGAGTTTCCGACGTAGTGAAAGCGGTGCATGGCGGAGCCTGGTAAAAGTGCGCTGAAAAACGGGTCTGCATGACAGTTTTTACTTGAGAAAACGACACTAAAGTCGATGAAGGTTTCCCCATGTTGCGTGCAGTGCGCCATTGGTTCTATCGCCCGGCGATCCGGATGTGGTCGGTGGACAATTCACGCATCCACACCACGCAAACGAAGAACGCGCAGTTCATCAGCTACCTGGTGGAGAGCGGATTCCGGCAGGTGAACGGCGACCGCTATGAGTCCAGCCTGCGCCGTCGGCGCCTGGTCAAGAGCCTGCTGTTCTGGATATTGGTGGCCGGCGGCGCCTGGGTGCTGATCGAGAGCGCCCGGGCGATTTCGATGTTCTGAGCCGATCCTGGCGACGGCGCGCGGTCGGTCCTCTGCGGGCGGACGACTGCGGCTTACCCCTCGAATGGAATCAAGGGTAGAGCCACGCCCTCAAGCGGCTTACGCCAGCCGCACCCGGAATTGCGCCGGCCGACGGCTGCCGTCGTTGAGTGCCATTCCGAAAAGCGCGGAGACCGCCAGCGCCATGAACCAAACCCCGGCATCGAGCCGGCCGGCGTCAAGCCACATGAAGGTGATGGTCAGTGTGAGGATCGAAAGGATAGAGAGGAGAGTTTTCATGGGAGTGATCGAGGTTGCCTCAAGAACCCCGCCGCCGTTGAAAAGTTGCAGAGATGTTCCGGGCGCCGCCCGGACGATAAGAAACAAAAGGCCGCGCCAGTGATGGCGCGGCCCGTGGGTTGGAGATGATCGGTGGTGCGGCCGGATAAATGACCGACGCGGGTGGTTCAAGCAGCGAGATCCATCGGACGGGATTGCGGGGGGGTGGAACACCGAGCCGTGCCCGGAAACCGCGTGATCCGCGCCGAGCGAACCCGGTAGGGCGGCCGCCGCACATCATTGAGCGCGAAGGCGAAGAGCGCGGCGACCGCGAGGGCCGAGAACAGCAGGCCGGCATCCAGCCGGTAGGCATCGAGTGAGGCTGCGCCAATGATCAGGGCAAGGGTGGTGAACAGGGAGAGGATTGTCTTCATGGTGATTGAGTGCTTTCCCCTAAAACACAACCTGCCGCGAAAAGTTACAGCGGCAGGTTTTATTAAACTGATTTGCAGGAGATCGGTCGGACTTTAAAAGCGGATTCGGATCAAGAATTCCTGCCCAAAATAGAAAGCTTGTGTGCTCAGCAATCTTGAGCCTCGGCACAGCGGCGCGTTAAGGATAACGCGCCCCACCGACTCCCGGAAAAACATGCTCGGTGATCCAGCGATGCCGCCCGACAGCGCCGGGAAACGAACCGGCCTCGCCTTCGAAAGCGCGGCCGGTTCGAAACCAGAATCGCGGCGCCTCAACCGGCAGCACTCGCGTTGGTCGAGGTGGGGGTGAACGCCGTGCGCAGCACCGCCTTGAGGTAGTCGCGGTTCATGCGCGCGATGAACTCGTGGCTGATGAGCTTCGGACACACGGCGGAGCATTCGTAATAATTCGTGCAGTTGCCAAAGCCCTCGGCGTCCATCTGCTTCACCATGGCCAGCACGCGCTGCTCGCGCTCCGGCTGGCCCTGTGGCAGCAGTCCGAACTGCGAGACCTTGGCGCCGACGAACAGCATCGCGCTGCCGTTCTTGCAGGCGGCCACGCAGGCGCCGCAGCCGATGCACGCGGCCGCATCCATCGCGAGTTCCGCGGCTTCCTTCGGCACCGGGATGGCGTTGGCGTCGCACCCGCTGCCGGTGCGGACGCTGATGAAGCCGCCGGCCTGCATGATGCGGTCGAAGGCCTTGCGGTTGACGACCAGGTCCTTGATGACCGGAAACGGCTTCGCGCGAAACGGCTCGACCGTGATGACGTCACCATCGTGAAAACTGCGCAGATAGGTCTGGCAGGTGGCAACGCCCCGATGCGGGCCGTGGGGCTTGCCATTGATGACCAGCGAACAGGTGCCGCAGATGCCCTCGCGACAATCATGGTCGAAGGCGATGGGCTCCTCGCCCTTCACGGTGAGCTCGTCGTTCACCACGTCCAACATCTCGAGAAACGACATGTTGGGATTGACGTCGGGCGTCTCGTATTCATTGAACCCGCCGGGGGTGTTCGCGTCCTTCTGGCGCCAGACTTTGAGTTTGACCTTCATGATTGAGAGGGAGTCGAGGATCGAGAGACGAGGGGCGAGCGTCAGGATGCGCGCTGCCGGGTAAATGGGGTCTTGGTGTGAGTTACGACGAGCGAGTGGTTTAGCGCGACGATGCGGCCAGCCAGGACACTCGCCTGTTCAAGCACAGGATCGAGTTCCGCCTCGTCGATGTAATTCTCGTCGAAGGCAAGGTAGAAGTGCGAAGCCGTCTCCATCAATGATCCGTAGGCCTGTTCCAGAAACCGGGCAAAGTCAGGATCGGAATTCCGGCCCGAGCCCTCGGCAATATTCGCGACCACGGAAGAGCTGGCCCGGCGCACCTGCGACGTCAGTCCGTACATCTCTTCATGAGGAAACTTCCGGGTCAGTCGGCAGGCATCGCGATAAAGTGCGCGCGCATCTTGCCACACCCCAAGTTTCTCAAAGCGAAATCGCTGTTTCATGGCTCTCGGCGCTCGTCGTTCGACCCTCGGCGACGGACCTATTTATAGTTCCGCTTGGCCATGTGGACGGTCTCGTAGACCAGCGGCTCCTTGTTGAGCAGCGGCGCGCGGCCTTCGCCTTGATATTCCCAGGCGGCGGCATGGGCGAACTGCTCGTCGTTGCGCAGGCACTCGCCCTCGGCGTCGACGTGCTCCTCGCGGAAGTGGCAGCCGCACGATTCGTCCCGTTCCAGTGCGTCGAGGCAGAGCAGCTCGGCGAGCTCAAGGAAATCGGCCACGCGGCCGGCCCGTTCGAGCGACTGGTTGAGGGTGCCGCCGTCGCCCGGCACGTTGACGTTCTGCCAGTATTCCTCGCGCAGCGCGGGGATCTCCGCCAGCGCCTTCCTGAGTCCGACGGCATTGCGCGCCATGCCGCAGCCGTTCCAGAGGATCTTGCCGAGTCGCTTGTGAAAATGACTGACCGGCTGCTTGCCCTTGACGCCGAGGAGGCGCGTGACGATGCCGCGCACATTGTTCTCGGCCTGTTGGAACTCGAAGGCGTCGGTCTTCGGGCGCGCAGCGGGCTTCTGCGTGGCCAGGTAGTCGCCGATGGTGTTAGGCAGGACGAAATAGCCGTCCGCCAGGCCCTGCATTAGGGCGGAGGCGCCGAGGCGGTTGGCGCCATGGTCGGAGAAATTGGCCTCGCCGAGCACGTAGAGCCCGGGGACGTTGGACATCAGGTTGTAGTCCACCCAGAGGCCGCCCATGGCGTAGTGGACCGCGGGGAAGATGCGCATCGGCACCTGGTAGGCGTTCTCGTTGGTGATCTCGTGATAGATGTCGAAGAGATTGCCGTAGCGTTCGCGCACGGTGCCCTCGCCCAGGCGCTTGATCACATCGGAGAAGTCCAGGTAGACGCCGAGGCCCGACTCGCCCACCCCGCGGCCCTCGTCGCACACCTTTTTCGCGGCGCGCGAGGAAATGTCGCGCGGGGCAAGGTTGCCAAACGCCGGGTACATGCGCTCCAGATAATAGTCGCGCGCCTCCTCCGGAATCTCGTTCGGGTTCCTTCGGCTGTCTTCCTTTTTCTTCGGCACCCAGATGCGGCCGTCGTTGCGGAGCGACTCCGACATGAGCGTCAGCTTCGACTGGTAGTCGCCGGTCACGGGGATGCAGGTCGGATGGATCTGCGTGAAGCACGGGTTGGCGAAGCAGGCGCCGCGCTTGTAGGCCCGCCAGATGGCGGTCGCGTTGGAGTTGCGCGCGTAGGTCGAGAGATCGAAAACGTTGCCGTATCCGCCGGTGGCCAGGACGACCGCGTCGGCGGCGTGGCGGGAGATTTCGCCCGTGAGGAGGTCGCGGACGATGATGCCCTTGGCGTGGCCGTCGACCACGACGAGGTCGAGCATCTCGGAATGCGTAAACATCTGCACGCCGCCGAGGCCGATCATGCGCGAAAGCGCCGAATAGGCGCCGAGGAGGAGCTGCTGGCCGGTCTGGCCGCGGGCATAGAAGGTGCGCGACACCTGGGCGCCGCCGAAGGAGCGGTTGGCGAGGAGGCCGCCGTATTCGCGCGCGAAGGGCACGCCCTGGGCGACGCACTGGTCGATGATGTTGACGGAGACCTCGGCGAGGCGGTGCACATTGGCCTCGCGCGAGCGGAAATCGCCGCCCTTGATCGTGTCGTAGAAAAGCCGGTACACGCTGTCGCCGTCGTTCTGGTAGTTCTTGGCGGCGTTGATCCCGCCCTGGGCGGCGATGGAATGGGCGCGGCGCGGGCTGTCGTGAAAAACGAAGCACTTCACGCGGTAGCCGAGCTCGGCGAGGGTGGCGGCGGCCGAAGAGCCGGCGAGGCCAGCGCCCACGACGATGATCTCGTATTTCCGCTTGTTCGCCGGATTGACGAGCCTGCTCTCCGCCTTGTGCTTGGTCCACTTCTGCTCGAGCGGGCCCGCGGGGATCTTGGATTCGAGTTTGGCCATGGCGGGAAAGGGTTAGCGCTGGACGACGGTGGCGGCCGGGGCGGCGGCCTCAAGCTTGGCGGCGGCGTAGGTGCCGGGCGCCGGTTTCACAATCCCGGTCATGATGGCGCCGGGAATCGCCAGATTGCCGAGGAGGTAGAGCAGGCAATACAGGGCGACAATCTTCTTGAGCAGGCGCGCCCATGGGCCGCTTTTCCAGCCCAGGGTCTGGAACAGGCTCTCGGCACCGTGCAACAGGTGGAAGCTCAGCAGGCCGACCGCAACGATGTAGAACAGCGAGACCACGGGATTGGCAAAACCGAGGAAGATCATGCTGTAGACGTCGTGCACGACCTGGCCCTGGGCCACGATCGGGAAGCCCAGGAGATGGAAATCCGATGTCATGATGTAGTCGGGAAGCCGTGTCTTGAAGCTGCCCGACTGCGCCCAGCCGAGCGTGAACTGCGCCAGGTGGTAGGCCACGAACGCCAGCACCACGCCTCCGGTCCAGCGCATCGTGCGCGAGGACAGCGTCGCCCGGATGGTGTGGTTGAAATCGTATTTCTCCGGCCGGGCCCGGTAATTCTCGAGCGTGAGCTGGACGGCGATCCCGATGTGCACGACCACGCAGGCCAGCAGTCCCAGCCGCACCGCCCAGAGCGTGGGCCCCAGGCTCTGGAGAAAGTGGGCATACCCGTTGATCTTGTCGGGCGGTCCAAAAACCTGGAGATTGCCGACAAGGTGGCCGGTGACAAAGCCAACGAGCACCACCCCGGTGACGGCCATCACGAACTTCTTGCCGATCGAGGCGCGGAAAAGGCTGCAGACAGGATTCATCGCAATGAATTGGTGAACAAGAATCAGACGTTATGCGCCGGTTGCAGGCAGGCGTAAACTGGCGGTGGGTAGACCAAAGAGAGGCCGGAAAGTAAAGGTTCTGCGTTCGGACACGAAACAGTGGGGCTGCTTATTAGACATCGTTCAAGATAGAAGAATCCCCGCTTATCCATCGCGGATCCGCCGTCCGGCGGCGCGGCAATGCAAAACAGCGGTTCTCAGACCGACGACCAGAAACATTCCTGGTGTCTTGTCATCGCGAAGCCGGCGACGCCGGCTGTGGCGATCCAGCTGGATTGCTTCGTCGCTTCGCTCCTCGCAACGACAGTCCAAGAGAAGGTGGCCAGCCTTTGGGGCGACCGCACCTGTCCGGGAAGTTCTCCCCCGAGCCGCTCACTTTGCCAACGGCTTGAGCAACGAAAACTTCCCGCTCGACCCGGGCTGCAGAAACTTGCGGCGGAATGCGTTCACGCGCACCCCCTCGCCCAGCACCTGCGCCAGGGCGTCCCCGGTTTCCCTCGGCGCGTTGTGATCGCCAACGTAGTGGAAGTCCCACCGCGCTTCGCCCGTCTGGATGAGGCAGTAGTGCCAGCAGGCCAGCCCCACCGGCAGGGCCGCGTCGACTTCGGCGGCCGACACCACTCCGCCGTCAGGCCGGAGATAAAGGTCGCGCTCGCGGCCGAGGATGCGGAAGCCGGTCGGAAATCGCCGGACGATGTCGCCCGTGCTGTAACGCAGCAGCGGCATCGCCCGCCGGTTGCGAGTCGTCACCTGCGTCTGGAACACGTCGGCCCGCCCCCGCCAAGGCACGAGCTCAACAAACGCATTCGCATCGATCACGCGTGAATTGTCCTGAAAGGCGTCGCCGACAAAAATATAGCCGGCCTCCGTGGATCCGTAGAGGTCGACCTGCGCCGCCGGGAACACCTCGGCGATGCGGCGGCTGTGCTGCAGGCTGGCCTTGCCGTAGGTGAGGATGACGATCTGCAGGCTCGGGAGGCTCACCCGGCGCTTGGCGGCAGCGCGGGCGAGCAGCGAAAGGTAGACCGGCTCGCCCTCGATGATCTCGGGTTTCACGGCCTGCAGTTCGAGCAGAATGCGGTCCCATTCGCTCTCGGGAAACACGAACGGATCGCTGGTCAGGTTGAGGTAGACGGTGCCCTCAAAATAGCGGTGGGGAAACGGCTGGTCCTCGTAGGGACAGAGATTGCTCGAGCAGGCCACCGGCGCGAGCACGGCCTTGCGCACGGGGCGCCCCGCATACGGCGCCAGCCGGGGGTGCGCCAGGTAGGCGCGACGGGTCTGCTCGGCCCACCAGCCGTCCTCCATGATCACGGTCATCGGCTCGGCGGTGGAACCCGAGGTGTGCTCGTATTCGTACTCCCGGTTTTGCAGACCGCGCTCGATCACGCGGTAGTCAGCAAAAAACGCCGTGTGTCCGCGCTGCAATATCTCCTGCTTGGTCAGCACCGGGATCCCATCGTAGCACGCCCACTGCAACGGCTCGGCGTGCAGCGGGAACCGTTCCGGATAAAGCGGGCTGCGCTCGTAGATTGCGCGGATTTCCGCCTCGAGCGACTCCGGCAGGCGGGAATCGTGCGCAGAGCCGAGCGTTTCCGGATGATTGGCAAAAACAGGAGCGGTCATGACTTGGCAAATACGCCCCCGTCTCCCGGCCAAAGCCGGCGGCGGGCAGCATGATTCGACTCCGTCGCACAAAAGCCCGTGGCGACATTTAGTCAAACCAGCGTTCCAGAGCCAAAGTGGCGCCATCAGACCACGATGCTCCGCCAACCCACCAAGCCGTTCTGCTGAACCAAGTAATGGATCGTTGGTGACCGATGCAGGAGCCTGCTCGCCGACGATTTCGATTCGGCTTTCGCGACCTCGCCGCTGCCTCGTCCTTCTGAACTCGAGCGACCGGATTAGCTTTGGGAAAAATGGATGCCAACGCAACGATCGCCTGCAAGCTGGCTCCTACATGATTCACCGAGCCGTCTGAAATCCTGGAAATGCAATCACCGACCCGTCTTGGCGGCCGGAGCGCCCCCACCCTTCAGCCGTTCCCACTCCGGCGCAAACAGCAGCAGCGCATCGAGGACGAGCGCGTGGGTGATCCGACCGGCGCGCGCCCAGGCGTACACCTCGTCAACCGGCGCCGCGAGCACCTCGATCTCCTCATCCTGGTCCCACTCCAGATCATTCGTGCGTTGCACCTGCTCGACCAGCACGAGGTGGCAGACATTGCTCATGATCGCCGGATTCGGGTGCACGCGGCCAAGCAGGCGGGCGTTCCTCCCGGTGCACCCGGTTTCCTCGCGCAATTCGCGCTGCGCCGCCGCCAGCGGGTCCTCGCCGCGCTCCATCACCCCGCCGGGAATCTCCAGGGACAGATCGTCGATCCCGAACCGGAATTGCCGCACCAACAACAACCGGTGCTCGGGAGTGAGGGCGACGACATTTACCCAATCGGGCGCAGTCATGATCACGAATTCCCGCTCCTGCCCGCGGCCGGGATGCCGGTAGCGCGCATTCAGCACGTCGAACAACCGGCAGTTGGCATGCAGAGTCTCGCCGGTTTTTTCCCAGCGTGCCGGCACGGCGGAGGCAGGCAGGTCGCTCATGGGTACATAAGAAAGCCTCCGCGACGCAGGGTCGAGGAGGCTTTCAGGAAAAACAATGCGGTCCCGATTACTTGGTCTTGATCTTCTGGCCGATCCGCAGGCGTTTCCAATCGATGCCCGGATTGGCGGCTTCCAGATCGGCGAGCGACGCACCGGTCGCCTTGGCAATCTTCGTGCCCGTGTCGCCCGGCTTGACCACGTATTCACCCGGACCGGCCACGGCGGCCGCTTCGCCACCTTTGGTGGCCCTCGGGGCGGCGGCGCGCGCTTTCGCAGCCGCCTCAAGGTTGGTGATTGACTCCTTCATCTTGCCGATCTCCGGCCCGATGGAATCAAATGCGGACTGGGTGGAGCGGGTCAGGGACACAATGTCCTTGCTGGCCTTGTCGGCCGACGCGGCGGCATTGCGGCTGTCGGTTTCGATGCTAGCCAGTTTGTCCGGCAGATCCTCCGGGACTCTCTTTCCGAGGGAGCTGACCTTGACGAGGGCGGTGACCCCGATGATCAAGGCGACAACACCGACCAAAACACCGGCCACCGGGAGGTAGCTGCTGTTGCTTTCGCGCGAAATTGTATCCATGTGTTAGTAGGGTGGAACGGATTATGTAGGGGTAAAGGGGGGGCAGATCAAGCAGATTGCTGAGGGGACAGGATCCGCCCGAAACACTCCAAATTGCTGCCGAGGATAGCGTTGACAGCCGTCGGGAAGCGCCGTCCCCTACCCGTCCGGCCTCGGGGCGTAGCTTAGCCTGGTAGAGCGTCTGGTTTGGGACCAGAAGGTCGCAGGTTCAAATCCTGTCGCCCCGACCAGTTTTCGCCGCTGGCGAAAACTGCTCCTCCGAAGGCCCGGCGAAGGAGGACCTCACCCACAGGAACCGCAAATCGAGATAGCGGTTGCGCTCGTCATCAATCAAGCTGGAGAAAACCCCGCCCCATGGATTATCCCGCATTCGTCTCCTTCACGCTCACCAACGCCTGCAATCTGCGCTGCCAGATGTGCGGACAATGGAGTCCCGAAGGCTATGTCCGGACCGGACACGGCCACCCCGGCAGTCCGCTGAAACTGGAGGAGTGGATGCGACTGGCTGACGACGCGGCGGCTCACGGGATCTCGTCGATTCTTCTGCGCGGGGGCGAACCGTTTCTGTTTCCCGGGATCGTCCGGCTTCTCGAACACCTGCACAGTCTCGGGATGTTCGTTTCCATCGATTCGAACGGAACCCGGCTCGCCGACTTTGCCGGCGACCTCGTGCGCCTGGGCAGGATCCACGTCACCATGTCGGTCGACGGCCCCGAGACGGTCCACGACGCGGTGCGCGGCCTGCCGGGATGCTTCGCGCAGATCAAACGTGGGCTGGCCCAACTGGCGCAGCTTGATTCCGGCCGCCCTCACCGGGTGAGCCGGGCGATCTGTTTCACGATCAGTCCGTGGTCGGTTGCGGGACTGGGTGAAATGCCGGCCGTGGCGCGGCGGCTCGGCGTGGACACCATCTGCATCGTGCCGTACTGTTACGTTTCCGCTGCCGCGGGAGGGGAATGGAGCCGGCAAATCCAGGAACTGGTCGCCTGCGATGCCGTTTCCTGGAAGGGCTTCCACCATGAGCGCTCCGGGGTGGACGCCGCGGTGTTTTCCGCGCAGCACGCGCGCTTTGAGGAAACCCTGGATGGGCTGACCAATTATCCGTACCTGCCGCTGACGGCCGCGGAATACCGCGACTGGTTCGCTGACCCGGCGATCCCGGTCGGACCTCCGGGATGTTCCAATGTCGACCGCCTGATCGATATTCAACCGACCGGTGAGGCCAATTTCTGCGTGGACCTGCCGGATGGGGCCCTGGGAAACGTGCGGGACGGCTCGATCGCTGAAATCTGGAATGGTGAGCGGGCCCGCCGCTTCCGCGAACGCCGGCGCCAGGGACCGCTCGGCGCATGCAGTCGATGCGTCGCCCGGCACATGGCGGACGTCCGCAACTGAGCGCGTTCATGCAGCACCCGCTGGACCACGAAGCAATCCCGCTGGATCGCCACGGTCCGCGCGGAGCGCCTCGCGATGACAGACGGTTTGAAGACAAGCCTCACCGCCTGTTTGTGACTTGGCGGCCGGGCGCGCTTTCTGCAAATCTGGGGCCGTGAAGAAATGGTTGTTCTTGGGATTGATCGCCGCCGCGGCCTGGTGGCTGTGGCTGTCCCCCGAGCCGCCGGCCGAATGGGCCGGGCGGCCGGTGTCGGAACCGCCGCGGCAAACTGTCAGTGAGCTACCCAAGCCGTGGACGCGGGACGGGGTCAAGTTTGAGCCGCTCGCCCGCTTTGCGGTGCGCGGCGTCGTCCTTTCGCGGGAGCGCTACCATTTCGACCCCGAAGCCGGGCTCGCCCCGGTCGATCTGGCGCTGGGTTGGGGACGCATGAGCGAGGCGGCGGTCATCAATGCGCTGAAGATTTCGCAGGATCATCGCTGGTATGAATACGTCTGGCGGAAGGCCCCGCCGATCCCTGAGGAGGAGATCGCGCGGTCGTCGGCCAATATGCACCTCATCCCCGCCGACCCGACCGTGTGCGCGGCGGTGTTCGCCGTGCGCCGCCACGAACTGGTCCAGTTTGAAGGCTATCTGGTCCAGGTGACCCGCCCCGGCTGGCATTGGCGCAGCTCGCTTTCACGCGAGGATTCCGGCGGGCATTCCTGCGAAGTCGTGTGGGTCGAGCATTTGGAGCGGCGCAATCCGTGAGCCTGGGGCGCTTCATCCGCCCCCGGAGTTCGATCCACACATCCCGCCGATTTCTCTCGCCCAGCCGAGCCCGGCGGAGGCGATCGGGGCAACGTTTCGCGAGCGGCCAATCCCGGTTTGTCATTCAAGAGATGACAAACGCCGCGGCGGCTGGCGGAGAGAACGCCTTCGGTGGTTCGTCCATGTCAACTATTAGTTGACAAGCGGGTGGTGGGCCCGGGACCCAAAGATGCTTCCGGCTGGGATTGCCTTGGGCGAAAAGTGCGCCAACGCTTCTGCCTATGGGCATCGCGGCGAAGAAAACTCCCCTCCTGCTCGAAGAAAAGGGCTTCCGGTCGTGTGCGCTTTCCGAGCTCAAGCAGTCCTTCCCCGAAGGTTTTCCGGCGATCTTCGGCCTGTGCACCGTCGCCGACGGCAAGGAATCCGTTATCTTCATCGGCTGCTGCAATGATCTGTTTCCGAGCGTTGCGGAGGTCATCCGCCGCCCGGCGGTCGCCGTTTGCAAACCCACCCACGTCACGGCCAAATATAAACCAGCCCTGACGACCGAGCAGTGGGCCGCCCGCGCCACGGAAACCGTGCAGTATCGAGCCAAATACAAGCCGGTTGTATGGGACCGGGACTGATCGCAGAAGAAACGGCGCGTTAGGGATGACATGCTCCACCTCGACTGCATCGTCGCGGCTTGGGATCAGCGCTTTTCGTTCGCCGCTGGCAGCTGGCTCAGCATCCGCTCCAGGTTTTTCCGCGCCTCAACATAGTCCGGCCTGATCCGCAGCGCCGCGGCAAACTGGGTAATGGCCTCTGGCACCCGCCCGGCATGGTAGAGCGCGGCCCCGAGGCTATTGCGGGCCTCCGCGTAGTCCGGATTGATCTGCACCGCCGCCTCGAACTGGGCGATCGCCTCGGGCAGCCGTTCCACTTGCAGCAGGGCATTGCCGAGATTGTTGCGCGCTTCCACGTAGTCCGGCTTGATCCGCACCGCCGCCTCATATTCCGCGATCGCTTCCTTTACCCGGTCCGTTCCGAACCGGGCATTGCCGAGATTGTAGTGCGCCTCCGCGTCGTCCGGATCGAGCCGCAGCGCGGTCTCGTACTCGGAGATCGCGTCCGGAATCCGCCCGGCCTGGAGCCAGGCGTTGCCGAGGTTGTAGTGCATCCTCGCGTCGTCCGGCTTCAGTCTGAGCGCCTCATGATAGTGCGCGATCGCCTCCGGGATCCGGCCCGCGTCGAGCAGGGCGTTGCCAAGGTTGTTGTGGGCGCTGGCGTAGTCCGGATCAAGCCGCAGCGCCCTCTCGCATTCCTTGATGGCCTCGGGAATCCGGCCCGCCTGGCGCAGGGCGTTGCCGAGGCTGCTGTGCCCTTCGACGTAAGCCGGCTTGATCCGCAAGGAGGTCTCGCACTGCGCGATCGCCTCTGCGAACCGGCCGGCACCGCCCAGCTGGTTGCCCAGGCGGCAGCGCTGGACCGCGCAATGGTCGAGGCCGTTCAGCAGGTTGAACCCGATTGAAAAAGCCAGCAGTAGGCCCCAGAGCGCGCGGGCGGCCAGACGCCAGCGCGGCCGGCCGGCCAGCACCCGCTCCAGGCCGAGGATGCCGACCACCGCGAGAAAGACCAGCGTGGCCAGAAACTCCACTTCATAGCGGCTGCAATTGCCGTAGAACAGCAGCAGGACCGCCGCCGTCGTGCCGAACAGGATGGCGACCGAGGCGATGAAACCGCGCAGGACGGAACGCGCCCCGGCCGCGCGACCCCGCCAGGCGAGCGGCGCCGCCAGCGCCAACCACAGCACGGGAATGTTGGTGAGCACGCCGAAGGGATCTTCCACTGGTGCATGACCCGGCGGCAGCGCCGGCGTGGCAATATCCCCGACGAAGGGGAACGACCGGCTCCACCGCACCGGCTCCAGAAAATAGACGCAAAAGTTGAACCAAAGATAATCCAGGCTGAAATGCCGGGCGGTGTCCTGCCGGTCGCCGGCCAGCTGGTAGCGCTGGCCGAATTCGAACGGACTGTCGAAGCGCAGCTGATTGTAGAGCATGAGCCCGAGCCCGCAGAGCACCAGGGGCAGAAGCGCGGCCGCCAGCATTCCCCAGGGCAGCCGCCGCCGGCCGGGGGCCGCCGGCTGCCTCCATGCCAGTCCCACCGGCACCAGAAGAATCGCCGTGCCGAGCAGCAGAAATGGTCGCGCCCCCACCGCCAGCCCCAGCGCCAGGCTCGCCGCGGCCAGCCACCAGCCCCGCCTCGCCGGATCATGCAGGGCCCGCCAGAGCGCCGCCAGTGCGAGCATGGACATCGCACAGCCGCAACTGACGGCGACCTCCCAGAATTCCGCCCGCTGCAGGAGGATCGGCAC
>Ga0182021_10001198_pt1 | contig 29467 bp, 28 predicted proteins | sample 612E3MmetaG_FD_120493 | JGI IMG/M metagenome (GOLD analysis project Ga0182021, IMG submission 120493) | Permafrost microbial communities from Stordalen Mire, Sweden - 612E3M metaG (Illumina Assembly) | ecosystem: Environmental > Terrestrial > Soil > Wetlands > Permafrost | place: Sweden...
ACCGGGCTGAGCGACGCCATCACGATAGAAGTGGCGGAGGGGCTGAAGGAGGGGGACGAGGTGCTCGAAAAGCCGGTCAAGAAAATCGAATAGGACGGCCATGGATTCCCTGCGGACGACAATCACCGAGTTCCTGCGCGACATGAGGGCACAGAAGCTCCGGACGTTCCTGACGATATTCGGCATCGTCTGGGGGACCGTCGCTATCGTCGTCCTGCTCGCCTTCGGCATGGGATTCAAACGCCAGCTCGCCATCAATATGCACGGGATTGGCGAAAGCGTGGCGATCATGTTCCCCGGGCGGACGACGAAGCCGTTCGAGGGGTTCGGGACCGGCCGCCCGGTCAGTTTTCTCGAAGACGACGCCCGCCTCCTCGGGACGCAGGTGCCGGGGATCGGGCGCGTGAGTCCGGAGTATTCCGCGGGGGATGCGCAGGTCCGTGTAGGCGAGAACATCACAAACACGCTTGTCTCGGGCATTTACCCCGTCTATGCCGAGATGCGGAGCATCATCCCCGAGCCGGCGGGGAGGTTCATCGACGACGTCGACATGAAGGACCGGAAGCGGGTGGCGCTTATCGGTGACGAGGTGAAGCGTATCCTGTTCGGTGAAGGGGAAGCGGTGGGGAAGATCGTCATGGTTGACAACGTTCCCTTCCTCGTGGTGGGTGTGATGCAGAAGAAGACGCAGAGCTCGTCGTACAACCGGCGGGACCAGGACAGGGTCTTCATCCCTGCGTCGACGTTCGCCTCCGTTTTCGGCGCCGTTCACGTGAACAACATCATCTATACTCCGAAGGACCCGCGCCAGGCCGAACAGGTGCAGGACCAGGTCCGTACGATCCTGGGGAAGAAATACAGGTTCGACCCGACCGACAGGGACGCCGTGTGGATCTGGGACACGTCGATGTTTGACAAGTTCATATTCTATTTCTTCCTGGCGTTTAATCTGTTCATGGGGCTTATCGGCAGCTTCACGCTCGGGGTGGGGGGGATAGGAGTCGCCAACATCATGTACATCGTCGTCCAGGAGCGCGTCAAGGAGATCGGCGTCCGGCGCGCGGTGGGTGCAAGGCGGAGCTCGATCCTCTCCCAGTTCTTTGCCGAGACGTTTTTCATAATCGCTATCGGCTCGATGATAGGCTTTCTGATTGCATGGGGGATCACAATCGTGATGCGGTACATCCCGATAACGGAATATGTCGGGACCCCGGAGATCTCCGTGACGGTTGCGCTTGCGACGGTCTTCGTCCTTGCGATGATCGGGCTCGCGGCGGGACTCTTCCCGGCCCGCCGCGCGGCGAATCTGAACGTTGTCGAATGCCTGCGCTCCTGACAGCGCTTCGCGCGGCCCGCCGCGCGGCGAATCTGAACGTTGTCGAATGCCTGCGCTCCTGACAGCGCTTCGCGCGGCCCGCGTGAACGTCGTTGAATGTTTGCGGTCCTGACCGTGCACCGAGCGGCTCGGCCGGCAAACCACTGAAGGGAAACGCTGAGAACTATGTGGCTCGAACTCCTCCGTGAATTTTTCCAGGACATGAAAGCCCAGCGCACGCGGGCATTCCTGACGATCCTCGCGATCACGTGGGGAACCGTCGCCGTTGTCCTCCTCATGTCGTTCGGGGAAGGGCTGGGGATCCAGATGGAGGCCGGCCTCATGAACGCAGGCAACAGGATCATGATCCTCTACGGCGGGGAGACCGGGAAGCAGTATGAGGGGATGGCAAAGGGGCGGAAGATCCGGCTCCTGGAGGAAGACGCGCTCCTTCTCCGCCAGGCAATCCCCGGCATCGCGATGATAAGCCCCCAGTACAGGACCAATGTGAGCCTGACCCGGGGGAAGTTCACGACGACGACCGAGTGCGAGGGGGTCAACCCGATGTTCGAAGAGATGCGGCGGATGTACCCCGCTTCGGGAGGGCGGTTCCTCGATGAAATGGACCTCATCCAGCAGCGCCGATCGCTTGTCCTGGGGGGGAAGATCGCAGAGGACATATTCGGCAAAGAAGACCCGGTGGGACAGACACTCACGTTCGACGGGGTCCCGTTCACTGTTGTCGGCGTTCTCCAGAGAAAGCTCCAGACGGCGATGAACAACGGTCCAGACGACGAGAGGGCGATCATCCCGTATTCCACGTTCCGCACGATGTACGGGAACGAGCACGTCAACTCGATCGTCGTCCGTCCCACCGATCCTTCGCGCCAGAAGGAATTGAAGGAGGAGATATTCCGCGTCCTGGGGCGCAAGTACAAGTTTGATCCCACGGATGACCGGACGCTGTTCATCTGGGATTTCATCGAGGCGGAGAAGATCGGGGAAAAAATCGCCCTTGGCGTGACGATATTTCTCGGATCGGTGGGGCTCCTCACGCTTCTCATCGCCGGCGTCGGCGTCGCGAACGTCATGTATGTCGTCGTCAAAGAACGGACGCATGACATCGGGGTCAAGATGGCGCTGGGCGCCCGCAAGAGCTACATCCACGCGCAGATCGTGTTCGAGGCTCTCTTCCTGTCGTTCCTCGGCGGGGGGATAGGGACGCTGATCTCGGTCGCCGTCATCGGTGCGGTCAGGCTGATCCCCGCGAGCGGTCCGATGCAGTTCCTCGGGCGGCCGGTTCTCTCCCCCGCGATCATTCTCCTCACGGCCGGGATACTCGCGGCGATCGGTCTTCTCGCCGGCTTCTTCCCCGCCCGGCGGGCGGCGTCCGTCGACCCTGTCGAGTCGCTCCGCTACGAATAGTCCGCTCACCGGGGGAGCACGCACTCCCCCCCCGGTCCTCCCCCTGCTGTGTCTACTGCCTGAATTTGATTCGCTCGATTCACCTTCGTACATTGACAACCTGCGCCATGCCACTATACACGGTTTTTGAAGGGAGAATGGAATGAAGCGCCTGATGCTGTGCGTCCTGCTCCTCATCGTCGCAATGAGTCTCGCCCCCTTTCGTGCGCGTTCGCAGGCGGGTGCGGCGGGCGCACGGACGGCGGAATACGTCCCGGCCGCCCGTTTCGATCCAGCGCGCGATGCAGCGGCTGATATCCGCGGCGGGGTCGCCGAGGCCCGCCGCACGGGACGCCGCGTGCTTCTTGACGTGGGGGGAGAGTGGTGCATCTGGTGCCGGAGGCTCGATACGCTTTTCACCGTCCACACCGAGCTTGAGAAGTTCAGGGAGGCGCATTTCGTGGTTGTGAAAGTGAACTGGAGCCCGGAGAATAAAAATGAGAGCGTGCTTTCCCGCTATCCCCCCGTCAGGGGCTATCCGCATCTGTTTGTTCTCGAAAACGACGGTACGCTTCTGTATTCCGAGGACACCGGAGAGCTTGAAAAGGGGAAAGGGCATGACCCGGACAGAGTGATGGCGTTTCTGAGGGCATGGGCCCCGAAAGACTGACGTGTACGGCCCGGGACGAAGAACCGGGATGCGCCGTTCGTTGTTGTAGAGTTGACCGGCTCCGGCGGGGCCGGTGACCGCGGAGTGGAAATTCACAACAGGAGGAGTACCGATGCGAGGGATTCGAGGTGCAGGAATCGTTCTGGCGATTGCGCTGTTGACCGCTCCGGCGGCCCCCGGTCAGGGAAAGGAGGCGGCGCCCAATTTCAAACTGAAGAACGCGGCGGGAAAGGCGGTGGAGCTTTCGAAACTCAACGGAAAGCTCGTCGTCGTGAATTTCTGGGCGACGTGGTGCGGGCCGTGCCGCGCGGAGATTCCGGGTATGCTCGACGTTTATGAGAAGTACAGGGGGAAAGGGCTTGAGATCGTCGGCATTTCCGTCGATCAGGACGGCTGGGATGTGATAACGCCGTTCGTCAAAAAACTCAACATCACGTACCCCGTGGTTCTCGGGAACGGGGAGGTGACGGACGCGTACGGCGGGATCGATGCGATTCCGACGACGTTTTTTGTCGACAGGAACGGGCGGGTCCTCCAGCGACACGTCGGGTACATGTCGAAGGATGATTTCGAGAAGGCGGTGCGGAGCTTCCTCTGAGCGTTCCGTTCGCCCAGGCGCTTCTCATGCGCCCTCCGTGCAGGCCTGCGGAGGGCGTTTTTTAATCCCACAGGCGCGAGTACTTCCGCAGATCCGCCGCCGCGGCGGAGTCGCCGGGCGCTGCGCGCACGAGCCGCCGGAGAGCGGCGAGTGCAGGCGCGTGCCGCTCCTTTCTGATGTACACACCGGCAAGGAGGCGGAGCGCGTCGGGGTCTTCTCCATCCCGGAGCGCCTTCACCGCCTGGTCAATCCCCATCTCGTAGAGCCCCATCGAAGCGTACTGCTGTCCGATGGCGATCTCAAGCTTCCCGTTCTTTCCCGGAGATCGGAGCGAGTCGATGCAGGCCATGATCGACCGGAGCGAGCCGGTCAGAGGGTCCGTTGGCCTGGCGCGTTCGGCGAGCTTCACTCCCTCCCGTGCCCCCGCGGTGTCTCCGAGAGCGAGCGAGAATACCGCTCCGAACGCCTCCCCGGAAAAATACCCCGGGTCCAGCCTGAGCGCTTCGCGGAGCATCGTGACCCCCTGTGTGCGGAATCCGAGTATCCAGTAGCTCATCGCGGCCTCCTGGTACTTTGCCGCCTTCTCTTCGCCGGGGGGGGCCGCCGCGGCATCTCTGAGGAGAGCGATGATGTTCTCGTGCACCTGCGCCTGGCGGAGGTATGCGGCTGACTGGGGGATTGTGCGGAAGCAGGCGAAGAGCACCGCGGCCGTGTCGAGGTCCATGTCGAACTCGCGCGCGATCGCTTCGTAGAACAGCGAAGAGGTCTCCGCTCCCGGCACGCGTTCCATCGCACGGAATGTGGCCAGGGCCTGTTTTTCACCCCCGTAGGCGAGCGCATAGACTCCCTGGAGGAACGCCGCTTCGACCGCGCCATAGCCTCCCGGAGGTGCGACGAGAGACGGCTGGCGGATGTCCGCTTTCTCCCCGACCCGGTAGACGCGCACGTCCCCGAACGCGAAGACGGGGGTGAACGTATGCCGCAGGGAGAGCGCCATCTGTAGCGCAAAATCGGGGATCTGGTGCGCCTGGAGTTCGCACACGAGATAGCGTATCCCGTAATCCCGGATCCTGTTGTCGAACTCCTCCATAGGAATGAGCGGGTTGAGCACAAGGAGCGGCCTCCCCTCAAGCCAGAGGGCGGGGGCCTTGATCTTTGAACCGACGACTGTCCCGCGGGGGGACTCGGCCGCGATCCACGCCGCCGCCCGGCGGGGGATGAGCATGAGTTCGTCCGGATAAGGGTCGTTCTTCGCGTGGAGAGACACGAATTCCTCCGGGTTGCTGCGGTATGCCAGATTCGTTAAAGTCACGTTCCGGATCCACGCCAGGTCCGGCACGGCCAGAAGCAGAATGAGCGCCGTGAGCGTCGCCCTCCACAGCAGGCCGTTCCCTGTCCGTTCCAGAAGTCCGAATGCCTCCACAAGGCCTGCAGCTGCTCCCCAGAGGAGGAGGAGGATGGCGGGGAAGAGGAAGCGGATGTCCGACACGGGATACAGCGCGATGATGGCACCATAGGCCGGGATGAGCGCTGCAAGGAAGGGTCCCTGGACGCGGTCACGGGCGATGCGGCGCGCCCCGAGTGTGACGGGGATGGCTGAGACGAGCGCAATGGGCCAGCGGGCCGCTGAGGTGAACGAGAGAACCGCACGGAGCACCGGGTCCGTGGAATCCGTCACGCTGTACGTCCAGTCGGTGTTGAATGGCGCCGTGAGAATCGAGAGGAGCGCCCCACCGTAAAATCTCGCGCTCCGCGAGAGCCGCGCGGCGGCCTCCGCGAGCGGGGAGGCCGCGGACTCCGTGTAGACGTGGGAGAAGAAGAGCGACAGGTTCCTCAGTCCGGGATTCTCCGCGCGGGCGACTACGATCTCGTTCCTCACGTACCAGAGCCCGTACGCGAGCGATACGGTGATCAGAAGGAGGAGGAGAACCCGTGTGCGGCCGCGGATGAGTAGGATGGTCCCCGCGGCGAACACGAGCGCGATCCCGACCTCGCGGAGAAACACCGAGGCCGTGAGCGCCGCAATCAGATACAGCGTCCCCCCCCCGACGGCCTCGTGCGGCGAAAGAAGGCGTTCGAGGAGCAGCATCACGATCACGCAGCAGGCGGCGAACGGGATGTCGGAAAGGACCTGCGTCGAATAGAGGACAAACAGGGGATTGACCGCAAGGAACAGCGCCGCGCCGAGGGCCGCCCCTGCAGGGAGCTTCCGCGAGAGGAACAGCTGGAATGCAGCGAGCGTCACGACGCCGGCAAGCATCGTCACGAGCTTCGCCGCAGGGATGCTCAGGGGGAACGCCAGCGCGGCCGGGGCGAGGAGCAGGGGATAGAGAGGGGCGTTGAAGACGTACCGCTCAGGCTCCGGCCCCATGCTGTTCCTGAATCCTTCGAGACGCGAGAGGGAATGGGCCCAGCCGAGGTAGTTCACGCTGTCCGGGCTGTAGAGCATCGTCTCGTTGAGGCAGAGCGAGCAGATGATTATGAAGACGATGCACGGGAGGGCGGGAGCAGCCCTGCGGAGGAGGGGAAGGGCCCGCCCTGGCGGGCCGCTGGAAGTGTCGTCCATGTCGTGACGCCTGAAAAAAAATCCAGCCGCATTCGCAGCTGGATTTTGGGTCTTCAACGGAACCTGTCAGATCAGCATTTGCTCCATCCGCAGTTATAGCAGACAACGCATCCGCTCACGTGCTCGACGTTCGTCCCGCACTCCGGGCACGTCGTCGAACTCGCCTGCACGCTCCTTGCCGGTCCCTGCGCCGCGTGCGCGGTCTGCGCACCGGCGGCCGGCGCCGGTGCTCTCTTCGCGGCAATGTGTTCCCGGTTCTCGACGTAGTGTTCGATCACCTTGCCGATCGCATCCGGCGTGGAGAGGATCTGCCCTCCGTGCCCGTCCCAGACGGGAGAAGGGCCGGAGATTCCTTTGAGCTGCTTCACGATCTCTCGCGGTTCGATGCCGGAGCGGAGCCCCAGCGAGATCAGCCTGCTGATGGCCTCCGACTGTGCGGCGGCGTTCCCCCCCGCCTTGCCGATTGTCGTGAAGACCTCGCACAGGCCCGTCTCATCCTCGTTGATTGTCACGTAGAGATATCCCTCGCCGGTCTTCATCCGTTCGGTTACCCCCACGGTCATCTGCGGGCGCTGCCGCGGTGAGCGGGCGTGCTTCTCGTCGACACGGCCGGTCTTGGAGACTTCCTGCTTCCGCGCAAACTCTTCGGTCTGGAGTATCCCTTCCCTGCTCCCCTCCCTGTACACCGTGATTCCCTTCAGCCCCGATTTGTAGGCCGTCATGTAGATGTCCGCGACGGTCTCGACGCTCACGTTTTCCGCCAGGTTCACAGTCGACGATATGCTGCTGTCGACGTATTTCTGGATCACCCCCTGCATCTTGACGCGGAAATACGGATCGATCTGGTGCGCGGTGATGACGTGGGGAGGAAGATCCTCGTCGCTGCCGAACATCTGCTTGATGAGCGGATGATACACTTTGTATTCCGAATACGTTTCGCCGTCGTGATTCTTCACCTTCCGGCGGTAGCTCGTGCAGAATATCGGCTCGATCCCCGAGCTTGTCTGGGCGACGATGGATCCTGTCCCCACGGGGGGCATCGTGATGACGGTGCTGTTCCGGATGCCGTTTGCCCTGATGTTGTCCTGGATCTCCTGCGGGAGCCCCTGGACGAACTTGCTCCGGGAATAGCCCTCCCACGAAAAGAGGGGGAAGGGCCCCTTTTCTCGCGCCAGTTCGACGGATGTCGCGTACGACTCGTCCCGGATGGTCCGCATCATCTTCTCGGTCTCGTCGAGCGCTTCCTGGGTATCGTATTTGATCTTCATCATAACAAGCGCGTCCGCCAGCCCGGTGATCCCGAGCCCGATGCGGCGGTCCGAGGCCACCGCTTTCTTGATCTTCTCGAGCGCGTGGTTCTCCATATTGTAATCGATGATGTTGTCCATGAACCGGGTCGCCACCCGGGTCACTTCCGCGAGTTCCTTGTAGTCGAATTTTCCCTGATCGTCGACGAACTTGCTCAGGTTGATGTTCCCCAGGTTGCATGCGGTGTAGGCGGCCAGAGGCTGCTCGCCGCACGGGTTTGTGCTGCTAAGGGGATTGGCGTACTCGACGTTGTGATAGTCCTTCATCGTGTCCCAGAAGATGATCCCGGGCTCGGCCGATGCATGCGCGTTTTTGATGATCTTGAACCAGAGCTCCTTCGCCTTCACCTTCCTGTAACTCTTCCCGTTCCACCGGAGCTCGAAATCCAGGTCGTTCGTGACGGCGTTCATGAACTCGTGCGTGATGAGCACGCTGATGTTCGCATGCTGGACCTTCACCCGCCGCGGGTCGTTCTTTATGGTGATGAACCGCTCGATATCAGGGTGGTCGACGCGCATCGTCAGCATGAGCGCGCCGCGCCGTCCGGCCTGCGACACCGTGTTCGTGCTCTCGCTGAAGAGATTCATGAACGCGGTGGCCCCGGGCGAGTGGTCGATCGTGGCGTTGACGGCGGCCCCTTCTGGGCGCAGGACGGAAAGGTCGGTGCCGACGCCGCCCCCTGTCCGGTAGACCATCGCCGATTCGGTGATGCAGCGGTAAATGCCCTCGAGGCTGTCCTCCTCGATGGGAATCACGTAGCAGTTGGAGAGCGTCGGCCTGCGCCGCGCGTCGACGCGCCCTGCCCCGTGCATGACGCGTCCCCCGGGAACGAACCGGAAATCGAAAAGCAGCTCGAGGAACCGGTTGTACCAGTACTCTTGGTCCTTCTCAACGGAGGCGAGGGCCCTGGCGATCCGGTCCCACATGTGCATCGGTCCCTTCTCGCTGTGCGAGAGGTATTTCGACCGGAGCACGTCGGCGGCCAGATCGTTGTCCTTATAATAGTCGTGGCAATCGAGGGCGAGATCCATGATCGTCTCGTTCATCGCCTTCGATCCCTTGACCGCTCGTACCGCGTTCCTTGTGTCCACGGAGGGAACAGGGGGAGTCTCCTTGTGGGCCATTGGGCTTATCCTCGCTTTAAAAAAGACACAGTAAAAACCATCCCCCCCCGGTTCACAAATTCAGCGTATTGCGGGGTGAGGGGACAGACTTATGGTGTACTACAGGGCATCAGATTTTCGCTGCTCGTCAGGGACAACGTTGTGGCTTGCCGCATCCGCATGACCCTTTGTCTGTGACGCCGAATCGTGCTGTTTGAACAGCTGGAAGGTAGGGGCAACGGCGGAAAATATAATACGTTGACGGAGTGAAGTCAAGTTAATATTTTCCGGGGTGGCCCTTTGTGCTCTGGGACAACAACTTAGGGGACCGAATATTTTCCTCCGCGCGTGACGGAGCAGGCGGTCCACACATCACTCACCGATATTGTCCGCAGGTATTGCTTTTCATGCAGGGCAATCTTATTTTTTCCGTGTCTTTTTCCCTCCAGCTTCCAGAAGTGCCACCAGAGGTACCTGAGATCATGTCTGCCGCCGTGGAGTTTAGCACGATCCCCGAAATGTTCGACAGGCTCACGTCCCGTTTTGCCGGGGCGCACAAGCCCGCGCTCATGGTGAAATCGGACGGCTCCTATAAAGGCATCCCGTATACGGAGTTGCGCCGGCAGGTCGAGCTGTTCTCATTCGGCCTGGCGTCCATGGGACTCCGCTCGGGGGATAGGATCTGCATCATTTCAGAAAACAGGCCGGAATGGGTCGTCGCAGACCAGGCGATCGCCCTCCTCGGGGGGGTGAGCGTCCCGGTATATCCCACAATGACGGCGAAGCAGGTAGAGTACATATTCAACGACGCCGCGGTCAGGTTTGCCATTGTCTCCAACCAGTTCCAGTTCAACAAAGTTTCAAAAATCCGGCAGAATGTCCCATCGCTCGAGAAGACGATAGTCATGGGGGAGAAAGGCGCCCTCCCGCCCGGGTCGGGGACAATCGCATATTCCGCGGTGACGGAGGCGGGGGAGGGATTCGAGAAGGAGAAACCCGCTTATCTCGGCGCTTCGCTCGCCATGGTGAAGCCCGGCGACCTCCTCACGATTATCTACACCTCCGGGACCACGGGGAATCCCAAGGGGGTCATGCTCACGCATGCCAACCTCTGCAGCAACATCCGGAGCGCCGCCGAGGTGATCCCGTTCGGAACGACGGACGTTTTGCTTTCGTTTCTGCCTCTCAGCCATTCATTCGAGAGGATGGCGGGGTACTACACCGGGCTCGCCTGCGGCGCGACGGTGGCATTTGCGGAGAGCGTCGAGACGGTGCGCGAAAACATGCTGGAGGTGAGGCCGACGATTGTGACGACCGTCCCCCGGCTTTTCGAACGGATCCAGAGCCGGATCATCAAGCAGGTCGACGCCGGTTCGCCCCTCCGGCGGAACTTGTTCTACTGGGCCATGGGGGTCGGGCGGGAATACGCCGCGCGCGCAAGGGAAGGAAACGTCGCCCCCCTCCTGCGTGTCAGGCATCTTCTTGCCGACCGGCTTGTGTTCGCGAAGGTCAGGAGCAGGACTGGCGGGCGGATGCGCTTTTTCTGTTCCGGGGGCGCCGCTCTCGGGAAGGAGTTCGGCGAATTCTTTGAGGCGGTCGGTCTCACGATTATCGAGGGATACGGGTTGACCGAGAGTTCGCCCGTAATCTCCGTGAACCGGCTCGACAGCTACAGGTTCGGGACCGTCGGCCGCCCGATTCCGGGGGTCGAAGTGAGGCTCGCCTCCGACGGCGAGATCCTGGCCCGCGGGCCGAACATCATGAAAGGGTACTGGAACAACCCGGAGGCGACGCGGGACGCGGTCGACGCCGAAGGATGGCTCCGCACGGGCGACATCGGCATGATCGATGCGGAAGGTTTCATTCACATCACCGACAGGAAGAAGCACCTGTTCGTCAGCTCCGGCGGGAAGAACATCGCTCCGCAGCCCATCGAGAACCTCTTCCTCTCGAACAAGTATATCGAGCAGTTCATGCTCATCGGTGACCGGAGGATGTTCCTGACGGCGCTCATCGTGCCGGATTTCGACGCGCTCAAGGAATACGCCGATGCAAGGGGAATCGCCTACGCGACGAACAGGGACCTTGCGGCGCACCCGACGATCTACGATCTGATGCAGGCGAACATCCAGCAGATTCAGAAAGACCTTGCCAATTACGAGAGGGTGAGGAAATTTGCGCTTCTCGACAGGGAGTTCAGCGTGGAAGAAGGTGAGCTCACCCCCACGCAGAAGGTCCGGCGCAGGGTCATCGAAGAACGCTACGCGCCCCTCATCGAAGGGATGTACGAAGGGATCAACTGAACCTCTTCGCTTCGTTGACATTCACCCCGTTTTTGAGTAGATTTTGGCCATTCAGAAGCAACTTTCCCTCTCACCCCGGTGTTGTGAAAGTGTGACCCCCATGGTGCAGTACATCCCCATTGCTATAATGCTCGGCTTTGGCGTGCTGGCGGGGCTGGTTTTTACAAACATCAACCGTCTTATCGGTCCAAAGCACCCCACCGAGGAGAAACTCTCGACCTACGAAAGCGGGATGGAGCCCGTGAAGAGCGCGCGTGAGCGCTTTTCGGTGAAGTTCTATCTCGTGGCGATGCTGTTCATCGTGTTCGACATCGAGACCGTTTTCATGTACCCGTGGGCGGTCATGTTCCGCTCGCTCGGCGTTCCCGGGTTCACCGGGATGATGGTGTTCATAGGCATACTTCTCGTGGGGTTCGTGTATATCGTGAGGAAGGGAGCATTGCAGTGGCACTAGAGGGCTTGACGAACGAAGGCTTCATCACGTCGCGGCTCGACGACATGATCAACTGGGCGCGGAAGAACTCTCTCTGGCCGATGCCGATGGGAATCTCCTGCTGCGCCATCGAGATGATGGCCACCGCGTCGCCGCGGTTTGACATCTCGCGATTCGGTTCCGAAGTCATGAGGTTTACCCCGCGCCAGTGCGACGTCATGATCGTCGCGGGGACCGTGACGTACAAGATGGCGAAGGTCGTCCGGAAGATCTACGACCAGATGCCCGATCCGAAATGGGTGATCTCCATGGGCGCCTGCGCCTCCTCCGGGGGGATGTTCCGCTCCTATGCCGTTGTGCAGGGGATTGACCAGTTCATGCCGGTCGACGTATACGTCGCCGGATGCCCTCCCCGCCCCGAGGCGCTCCTTCTGGGGCTTATGGAGCTTCAGAAGAAGATCGCCGGAGACACGACGATTGGCAGCTATATGCGCGGGGACAAGATCGTCATCCCCGCCGACGCTTCGGCCGGTACGGCGGGGGCGTCCGCATGAAGGCGACCGTTGCGGAAAAGCTGGAGCAGCGCCTCCCCGGGTCCGTGCGGTGCGCGTCGGAATTCCGGGGGGACGTGACAGTGACCGTCCGGTGCGAGGAAATCGCACGCGCCTGCGGGATACTCAGGGACGACCCGGACCTTGCGTTCGACATGGTGATCGACATTCTCGGTGTTGACATGGGCCGGCCGGAGGAGCGTTTCGAAGTTGTCTACAACCTCTATTCTCTGCGGAACAGGGAGTACGTCCGTCTCAAGGTGCTCGTGGACGAGCATGACCTCACGGTGCCGACCGTGACGGGCGTCTGGCCCGGGGCGAACTGGCACGAGAGGGAGACCTACGACATGTTCGGGATAGTGTTTGCCGGACACCCCGACCTCCGCCGCATGTACATGCCGGAGGAATTCGAATATTTTCCGCTCCGAAAGGATTTCCCGACGATGGGGATCCCGGATTCACTCCCCCTTCCCCGGAGATAGCGTATGCCCGTACGCTCCGCAGAGGATTCGAAGAAGAGCAGAATACTGTCGGCCCTCGAGGATCAGGACACGACAGTCATGCTCGACGACGCGCTGGAAAACGAGATGATCCTGAACATGGGGCCGCAGCACCCGGCGACGCACGGCGTGCTCCGTCTCCTTGTCCGGCTCGACGGGGAGACCGTCATGGCGGTTGTCCCCGAGCTGGGCTATCTGCATAGGGGGTACGAGAAGATCGCCGAAGCGAGCACGTACCACGAATTCATCCCGCACACCGACCGGCTCGATTACCTTTCCCCGATCTCAAACAACGTCGCCTACTGCCTCGCCGTCGAGAAGCTCGCCGGGATCGAGATTCCGGAACGCGCGAAATACATCCGCGTGCTCGTCTGCGAGATGGCACGCATCGCCTCCCACCTCGTAGCAGCGGGGAGCATGGCGATGGACGTCGGCGCGCTGACGGTTCTCCTCTGGACGTTTCGCGAGCGGGAGAAGATCCTCGATATCTACGACGTCCTGTGCGGCGCCCGTTTCACGACGAGTTACGCGCGGATTGGCGGGCTGCAGCAGGACTGGGACGAGAGGTGCACGGCGATGCTGGAGAGATTCCTCGGCGAGTTCCGGGGCGATCTTCTCGAGGTCGAGAACCTTCTCGGAACGAACAGGATATTTGTGGACCGCTGTGAAAACGTCGGGATTCTCCGCCGCGAGGATGCCATCGCGTTGGGGATCACCGGCCCCATACTCCGCGCCGCCGGCGTCCCGCGGGATCTGCGCAGGGACAGGCCGTACCTCGTCTACGACAAACTTGACTTCAACGTCATCACCCTCACGGAGAGCGATGCGCTCGCCAGATTCTATGTCCGCATTGCGGAGATGAAAGAGAGCGCCTCCATCCTCCGCCAGGCGCTTGCGGCGATGCCGGCCGGGCCTTACCGGGCGGACGACCCGAAGAAGGTGGTTCCCCGGAAGGAACGCATCTACACGCGGATGGAGGAGCTGATTCAGGATTTCATGCTCGTCAACATGGGGATCGATCCCCCCGTGGGAGAAGTGTACCAAGGGACCGAATCGTCCAAGGGGGAGCTGGGCTTCTACATAGTGAGCGACGGCACCGGGCACCCCTGGCGTCTGAAGATCCGCTCGCCGTCGGCGAACAACCTTTCGGCGCTCCCCCTGATGCTGAAAGGTTGCATGATTTCCGACATCGTTGCCGTCATCGGGTCGATCGATCCCGTGATGGGGGAAGCCGACAAATAGCGGGATACGCGTATGCTTTCAGAACAGCACATTGCGAAGATCGAAGAGCTGAAAAAGCGGTATCCCCGCCCGCAGCCCGTTATTCTTGCCGCTCTCTGGATGTGGCAGGAGGAGCACGGGTGGATATCGAAAGAGGGGATCGTCGAAGTTGCCCGCCTCCTGGGCCTCCCCGAGTATCACGTGTACGGAGTCGTCAGCTTTTACACGATGTTCAACACCAGGCCCGTGGGGAGGCACAAGATCGAGGTGTGCACGAACGTTTCGTGCATGCTCAGGAACAGCGACAGGATACTTGATCACATCCGCACGACACTGAACGTCGGCACCGGCGAAACGACGCCCGACGGCCGGTTCACGCTCGTGGAAGCCGAATGCCTCGGCTCCTGCGGCACCGCCCCCATGATGCAGGTGGGGGACGAGTATTATGAAAACCTCGATGAAGCGAAAGTGGACGCGATTCTCTCCTCGTTGAAATGATGATGGAACCCCTGATTCTTCCCCCGGTCCCCGGCCTCCGGAGCATCGACGTCTACGAAGCGCACGGGGGCTACGGCATGCTGCGCAAGGCGCTCGCGATGAAGCCGGAGGAGGTGACCGACGAGGTCAAGAAATCGGGCCTCCGCGGCAGAGGAGGAGCGTGTTTTCCGACCGGTCTGAAATGGACGTTCATGCCGAAGCAGACCGACAAACAGAAGTACCTCTGCATCAACGGCGACGAGAGCGAGCCGGGAACGTTCAAGGACCGCCAGATATTCGAGTTCAACCCCCACCTTCTCATTGAAGGGGCGCTCATCGCCGCGTACGCCATGGGCGTCGGCACGGTCTATCTGTATATCCGCGGCGAATATAACAGGTGGATCGCCATGGTGCAGAAAGCGCTCGATGAGGCTTACGGGCGCGGCTATTGCGGGGAGAGCATCCTGGGCTCCGGCTTCAGCACGTCGATCACGATCCACAGGGGCGCGGGGGCATATATCTGCGGCGAAGAATCCTCGCTCATGAATTCGATCGAGGGGGAGAGGGGCTATCCGAGAGTGAAGCCCCCGTTCCCCGCGCAGTTCGGCCTCTGGGGATGCCCGACGACGATAAACAACGTCGAGACCATCGCCAACGTCCCGGTCATACTTCGCCTGGGGTGGGAGGCGTACAGCAGGATCGGCCACCCGAAGCACCCGGGTCCCATACTTGTCGGCGTAAGCGGGCACGTCAACAAACCCGGCGTGTTCGAGCTTCCCACAGGCGTCCTCCTGACGGAAATCATCGAAAAGTATGCGGGGGGGGTCACCGGCAACAAAAAGATAAAGGCGGTGATCCCCGGCGGGTCCTCCACGATGATACTCCGGGGGGAGGCGATCGAAGGGGTCACGATGGATGCGGAAGGGCTGAAGGCCGCGGGGTCGTCAGTCGGAACGGCGGGGATGATTGTGATGGACGAGGACACCGATCTCGTCCGCGTCCTCACACGGATCGCGGGGTTCTACCATCATGAGTCCTGCGGCCAGTGCACCCCCTGTCGCGAAGGAACGGGGTGGATGCACAAGATCCTAAAGCGGTTTGAAACCGGCGCGGCCACGATGGCGGATCTCAACCTGCTCCTCGAGGTGGCGAACAATATTGAAGGTAACACGATCTGCGCTCTCGGCGACGCCGCCGCGTGGCCCGTGCAGAGCATGATCAAGCGCTTCCCCGAGGAATTCGCCAAAAGAGTGATGCCGACTGCTCCTCAGGGAGGTGGCGCCGCAGGCGCCAGCGCCAGAGGCGCCACTGAAAGCGCCAGCGCCGTAGGCGCCACGAGTGGCACCACGCTCTCCCCCGCCCATTCATGAGCCACCCGATCCGTGAAATTACTGTTGAGATAACACGGCTTTCGGAAGCGACGCGCGACGTCCCGCTCCCTTCGTACGCCACGGAAGGATCTGCGGGGATGGACGTCTGCGCCGCCGTTGAGGGGGAGATCATTCTCAAACCGGGAACCACGTCGCTCATCCCGACGGGGTTCGCCATCGCGCTCCCCGCCGGATACGAGGCGCAGATCCGCCCGCGGAGCGGGCTTGCGATCAAGCACGAAATCGGCATCATGAACTCCCCCGGAACCATCGATGCGGATTATCGGGGGGAGGTCGGTATCGTCCTCACGAACCACGGCAGGAGCGATTTCGTCGTCCGCCGCGGCGACAGGATCGCCCAGATGGTGATTGCCCGGTATGCCCGCGTCGAATGGTCGGAGACCGGGTCGCTTGACGAGACGAGCCGCGGGACAGGCGGATTCGGACACACAGGGAGGTGACATGCCGCGTCGGATTGACCGGGACCCCGCCCCCGGCGGGGTGACGATCCCTCCGGAGCGCCCGCATGCGGGGACGGTCCTCCTTGCAGCGGCCGTCCTCCTCATCGCGCTCCTTGCCTACGCGGTGTATCCCTCCCTCTCGCCGTTCGTCATATTGGCCGGACTCCTTTATCTCCTGTATCCGCACAGGCGGGAAGAGGTTCCCCGGCGGCTCCTCTGGCTCGGGACGTTTCTTTTTGTCGTCTGGTTCTTCTCCGCGATCATCGGCGTCCTCGCCCCCTTCCTTATTGCGCTCTTCCTTGCGTACATACTCAACCCGCTTGTCGTGTGGCTCGGGAAGCACCGGATCCCGCGGTGGATCTCGACGCTTCTCATCATGATTCTCCTCGTCGGCGGCATCGTGGCATTCGGCCTCTTCATCGTGCCCGTGGCGCTCGACCAGTTCCGGGCGCTGACGTCAGGCGCGGGGGCGCTCGCGGAGGATGCGAGCAGGGCGATCGAATCGGGGTCGCTCTTCGAGTTCCTCGGGAGGTTCGGCGTCACCGGCGAGAAGGCGAAGGAGGTGCTCGCCCAGAATCTGACGCCGAAACTGGAGGAGATGCTGACCCGGATCTTTGCCGGCCTCTTCGACATCGTGAGCAGCGTCAGCTCCGTTGCGCATCAGCTTCTGAACATCATCATCGTTCCCTTCGTCCTGTTTTATCTCCTTCTGGATTTCCCCCTCGTCGTGCACCGCTGCACGATGCTTGTGCCGAAACACGCACGCCCCCGGTTCGTCCAGCTTGCCTCCCGTGCGGATGACCTGATGGGGAAATATTTCCGGGGGGCGATGCTCGTGGCCGCGATTCAGGGGACGATTTCCGGATTCGTCCTCTGGCTCGCCGGCGTGCAGTATGCCGTTGTCCTCGGGTTGATGACTGCGGCACTCGATTTCGTCCCCTATGTCGGCCTTGCCGTCAGCCTTGTCGTTGCGTCGATCGTCGCACTGCTCAGCGGGGGGGCGGTCGGGACGAGGGTCCTCATCGTCGTCGTCATGTACCTGGCCCAGAAGGTCTTCGAGGCCGCGGTCCTCGGTCCCAAAATACTCGGGACCCATGTCGGGCTTCATCCCGTCATACTCATACTCTCCCTCCTGGTGTTCGGGTACTTCCTGGGATTCGTCGGGCTTCTCATTGCCGTCCCCGCCACGGCGCTTCTCATCGCCGGCGTAAAGGAATGGGAAGCCGTCCGGAAAAATGCCGCCCCGGGAGGAGCATAGAACCTTCTTATGCCCGGCACGCTCTATCTTGTCGCCACCCCGATCGGCAACTACGAGGACATGACGTTCCGCGGCGTGAGCACGCTCAAATCGGCGGACATCGTGATCTATGAAGAGCGGCGGGAAGGGGAGCGTCTCCTGCGCCATTTCGCGATCGAAAAGCCCGCGGAGACGCTGAACGAACACAACGAGGCGGCGGCTTCCCAGAACATCCTGCACCACCTCCGGGACGGGAAGAATGTCGCGCTGGTGTCCGACTGCGGGACGCCGGTGTTTTCCGACCCGGGACAGATCCTCGTCGGGAAAGCGATCGCCGCCGGCATCAGGGTAGTCCCCGTCCCCGGGGCCTCGTCGCTCATGCCCGCGCTGACCGTCTCGGGTTTTCCCATCGACAAGTTTCTCTTCTACGGCTGGCTCTCCCCGAAAAAGGACCGGAGGCGCGCGGAACTGCGCCAGCTCCACGGTGAACGGCGGACGATCGTGCTGATGGACACACCGTACCGCCTCGTTCCACTTCTTCGCGACATCGCGGAGGAGTTCGGCGATTCCCGGCGGATCTGCATCGCGTTCAATCTCACGCTCCCCGATGAGCGGATCCTCTACGGCACGGCCGCGTCTCTTCACGCCGCATGCGCCTCAAAGGAGATGAAGGGGGAGTTCGTGATCGTGATCGAGGGACGGATGAGAGACAGGAACGGATGACGCTTCCCCTGTGGGTGTATCCGCTCTTCTTCGCGGGGGGCGTGAGGTTCATCCGCCCCGTCTTCGTGACGATGGTCATACTCACGACTCTCAAACTCCTCTATAACCGCTTTTTTTGAACTGCTCCTCGGGAGGATCACGCTCCGCCCCCGCCTCACCTTGCGTTTCAGCCGCCGTTTGTCTATCTTTTTTTGATGATGTGACGATTTTTCCCCATCAGGATCCCGGAATATGACGATGCAGGACATAATGCCGCAGACGGTCCGCGCGAGGGAACTGCTCGGGGATTTCTGGTTCAATTCGGAGCCGGTCCCCCTTGCCGCCCACAGGGGACAGGTGGTCCTTCTGTTTTTCTGGGACTACGCGTGCGCCGGTTGTCTGAGGATGCTTCCGTACGTTGCGGAATGGGAGAGACGGTACGCGCCGTTCGGCCTCGTGACCGTCGGCATTCACTCCCCCAGGTTCGCGTTCGCGAAGAACCCCGAGTGCGTGCAGAGAGCGCTGGCAAGGGAGGGGATCCGGTTCCCCGTCGTCATGGACAACGAGGCTCTCATCGCGATGCAGTACGAATGCCGCGTGCTCCCGGAGATACTCCTTGTCGACAAGGACGGGTTCATACGGTACCGGAACGTCGGCGACGGGAACGCCTCCGCGGTCGAGCATGCCCTGCAGGCTCTCCTGTACAACGCAGGGGTGGGTGCCGTTCTCCCGATGATCATGGATCCGTTGAGGGAGTCCGAAAGGCAGGGGGCGATCTGCTTCCGTGCGACGCCGGAGTTGTTCGCGGGATACCTCCGCGGAAGCATCGGGAATGTCGAAGGGTACGTTCCCGAGTCCGTCCTCTCGTACAGCGATCCGGGCATCTATGTGGATGGCCGGCTCTACGCCGACGGCGACTGGCGTAGTGAGCGGGAGTGCCTTCGCATGGCGGGTGACACGGAGCGCGAGGGGCACGTCCTGGCGGGCTACCAGGGACTCGATGTCCGGGGGATCCTCGAGCCCGAAGGGGAGAAGAGAGCGGAGATCACGGTCAGGCAGGACAACGAATTTCTCGGCGCGAACCGGGGCGACGACGTACGGCTTGACAGGCGCGGCCGGAGTTATGTCGTCGTGGACGAACCGCGCCTGTACAACATCGTCAGGAACCGCGAGTACGGGGAACACGTGATAAAGCTCAGCGGTGGGAAGCACAGGTTTGCCGTATACGGGTTTGCGTTTGCGACGGCGGTGATCCCGGAACTCGTTTCGAACAACTAGCGCGTATCCATGGCAGGATCCGTCTGGCCGGCTCCCGTGCAGACGAGAATCACCGGACTCTTCGGCATCCGGTATCCCATAATTCAGGCCGGTATGGTGTGGGCGGCGGGCAGCAGGCTCGCCGTTGCTGTTTCTGAGGCCGGGGGACTCGGGATGATCGGCGCCGGATCGATGAAGCCGGACCTCCTCCGCGAGCAGATCAGGAAGACGAAGGGGCGGACCTCGCGCCCGTTCGCCGTGAACGTCCCTCTCATACGGGGAGACGCCGCCGATCTTCTCCAGGTCGTCCTTGATGAGGGAGTCCGCATCGTCTTCACGTCCTCCGGCCATCCCCTGAAGTTCACCGAACGGCTCAAGAAGGAGCGGTGCATCGTCGTGCACGTCGTCGCCGCGGTCAGGCACGCACTCAAGGCCGTCGCGGCGGGATGCGATGCGGTGGTGGCGGAAGGATTCGAGGCGGGGGGCCACAACGGTGTGGATGAGATCACGACTCTGGCGCTCGTTCCCCAGGTCGCAGACGCCGTGACGGTTCCACTCCTTGCCGCCGGGGGGATCGCGGACGGGCGGGGGCTTGCCGCGGCCCTGGCGCTCGGCGCGGACGGAGTCCAGGTGGGGACAAGGTTTGCGGCGACGGTGGAATCGTCCGCGCATGAGAACTACAAGAATGCCGTCGTCAGGGCGGGGGACGGCGATACGATCCTGACGCTCAGGAAGCTCGCGCCGGTCCGGATGATACGGACGCCGTTCGCGCTGAAGGCGCTCGAAGCCGAGCGGAGTGGCGCCGCGCGTGGGGAGCTGGAAACCCTCCTGGGGACGAAGCGGGAGATGATGGGGATTTTCGAGGGGAACGTGGAGGAGGGGGAATTCGAGGCGGGACAGAGCTCCGGCCTGGTCAGGGAGATACTTCCCGCGGGGGAGGTTGTGCGAAGGATGATGGAGCAGTATCACGATGCCGTGCACAGGTTACACTGAGGATTGTTGATGAGCGAGACGTTTCTTGAATTGCTGGAGAAAAAAATCATCGTCTTCGACGGGGCGACGGGGACGCACCTGCAGGGACAGAACCTGAGTGCGGACGACTTCGGCGGAGAACACCTGAACGGCTGCAACGAATATCTTGTCGTGTCGAAGCCCTCCGCGGTGGAGAACGTCCACCGGGATTACCTGGAAGCGGGGGCCGACGTCGTGGAAACGAATTCATTCGGGGGGACGTCGATCGTCCTCGCCGAATACGGTCTCGCACCGATGGCATACGAACTCAACCTGAAGGCGGCCCGCATTGCCCGGAGCGTGGCGGACGCGTTCACGACTCCCGGCCGGCCCCGGTTCGTCGCCGGATCGATGGGACCTACGACGAAGCTCCCCTCGCTCGGTCACTGCACGTTCGCGGACATGTCCGCAGCGTACGGGGAACAGACGAAGGGGCTCCTGGACGGCGGTGTTGATCTCCTTTGCGTCGAGACGTGCCAGGACCTCCTCCAGGCGAAAGCGGCCCTCTGCGGCATCTTCGACTGCTTTGCCGGGGCGCACCGCCGCGTCCCCGTGATCGTGTCGGTGACAGTGGAATCGACCGGCACCCTGCTGCTGGGAACCGAAATCGGCGCCGCGCTCGTGGCGCTCGAACCCTTCGACATCGACGTGCTGGGGATGAACTGCGCCACCGGGCCGAAAGAGATGTCCGATCACATCCGCACGCTCTGTGCCTCGAGCCCGAAGCCGGTCTTTGTGATGCCGAACGCCGGGATCCCGGAAAACATCGGAGGGCACGCGCACTATCACCTGAGCCCGGAAGAGCTTGTCAGGTACCTCTCCCACTTCGTGAAGGATCTCGGCGTGAGCGTCGTCGGGGGATGCTGCGGCACCACGCAGGAGCACATACGGCAGCTCGCCGCGGCAGTGGGGGGGCTCGCACCGAAGCACCGCGAGATCGACTTTGTCCCGAGCGCGTCGAGCCTGTACCAGGCGGTCCCGCTGCACATCGATCCTCCCCCTGTTCTCGTGGGGGAGCGGACGAACGCCAACGGGAGCAAACAGTTTCGCGATCTCCTCGCCGCTGAAGACTGGGAGGGGATCGTTGCGATGGGGCGGGGCGCTGTCAAAGAGGGGGCGCACATGGTGGACGTTTGCGCCGCCTATGTCGGGCGCGACGAGGCGAAGGACATGAGGGAAATCATCAGGAGGTTCAATACGCAGGTGACGCTCCCCCTCGTCATCGATTCCACCGAGGCGCCGGTCATCGAGGAGGCCCTCCGGCTCATCGCCGGGAAGGCGGTCATCAACTCGATCAACATGGAGGACGGTGAGGAACGGATACGGAAGGTCGTTCCCCTCTGCAAAAAATACGGCGCGGCCGTGATCGCCCTGACGATCGACGAGCAGGGGATGGCAAAAACGGCCGACCGGAAGCTGGAGATCGCAAAGCGCATCTACGAGCTTGTCGTGCACAGGTATGGGATGAAGCCCCATGACCTGATATTTGACACGCTGACGTTCACGCTCGGGTCCGGCGAGGAGGAGTTCCGCAGGGCGGGGATGGAAACCATAGAGGGGATCCGGCGCATCAAGCGGGAGCTGCCGGGCGTCAAGACTCTCCTGGGTGTCAGCAACATCTCGTTCGGGCTCTCTCCCGGAGTGCGCCACCCCCTGAACAGCGTCTTCCTCCACAGCGCGATAGAAGCGGGGCTCGACATGGCGATCGTTCATGCCGCCCGGATCATGCCCCTGTACAAGATCGACGAAAAAGGGCGCGCGCTCTGCGCGGAGCTCATCGCGGACGCCAGGCGGTACGAAGAGGTGATGGAGGGCGGGGTACCTCACCGGAAAGTGACGTACGATCCTCTTACGGAGCTGATGGCCCTGTACGCGGGAACCACGCGGGAAAAAACCGCCGGCGCCCCCCGCGGAGGGACAATCGAAGAGCGGCTGAAAACGAGAATCATCGACGGCGACAGAGCGGGACTGCAGCAGGATCTCGACGAAGGGCTGAAAGCGCATTCGGCGCTCGACATCATCAACACGATCCTCCTCGACGGGATGAAGGTCGTGGGGGAGCTCTTCGGGAGCGGCCAGATGCAGCTCCCCTTCGTCCTCCAGTCCGCCGAGGTGATGAAGGCGTCCGTGGCTTATCTCGAACAGTTCATGAGCAAGGCGGACACGACCTCAAGGGGGGTGATGGTCCTTGCGACGGTCAGGGGGGATGTCCACGACATCGGCAAGAACCTCGTCGACATCATACTGACGAACAACGGCTACCGCGTCGTGAATCTGGGGATCAAGGTTCCCATTGACGCCATGCTCCAGGCTGCGGAGGAGCACAGGGCTGATGCGATCGGCATGAGCGGCCTTCTCGTAAAATCCACACTGATCATGAAGGAAAACCTCGGCGTGATGAACGAACGGGGAATCACCCTCCCGGTGATACTCGGCGGGGCGGCCCTCACGCGGAGGTATGTCGAACAGGACCTGAGGGGCGTGTACGCGGGGCCCGTCATATATGCCAATGATGCGTTCGACGGACTGAAGTACATGGCGGAGATTGCCTCGGCCAAATCCGCCCCCGCCTCAACGTCGAAGTCAACGGAGATGGCGCCACAGGATGCGCCACCTGCTGTGTCGCCAATGGCGTCAACGATGGCGCCCTCTTTGGCGCCACAGGATGCGCCACCTGCTTTGGCGCCAGCGCCAACCGCTGCCGTGCCGGCGGCGGAAGAGGATGACGCGGAGAGGCTCACGGGGACGGAAGCAAAGATCGCGCTCGCGGAAAAGGAGTATCCCCGGCAGGCGAATCAGGCGGAGGTTGCAGCCGCCGTTGCCGGTCCCGCACGGTCGCGCGTCCGCCGGGATATCCCGGTTCCCGTCCCCCCCTTCTTCGGGTCAAAGGTCGTGGAGAATCTTTCCCTGGAGGAGGTTTACCCGTACGTGAACGAGGTCGCACTGATCAGGGGACAGTGGCAGGTGCGCAAGGGAAAGATGACCGACGAGACCTACCGCGCGATGGTCCAGGAGAAGATCATGCCCGACTATGAGGCGTTGAAGGGGAGGATCCTCCGTGAAGGGCTTCTCCGTCCCGCGGTCGTCTACGGATACTTCCCCTGCCAGTCCGACGGGGACGACCTCATCGTGTATGATGAGGGGGGACGCACCGAGCGCGCACGGTTCACGTTCCCGCGCCAGAGAGGCGACAGGCACCTCTGCCTTTCGGATTTCTTTTCCCCGGCCGACTCCGGCCGCCTTGACGTCGTGGCCTTCCAGCTCGTCACGATGGGAAAACGGGCGTCTGAGGAATCCGCACGTCTCTTCGCATCGGGAAATTACAGGGACTATCTGTATTTCCACGGGCTCAGCGTCGAGTGTGCGGAAGCCCTTGCGGAACTCTGGCACAAACGGATCCGGGAGGAGCTGGGCATCGCCTCGAACGACGCGCGCGAGGTGAGGAGACTCTTTTCGCAGGGGTATCAGGGTTCCCGGTACAGCTTCGGCTACCCGGCATGTCCCGATCTCGAGGACCAGTCGAAGCTCTTCGACCTTCTCGATGCCGGGAGGATAGGCGTCCGCCTGACCGACGAGTTTTCGCTTGATCCCGAGCAAAGCACGAACGCGATCATCGTCCATCACCCGGAAGCAAGGTATTTTACCGTGGTCTGAAGGGAAAATTTTCCCCCCCCGCCTTGCAATTCCACCCCCTTTTGATTATGTTTTCAACAATGGGAGACCTGTTCCGGAAGGGGATTGAGGAATTCAACACCCGGTCCTTTTTCGAGGCGCATGACACGTGGGAAGAGCTGTGGAGCGGGACGTCCGGCCCTGACAGGCTCTTCTACCAGGGGTTGATTCAGACTGCGGTTGGTCTGTATCATATGACGAACGGCAATATCCGCGGCGCGCGGAGCCAGTTCGGCAAGGCCCTGGACAAGCTTGAGCGTTACCTTCCGGCGTATCATGGGATCGACACGGGGTATCTTGTGCAGGGGGTGCGTGCGTGCCTGGCGAGCGTCGGAAACGGCGGCGCGGAGAGTGTCGTCCGTCCTGATCCTCCCCCGGCACCGAAAATTCGGATGTCCTGAAAAACTGAACGGGCTCTTTCAGAATCAATCAACGGAGGAAGACTCTTATGTCAACAATGATCACTGAAGAATGCATTAACTGCGGCGCGTGTGAACCTGAATGCCCGAATACCGCCATCTACGCCGGAGGCGTTCAGTACGAATTTAACGGCAAGATGTTCGATGCACTGTCGAATGATTTCTACTATATCGTCCCTGAGAAGTGCACCGAGTGCGTCGGGCATTTCGATCAGGAACAATGCGCCGCGGTCTGTCCCGTGGACTGCTGCGTCCCGGACCCGAACCATGTCGAATCGGAGGAGGTTCTCTACGCCCGGGCCAAGACGATACATCCGGAGAAGGAATTTGGCGAGCTTGGTGCCTCCACGTCCCATTTCCGCAAGGGATGAGTTCACGCTCTCTGTGCTTGTGTGAATGTCGAGGTCGGTATCCTCTTTGTGGGATACCGACCTTTCAATTTGTACGGGATGAGTGAGGGCTTCCGCTTCCGGAGCGCCTCATGTCCGGGCCACGCCCCGGCGGGGAGATACGGCGATGCACATCGGCAACTACGAAATCCATCCGGTGGAAACCGGCCGTTTCGCGCTCGACGGGGGGGCGATGTTCGGCGTCGTCCCGAAACCTCTCTGGGAAAAGACAAATCCCCCCGACGAAAAGAACCGAATTACGCTTGCCGCCCGGGCGCTGCTCCTGCGGGGGGAAGGGCGCACCGTGCTCATCGACACCGGGAACGGCGGGAAGTTCAACGAGAAACTCGCGTCGATCTACAGGATAGACACGGGCGGATCGGACATGGTCTCCTCGCTCGCCAGGTACGGCGTCTCTCCGGACGCTGTGAGCGACGTGATACTCACGCACCTGCATTTCGACCATGCCGGCGGATCGACAAAGATCCTGAACCGAGAAGCGGTGCCGGCGTTTCCCCGTGCCCGCTATTACGTCCAGGCCGAGCACTGGCGGGCCGCGGCGGCCCCAACGGAACGGGACAGGGCGAGTTTTTTCCCCGACGACTTTCTTCCGCTCCGGGAGCACGGCGTGCTCGAGTTTACCGAAGGGGAGGGGGATGTTCTCCCGGGAGTCTCCGTGTGCCTTGTACACGGCCATACCACCGCTCTGCAGTGCCCGCTCATAAGCGACGGCCGCACGACCCTCTTCTTCTGCGCCGACCTCGTCCCCACGTCGGCTCACGTCGCGCTCCCGTGGATCATGGCGTACGATCTGAGGCCTCTTGTGACACTGGAAGAAAAACGGCGCCTCCTTGCGAAGGCGGCCGACGAAGGATGGATTATGTTCTTCGAACACGATCCCCTGCTCGCCGCTGCCCGGCTCTCGAGGACCGACAAGGGCATCGTTCTGGGAGAACCCGTGAGCATGGAATGAGCATGGAGAAGTCTTTCGTGAAGGTGGCGCGTCTCTCCGACATCGCGGAGGGGAAAAGCGCGCGGGTCAGTCTCGGCGACGACGAGATCGCCCTCTGGCGCGTACGGGGAAAGCTCTACGCGATCGGCAACGTCTGCTCGCACCAGCATTTTTCCGAGCTTCACCGGGGGATGCTCTCCGGGCTGACCGTCGCCTGTCCCATGCACGGCTGGACGTATTCGCTGGAAACGGGGATCGCCGTTTCGGGGAGCGGAAGGGTCAGGACGTACGAAGTGAAGGTGGAAGGGGAGAACGTGTTTATCGACCGGACTCCCCCGGAGACGTGAGGAGCAATGGACGAGCTGACAGAGCGGGTGAAGTCGAAGTGCCTCGAACTCGGATTTACCTCGGCCGGCGTCGCCGCCGCGGTGGAACTGGAGGAGGAAGGGGCGCGGCTTCGAGACTGGCTCGGCAGGGGATTCCATGCGACAATGGGCTGGATGGAGGGGAGCGCGGTGAAACGCACCGACCCCCGGCTCATACTGCCGGGTGCAAAGTCTATCATCGCCGTCGCCATGAACTATTACGCTGCCGCGCCAAACGGCCGCGAGGACGGGTGCGGGAGAATCTCGCGATATGCCTGGGGGGACGACTACCACGACGTTCTCGGTAAGAAACTCGGTGAGCTCCGTGACTGGCTCCTCGGCGTCGCGCCCGGGTCGGAAGCCAGGGCGTATGTCGACACCGGACCGGTGATGGATAAAGCATGGGCCGTGCGTGCAGGGGTGGGATGGCTCGGGAAGCACACAAACGTCATCACGCGCGAGATGGGCTCGTGGGTCTTTCTGGGGGAGATCCTCACCACACTCGATCTTGAGCCGGACCCGCCGGCGGTCGACCGCTGCGGGACGTGCACGCTTTGCATCGACGCCTGCCCGACGGGGGCGATTGTCGAACCGTATCTCGTTGATTCGCAGCTCTGCCTTTCCTACCTTACGATCGAGCACAGGGGGCCGATTGAGGGGGATGTGAGGGAGCAGTTCGACGGATGGATTTACGGCTGCGACACCTGCCAGGATGTTTGCCCCTGGAACAGGAAATTTGAGACTACGTCCGAAGAGCCTGCATTCCTTCCGCGCGAGGGATTCGTTTCCCCGCCGCTTGAAGAGTGGCGCAGCATGGACCGCACGGAGTTCACGCGTCGTTTCAAGCGGAGCGCGATGAAGCGGGCGAAGCTCGAGGGCCTCATCAGGAATATCGAGATTGTGCTCGGCGCCGGTGACCCTTCCGGCCACCTGCCGCCATCTCACACGACACAGGAATGATGATCCGGGAAGAACGACAATGCACAAGCGGCTTATAATCATCGGCTCCGGTCCTGCCGGGCTGACGGCGGCGCTCTATGCGGCGCGCGCGAACCTCGCCCCCGTCGTGTTCGAGGGGATACAGCCGGGCGGGCAGCTCACGATTACGACGGAAGTTGAGAACTATCCCGGGTTTCCCGGGGGGATCATGGGTCCCGAGCTCATGGACGTGTTCCGGAAACAGGCGCACAGGTTCGGCGCAGCGTCTCTGTACAAAAACGTGACGAAAGTCGAATTCCGGTCCCGCCCTTTCCGCATCTGGACTGATGAGGAGGAATATACGTCCGACGCCGTCATTGTTGCCACCGGGGCTTCGGCAAAACTTCTCGGGCTCCCTTCCGAGAAGCGTTTCATGGGATACGGCGTGTCCGCATGCGCGACGTGCGACGGCTTCTTCTTCAAGGGCCTCAACGTGGTGGTGATCGGCGGCGGCGACACGGCGATCGAGGAAGCGACGTTCCTGACGAAATTTGCGGTGAAGGTGACAGTCGTCCACAGGAGGGACTTGCTGCGCGCCTCAAAAATCATGCAGGAGAAGGCGCTCAGGAACCCGCGAATAACGTTCGTCTGGGATTCTGTTGTTGAAGAGATCATGGGGACCGAGGAAGGGGGGAAGAAGGCGGTGACCGCCGTCAGGCTGAAAAACGTGAAAACGGGAGTGGTCTCCGAGATCCCCGCCGATGGAGTCTTTATGGGTATCGGACACATGCCGAACACCGCCCTGTTTGCCGGACAGCTCGACATGGATTCTGTCGGCTACCTGGTTCCCCGGGGGAGAGGAACCGTGACGAACATCCCGGGGGTCTTTGCCGCGGGCGACGTCGCCGACAGCGTCTACCGCCAGGCGGTGAGCGCCGCCGGGACCGGATGCATGGCCGCAATCGATGCGGAGAAGTGGCTTGCGGAGCACGCTTCGGGCGTGGCACCCCATTATGAGAGCTCCGAGGCCGCCGGGCGTTCATCATGACCTGAAAGCATGATCACTCGCTGAATCACTCCCTGTTCCGCCGGCTGAACCACCCAGTCGGCGGCTTTTTTCCTGCCATCTGTTCAGCCTTCCTGACGCATCGCCATCTCTCTTGTGCTAATGTTGCGCTCTTCCTGACAAAATGGCATGAGGCCCTGCGGCCACTCGTTGGGCTCACACTCTATAACATGCTGCAAATAAATGACTTAACAGGAAAACTCGCCTCTGGCATGCGGGTTGATATTGTAACAATCAAGTGACAAAAAAACATTCGCATCTGAACTATAAATAAGGAGATGAATTCATGATGGCAAGACTTGAGTCTCTTTCCGCCTATGCTCCGCTCGACATCGAAGAGAACAATGAAGGAGTCGTCGTCGTGGCGGAGGTCCCGGGAGTGAAGAAAGAGGACGTGAAGGTTTCGCTTGAGCACGGTGTTCTTTCGATCGGAGGCGAGAGAAAACCGCAAGCCCCTGCAGGCGATGCTCGGGGCCTCGTCCGCGAGCACAGGCTGGGGAAATTTCAGAGGACGGTGCGTCTGCCGTACGAAGTTGACGCCGCCGCCGTCTCCGCAGAGCTTTCTGACGGTCTCCTGAGAATCGTTCTGCCGAAAGCCGAAGCGGCGAAGCCGAAAGAGATCGTTATCCGTTAATCATGGTATCACACACACTACACCGAAGGAGGCACACAATGTCACTAGTCCGTTGGAATCCGGCGCGCGACCTGTCTGCTCTTCCTTCTGACGTGCTGAGCATGCGGAAGGAATTCGACAGGCTTTTTGACAGCTTCTTCCACGGGGATACGACCGACACGACGTCTGCGTTCACGTCGGCATGGATCCCCGCGGTGGACATCGCCGAACGAGAGAACGACTTTGTCGTAAAGATGGAGCTGCCCGGCGTCGCGAAAGAGGACGTCAGGATCACGATGCAGGAAGACATACTTACGATAAGGGGGGAGAAGAAGCAGGAAAAGGAATCGAAGGGTTCGGAGTTTCATCGTATCGAACGGTCCTTCGGTTCATTCCAGCGCAGCTTCACGCTCCCGGCGTCCGTGAAAGCCGGAGATATCGATGCGTCGTTCAGCGACGGCGTTCTTCACGTCACGCTGCCAAAGGCGGAGGAAGCCAGGCCGAAGCAGATCGACGTGAAGGTAAAATAACTGCCCTCTCTCCGGATGTGATCCGGAGGGCGGAGCATGGACAATGGGCGGGACCC
>Ga0182021_10001199_pt1 | contig 29466 bp, 28 predicted proteins | sample 612E3MmetaG_FD_120493 | JGI IMG/M metagenome (GOLD analysis project Ga0182021, IMG submission 120493) | Permafrost microbial communities from Stordalen Mire, Sweden - 612E3M metaG (Illumina Assembly) | ecosystem: Environmental > Terrestrial > Soil > Wetlands > Permafrost | place: Sweden...
GAGGAAGAAGAGCACCCACGCGATCGATGCGGCGTACCCCATGGAGAATTCCTGGAATGCTTTCTTGTAGAGATACAGGACAACGAACAGCGTCGCATTGTTCGGTCCCCCTTCGGTGCCGGGCTGGGCCGAGCCGGTCATGACATAGGCCTGTGTGAACACCTGCGAGCAGCCGATGATCCCCACGATCAGGTTGAACAGGAAAGCGGGGGAGATCATGGGGAGCGTGATATGAACAAATTTGCCGAGCGTCCCCGCGCCGTCGAGCTCGGCGGCTTCGTAGAGTTCTCCGGGGATCCCCTGCAATGCGGCAAGGAACACGATCATCGTGCCTCCCGTCCCCCAGAGCGACATGAGGACGAGCGCCGGCTTCGCCCACTGTTCGCTCTGGAACCAGAGCGGGCCGTCGATCCCCGCCATCCGGAGAGCGCCGTTCAGCAGCCCGTACTCGGGGTTCAGAACCCACATCCAGAGGAGCGACACCGCGACGAGGTTTGTGATTGAGGGGAGGAAGAAGAGCGTGCGGAAAAGTCCCCGCCCCGGGACCCGACGGTTGAGGAGGAGCGCGATGAGGAGTGATACGGCGAGCCCTATGGGGACCGCAAGAGCGACATAGGTGAGCGTGTTCATGAGGCTGAGGCCGAACCTCTGATCGTCCCCCAGGAGCCGTGCATAGTTCTGCGTACCGACCCAGACAGGGGGGGAAAGCATCGTCCAGGACGTCCCGCTGATATACAGCGAGGCGATCATCGGCCCCGCGGTCAGGAGTATGAACCCGGCGAGCCATGGGGAGACGAACAGGTACCCCTCGAGTGTCCGTCGCATGTGTCCGGTTCCGGATGTCCTCACGTGTTCTGCTGCATCGCTTCACTCCCGAAAATCGTGAGCGGCGTGACGAGCGGAAGGCCCTGGGCGCCTCCTTCGATCCGGAGGTGCTCGACGCATTGTTTGCTCCCGTTCCATGTCCGCGAGAGAAAGCGCTCCGCGGAAGGATCATACGCGGCGGCGAGCGTTCCGCCCGGGCCCGAAAAAACCACATTTCGCGTGCCGCCGGCGTCGCCCGATTCGACGGCGCGCAGGAGTCCGGCGTACGTGATGAACGAGGCGAACGAAGGGAATTCCGTCGCGCACGCAAGCTGCAGGGCGAACCCGGTCCGCCATCCGGCGATCTCCTGCCGCGAGAAATCCCTTGCGGGTCCATCATAGCTTGACAGCGAATACATCAGGTGGTCGTTCGCGGCGTGGAGTGACACGGGGGCGTCCCCCGACGCCGGTACGGGCCCCAGGGGGATCACGGCGCCGTATGTACCGTGATCGCGGAAATACAGTCGCGCCCCCGCCTTCGCGCGTGCGGGGAACGTCGTGACCGTCACTCCGTCCAGGAGGAGCTCATCAAACGGGACATGGTGGCTGAAGATCAGGTCCAGCCGGAAGCTCTTTACGCCGGTGTGCCCGGAGCGCTTCGGCGCATACATGACGATTGCCCGGTCACGGTGCTGGATCGTGGCGCATCGTCCCTCCTCGTAAAGGTAGCTTTCGTCGATCTCCGTTCCGGTGAGATGGCAGCGGTTCCTCTGGCCGACAAGAGCCCCGTTGTACACGCCCCGTGTGTATGCGGAGCGGAAGTCCCCCATCCCCCTCACGCGGGAAGACCTGCGGATCCTGAACGTCACGCCGTCGGCGTGCCCGCCGTTGACATAGGGGAGTGAAGCCGTTCCGAGCGCGAATTCCTCCGTCATGTATGTGGTGAGCTCTCGCAGTCCGCCCGGGTAGACTTCATCGTCGAACGCGAAATATTTCCTCCCGTCTTCTCCGGTGCGCCAGCTGTTTTCATGGTATTGTTCGCAGTAGGTGGTCTTCTGCATCAGGAACGGGAGGGGCTTCTCCCAGGCGAGCCGCAACGCGTCGTCGGTGCAGTGTGTCGGTACCAGGGCGGTGAGGGCGCACTGGAGCAGCGACGAAGGGTGGTTGAACCGCACGCAGATCTCCGGGGCAAGGAACAACTCCCGGTCTGATGCGGCGAAAAGAACCGTGTGGAGCGCGGAATACCCTCCCGTCGAATCGTCCTGGTACGAGCGGGAGTGGGGACCGGCGAACTGTCCGCTCGGGGCGTGGAAGTGGAGTGCCACGTCGAGCCACAGCCGCTGTTCCAGGAAAAGCCCGAGTGTTCGCGCCTCGATCCCCCGGGCGTAGTGGGCGATGAGCGCCAGGAAGAGCAGGTCGAGTGCGGTGTACGTCGGGCTGTTGTATTCCGACATCTCCGCCTGCCGCCGGAGTCGGAACCGGCGGTCGCCGGTCAGACGCTGGAATTCACGGAGTCTCCGCAGTCCGAGATCGGTCGCCCATGGAGCGTCCGTGATCTCTCCCCCGAGTATCAGGGTGCAGTAGGCGCCGAGGGGATGGTTGACGTTGCCGTCCCTCCACTGGACCTCGGCCGCATGGACGAGCTCACGTCCGATCTCGCGAGCGAGATGCTCGCGCGTTTCCGGCGAAAGAAGCTCCGGCATTCCGTGGACCATTGCGAGCATCGTCGCAGGTGTGTGTGTCCCGTCTTCGCTCCGGAGCTTTCCGGCCAGAGTCTGCCCCAGTGCCCTCCGCGCGGGAGAGTCGTCAAAAAGGAGGCTCGCGGCGTACCAGAGCGTGTCGCGGCTGATCAGGCAGATCTCTGTTTCCGCATCGTACGAGCGGTCGCCCGCTTCCCGCGCGAGCGCCATCAGCTTCAGTCGTTTTTGAGATAGCGGAGGCATCGGTGAGAAGGTAGGGCTCTTTCGGGCAATATTCAACGCATTCTCGCACCCTCTCCTTTATTTTTGTATCGTTGATTTATACATTCCGGCCACACACTCCATCAGAGGACATTCCACCAATGAAACCCTCCGTGATCGATTTCAGGATGCTCGGACGGCAGTACAGGACAGCCCTTCTCGATGACGTGCTGCCGTTCTGGGAGAGGCACTCGCTGGATACCCGGGACGGCGGATTCTTCAGTTGCCTCGCGCGGGAAGGGTCTGTGTACGACACGGACAAGTTCATCTGGCCCCAGTGCCGCCAGGTCTGGCTCTACTCGATGCTTTTCAACAGGCTGGAGCGACGGGAGAAGTGGCTCGAGATGGCGGCCCACGGGGTCAGGTTCCTCCGGGCCCACGGGAGGGACCCGGACGGGAACTGGTATTTCGCCCTGACGCGTGACGGCTCGCCGCTGGTTCAGCCCTATAACATCTTCTCGGACTGCTTTGCCGCGATGGCGTTCAGCCAGTACGCCCGCGCCTCAGGCGACGAAGAGGCGGCGGGCATCGCGCTGAAGACCTACCGCAACATACTCGCGCGAAGGGAGAACCCGAAAGGAAAATACTCGAAGAGTGTCCCCGGTACCAGGCCGCTCCGGGCGTTTGCCATCCCGATGATACTCATTAATCTCGTACCGGAGATGGAGTGGCTCCTCACTCCGGAAGAAGTCCGTGCCGCGATCGAACGGTGCGTCCGTGAGATGACGGGCCTGTTCCTTGACGGAACCCGGGGCATATTCTTCGAGCTCGTCACCCCCGACGGGCGGCACGCCGATTGTTCTGAAGGGCGTGTCATCAACCCGGGACACGGGATAGAAGGGACATGGTTCCTGATGGATGCAGCCCTCAGGACGGGTGACCGGCAGCTCATCGGGACTGCCGTTGACACGCTTCTGAGCACGCTCCGGTTCGGCTGGGATGAAAAGTACGGTGGCATATTCGCGTTCTGCGATGCGGAGGGAAAACCGCCGCAGCAACTGGAATGGGACCAGAAATTCTGGTGGGTTCACATGGAGGCGCTCGTCGCTCTGGCGATGGGGTTCCGGTTCACCGGCCGCGAAGAATGCCTGGAGTGGCTCAGGAGAGTCCACGAGTACACCTGGGCGCATTTCCCCGACCCCGGATACGGAGAATGGTTCGGGTACCTGGACCGGAGGGGTGACGTGCTCACTCCGCTGAAAGGAGGGAAATGGAAAGGGTGTTTTCATATCCCGCGCGGACTCTTCCTCTGTGCGGAGCAGTTCGATCAGATTGCTGACAGTCCGGCAGTGTGACGGAATGAACAAACGACATGCGGAGGGTGGGTCCGGAATCACCGGTGAAGGCGGGCGAGTACCTGAAATACTGACTCTGTTATTGCGCCCCCCCCTCGTTCGAAAAGTTCTTGAGTGCCTCGTCTCTCGTGTCGTAGACCGAGAAGATCTTCATCAGGTTGGTGATGGCGAATATGACATGAACATGCTTGTTCATGGAGCAGAGCTTGAGTTGCCATTCCCGCTTGGCATAGGTTGTGTGGGCCCCGACAAGGACGCCGACTGCCGTGCTGTTCAGGTACTTCGTTTCGCTGAAGTCGATGAGCAGCCTCCGCCAGCGGCGGTCCACGAACTCCGCAATTGCCCGGCGCATGCCTGCCACCTCCTCATCCGAAAGGAGCGATCCTCTGATTTCGATCAACCCGACACCGCTGGGCAATGTTTCGGTTCTGACTCCCATGTCCCCGGTCCTGTGCTTTCCTGCGACGGAATGACTGCCAGTTCAATCTAGGCAACTCCCGATACAGTTTCAACCTCTTCTCAAAGGAGATCTTCGCCATGGACGCACAACGTATCCGCCTCTGGTTCTGCTCTCTCCTCCTTCTGTTCCTCTCCGCTTCCGGTCCGACGGCGATCTGCCGGGGGGGAGGGGGGTCGGCTGAGCGGAGCGCCATGCTGATCCGCTGTGACGATGCCGGCATGTGCCACGCCGTCAATATGGCGATCCGGGAGGTCATCGGGACAGGCATGCCGGTCTCCGTGTCCGTTATGTTCGCGTGTCCCTGGTACCAGGAGGCGGTGGAGATCCTTCGAGGGCGAGAAAAGATCTCTGTCGGCGTCCATCTCACGCTGAACGCCGAATGGAAGAACTATCGCTGGGGGCCCGTTGCGGGGAGGAGTGCGGTCCCCAGCCTTGTCGACAGCGAGGGGTTCTTCTTCCCCTCGCGTGCCGCGCTCTTCGCACACAGCCCGGATCCGGCCGAGGTGGAGCGGGAGCTCAGGGCACAGATCGGGCGCGCGCTCCGGTGCGGCCTGAAGATCGATTATCTCGACTACCACATGAGCGCGGCGGTGAGTACCCCGGAACTCCGAAGGATTGTCGAGAGACTGGCGCGTGAATACAGGCTCGGCATCTCGCGCTACTTCCGGGAAGAGGATCTTCAGGGGTGGTATGCCGTACCGGCGGAAGCGAAGAAAGACACCCTCCTCCGTCTGGCGGGATCTGTTGCGGGGGGTCCGGTCAGGCTGCTGGTATTCCATGTCGGACTGGAGAGCCCCGAGATGGACGCTCTCGTCGACCTGAATCCCTTCGGCCCGGTAAAAATGAGCGCTCATCGTCAGGCCGAGCTCCGTGCGTTGACCTCTCCCGAATTCCAGAAGCTCCTGAAGGACAAGGGTGTGCGCCTTGAGACGTACGCCGACATCATAAGGGAATTCGGGCTGGACCGCATGAGGGCACCCGCAGATGAGTGAGGGCGCACCACCGCTCCACCTTCAGCGCGAGAACACGAGAAAGGCACAACCCCTTTCCAGAGGCACGCTCAGTTTCAGCTCGTCCCCCGTCACGGCGACTCGCCCTGTGACGGGCCGTTCCTTTCCCGGATACCAGGTTTCCACCCGGAGTGATGCGGTGAGCCCCAGTTCGCCGCAGTGTCTGAGACGCACGGTGACGGTATCGGACGTCCCCATTACAACGGGGACGAGGATCCGCGTTCCCGTCCGGAACACGTTGCAGAGCGCCTTCCCTCCGGCGACTTCTGCTACACCGGGAATGAGGACCCATGATCGTCCGTGCATCAGGTTGAACATGGGACCGTAGTCCAGATAGCGGCGCTCAACGTCCGGATCCGGCCCTATCGTATGGTCGTTCCCGGGATACGGAGCGGTCGGAAACGCCCCCATCAGGAGATGTCTCTGAAAGAACGCGTCCGGGGATTTCATGACCGTCTCCCTGTCCGGCGTCCAGCAGATCAGGGGCTTGTAGAACGTGAGGAACGACGAGAGATTGAGGTCGTGTCCAATCTGGCCGAACTCATTGTACACGCCGTCCATCCACTCCATGAGTTCCAGACGGTTCATGTGCGGATTGCAGAATATCACTTTCCCGCCGTCGTGCATTATCCTGGCCAGCCGGGGGATAAACTCCCTGTACGAGTTCAGCAGCGCGCGGACCGGCTTCCCGCCGACCCAGGTCTTCCCGTCGTCGGCATGCCAGTTGTATTCATTCAGCCAGTCGAAACGGTCGATCGCGATCCCCTGGGCGTCGGGGAATTTCTCCACATGGAGGCGCGCCTGGTTCAGGAGAAAGCGGGCATACATGGGGTCCCCCACGTCGGTGATGATCGCTCCTCCCCACGTCCAGAACGGCAGGTCGCGGAACGCGACCTTCATTTGCATGAGCTGTTCGGCGCTCCTCTTGTGCCAGCCGGTGTCGTCAACGACCCCGAAGACGAGTGCCCCGGGGAAATTGTCGTAAAGGAATGCCGTGGGGTTCAGCCAGACGTCATCGGTTCCGGTGGCGTGAGGGTCCGGATACGCAACGGTCTTACCCCATTCGGAAAACCCTCCGAATTCCGTCATGTTAAAATAGTTCAGGGTCGAGAACCCGAGCGCTTTCATCCGTGATGCGTACCGCGCCATTCGTGCGATTGTCGTGTACGTTTTCTGCCCCGGGACCGGGTCTCCCCCCGATGTCGCGTCGAAACGTTTCCACGGCGTCGTATCGCTCGGGACCGGAGGGATGAACATCCCCATGTAGCTGAAATCGAATGATGCCTTCCAGTTGACGATTCCCCCCATCTTCCGGTACTTCCCCGCATCGATCTCCCCTTCGAATGAGGAGTACGCCCCGAGGCCGCATATGTCCATGGCGTTCTTCGCAACGGGGTGGAAATATGCGGGGAATTTCCCGGCCATGAACGAGACGACGGCGCGCCAGTCGCTTTCATGCAGGAAAATATGCATCGTAAACTTCACGGTCTTCCCTGACTCGAGTCTGTTAAAATTCCGCCGCTGCAGCACCTCTCCACCGCTGGTCGTCACCATATGGAGGTCAAGCAGGGGGTCACCGGGAGACATCGCGAGTCCGATCCCCGCCAGTTCCCCCGGGTACATGACACTGAAGACGGGGACCGAATATCCCGCCCCTTTGGCGAAATGTCCGCCGTAGATCAGGTGCATGTTCCGGAAAGGGCGGGTATCGAAAGGATTGTGCCAGACGTCGGGATGTGTCCCCGGCTCGGCGGGACTCAACTGATCCGGGTTTCCCCACGTCGTCCAGAATCGTGCCCCCGCCGTGTCGGAGAAGACCATCAGGGTGCCGATCCCGGTCGACCAGGGCTCCGTTCCCCCTTCGATCTCCACGTCCCACCGGATCGATGACGTCTCCGGCGTGAATCGATCGACGACCGAAAGGCGGAGCCTTCCTCCCTCCCTCGCAAAATCTCTTCTAACCTGGACCCCGCGGTCGCGTGTCTCAATCACACGGGCCTCCCCGACCTGGATCGAGCTGTCCAGGACCGTCACCCCCCGTACATGTTTGTTCCACGGACCGCTCCTCTTCCGGATCCCGGCGATCTCGCCGTTCGAAGAGACCGAAATCTCTGTGTCGCCGCTCCGCACAGTGAATGATCTTTGCGCCGCCGCCTCCGGAGAAGGGCGGAGGAGTGCGATGGCGAGGAGCAGGACGAGCGGCTTCATCGTTGTGGCCTTCCGGGGAGTTCGGGAAAGAAGAACGGAGTGAAATTTACGCATATTCGGTTCAAGGTCAAGCCGGACGTTCGCAATTGATTCTCCGCAGGAAAAGTGTTTCATTGGCGAAGGCCGCAGTATCGCCCGATCGGAAGCGATGAAACCAACGAGAGACTAAACCAACGAACGAGGAAACTCAAATGCGATTTCTGATTCGACGTCTCGGCCGGACCCTCCGTAATGCTCTGCCGGTCCTCCTGATTCTCCTCCCGGCCGCGGCTGCGTGCCAGAACCGGGTTGTCATTAACGCCGATCTGGCGAAGGACACGATCAGCCGGAACATCTACGGGCACTTCTCCGAGCACCTCGGGAGGTGCATCTACGGAGGATATTATGTGGGGGAGGGGAACACGAAGGTCCCCAATACCCGGGGGATCCGCAACGACGTGGTCGAGGCGCTCAAGAAACTCAGGATCCCGAACCTTCGCTGGCCCGGCGGCTGCTTTGCCGACACCTACCACTGGAAAGACGGCATCGGTCCCCGGACGAAACGACCGGCGATGGTCAATAGCTGGTGGGGAGGCGTCACGGAGGACAACAGCTTCGGGACCCACGAGTTCCTTGATCTTTGCGAGCAGCTCGGGGCGGAGCCATATATCACCGGTAACGTGGGGAGCGGGACGGTGCAGGATTTCGCCCAGTGGGTGCAGTACGTGAACTTCGACGGTGTCAGCCCCATGTCCGCCCTCAGGAAAGAGAACGGCAGGGATAAGGCGTGGAAGGTCCGATTCTGGGGGGTCGGAAACGAAGCCTGGGGGTGCGGCGGAAACATGACCGCAGAATACTATGCAAACGTCTACAAAACGTTTGCGACATTCATCCCTTCCTCCTGGAAAGCAGGATCCCTCTGGAGGATTGCCTCGGGCGCCGGTTCCTCCGACTTCCACTGGACGGAGGTGTTGATGCGTGACATCCCGCAGGGATTGATCGAAGGGATCGCGCTCCACCACTATGCCGTCGACTGGAACCACAAGAGCTCGGCCACGGAATTCACCGAAGCGGAGTACTTTGAGACGATGCGCCGCGCGCTCGAGATGGAGGATCTCGTGCAGCGGCACGCGGCGATTATGGAGAAGTACGATCCGCAGAAAAAAATCGCGCTGGTGGTGGATGAATGGGGCGGATGGTATGATGTGGAGCCGGGGTCGAACCCCGGGTTCCTCTACCAGCAGAACACCATGCGCGACGCGATGATCGCCGGGGTGACTCTGAATATTTTCAACCACCACTGCGACCGGGTACGGATGGCAAACCTCGCGCAAACCGTAAACGTCCTGCAGGCCGTGGTGCTGACGGAGGGGGAGCGGATGATCGTGACGCCCACCTACCACGTCATGGAGATGTACGCGGTGCACCATGACGCCCTCCTGCTTCCGGTGACCGTTGCGGGGAGCAAGTATGCCATGGGGGAGAAATCCCTCCCCGCGGTCTCCGTCTCTGCCTCGCGCGACAGGAGCGGCGCCACGCACGTCTCGCTCGTGAACATCGATATGGGCCAATCACAGGACGTGGTTGTTGAAATTCATGGTGCGGCATTCACATCGGTGAGCGGACGCGTACTCGCTTCCGGGAAGGTTCAGGATCACAACACGTTCGATGACCCGGCCCGGGTGAAACCGGCGGAATTCGGGGGAGCCCGGCTTGACGGCACGACGTTGCACGTTAAGCTCCCGCCATGTTCCGTCGTCGTCCTGGCTCTAAAGTGAAGAGATGCGTGATTGCATCGTCTGTCATTGCGAGTGGCAGTCACTAGCAGTGGCGCCGTAGGCGCCACGAAGCAATCCGCCTGACCGCTGCTTGATTATCCCCTGTTCGCGGCGTACATTTACTCATGCGAATCCGGGGCGTTGTCACCCTCGCTCTCCTGTTCATCACATCGGCTTTTGCTGTGAAGGGTCAGGTACACCCGGGGGCGGTTCTTACTGACACCGCTCAGTCGAACAGGATCATATTGCTGGATCCCGGCCTGTCCCTCGGCCGGGCAACGTTTCTTTTTCCATCATCGGTCGGGACCGGACTTTCATATCGCGATCCCGCGTTGATGTTCGCGGGGGGCGGATTCCCCGGCGCGGGCTCATTCATCGGGGGAGTTCTTGAGCCTCGCGCGGACCTCATGTCTCCTCTCCGCCTGCAGTGGGCAAGTCAGAAAAACCTGAGCTATTTTCAGATGGTGCTGGGGGCCGTGGAGACCGGCGCCGTCGGTTACATGGCATACCGGCATGTCAAAAAGTACGGGCTGTTTCGTTAACAGTGGAGCGTCCGATCATGGGGAAGCGGCTGACGGAGCAACAGAGGAAATTCTATGAAGAGAAGGGGTACCTTATCGGGTTGCCCCCCGTGTTCGATGCGGGACAGGTGAAGGATCTTAACGAGGGGTTGAGCGAACTGATGAAGCTCCTCCATCCCGGTGAGGATGCAAAGGACATACGGGAGTGGCATGAGAGCAGCCGCTTCCTCTACGATATATGCATGAACGGCACCATCCTCGACTATGTGGAAGACATCCTGGGCCCGGATTTTTATCTCTGGGGATCCAACTTCTTCATCAAGCCGCCCCGCAGCAGTTCCACCGTCGGCTGGCACCAGGACACCTACTACTGGCCGCTCGAACCCAAGATCTCCGCCACAGTATGGGTCGCGTTCGAGGACGTGGACGAGGCGAACGCTGCGATGCAGGTCATCCCCGGGTCGCACAGGGCGGGGCTCCTGAAGCATTCGCGTTCCTCCGGTACAGATTCCGTGCTTACTCTCGAATGTGAGCAGGGACAGTTCCGGGAAGATTCCGCGGTCTCGCTCAATCTTCGGGCGGGGCAGGTGTCTCTCCATGACGACAAGCTCGTCCATGGCTCGCCTGCAAATAATTCATCTCGCCGCCGTGCGGGCCTCACGATCCGGTACTCGAGCACTGTCGTCAAATGCGACCTTGCCGTCAACCCGTACTTCACAACATATCTCTGCCGCGGGGTTGACACGTACCTCCATAATCCGGCCGGGAAGGTCCCTTCATCAAGGTTCGGCCGGCTTGACAGGGAGCATAAAAGCGTCGAAGAGGCGGGACCTGAGGCTGAAAAGAAGCTCGGGCGCATTAAGTGAGCGGACCACCATTGGAACCATTGCGTTTCGCCGTCATCGGCCTCGGCGGGTATGGCCTGGTTCACCTCAAAGCGGTGGACTGGATCGCGGCGCAGGGGCTGGCGACGCTTGTGGGGGTGGTTGCGCTCGAGAGCGACAGGAAACAGAGGCCGGAGCTTGCCGGCGAGCTCCTCGCCCGGGGCTGCACGCTGTACGACAGCGTCGGGCAGTTCTTCTCGGAGGGAGCCGGCACGGCGGACGTTCTCACCGTTCCCATCGGGATAGGGATGCATGTCCCCGTCAGTATTGCTGCCATGCGTGCAGGGCTGCATGTCTACTGTGAGAAGCCTGTTGCGGCGACCGTGCAGGAAGTTGACAAACTTATCGAGGCAAAGAAAGAGACCGGGCGGAGCGTCGCAGTCGGCTTCCAGCACATTACAGCAATTCAATACAGAAGCTCAAGTCGCGCATCTGCGGCGGGGAGCTGGGGAAGGTCCGGTTCCTCACGCTGGTGTGCGGCTGGCCCCGGAGCGAAACCTACTACCGCAGGAACGAATGGGCGGGGAAGTTGCGCGTGGGAGAGGAGTGGATCCTCGACAGCCCCGCCAACAACGCCCATGCGCATTACCTGATGAACGCCCTTTACCTCTGTTCGTCCGCAGCGGGAAAGGCGGAGAACCCGACGGAGATCCGGGCCGAGCTCTACAGGGCGAACAGGATCGAGGGTCCCGACACGGTGCTCCTGCGATTCGCGACCACCGGAGGGAGCAGCGCGTTCGTGATATTCACGCATGCGAACGGGAGAGAGAACGGCCCCCGGATGTGGCTGGAGTGCGAGAGAGGCACTGCGTACTGGCAGACGGACAACGGGAAGACCTTCATCAGGTACGGCGACGGTAAGACTGAGGAATTCGACAACCTCGTTCATGACAACTGGCGTTACGAGGGATTCAGGGATTTTGTGCTCGCCCTCCGGGAGGGGAGGGAACCCCTGTGCACTCCGGAGCTCGCACGAGCGCACACTCTGACGGTGAACGCCATGCACGACAGCTCCCCGGAAATCGGCGTGATTCCTGAGTCAAGCGTCACGGTCGTCGAAGATTGGGAGATGTACCCCCCGGGGACAAAAGGGATGTTTCACCGCGTCCGGGGATTGGATGAATACATGAGTGTGGCCGTCCACGAGCGGAGCTTCTTCAGCGAGCTCGGCATTGCCTGGGCCCGGGGCTTCACCTCCCGTTCCGTCTCCATCGGCAACTACACCCGGTTTCCCTCTCGTCAGATCTGACAGCCCCGCCCATTTTCAGGTAAGACCAACGCCTTCTGTGCTGTCGATCTCCTGCCGCAAGATCTAGCTGCCTGATCCCGCCCATTGGCATATATTTCCACTTCTGTAACCTGAAGATTTGCCTCTTCGTGAGCAATGCAGCAGGTTTAGAATGAATCCTGGGTTCATTCACAAGCCTTCTCTATCGTTGATAGCGGAGGCTTTTTTATTGGCGGCGGACTCTTCGATCTACGCCGCGGTATGAACCGTGTTCAGGTATTCGTGTATCGCCGCCGCCGCGGTCTTTCCGTCTTTCATCGCCAGTATCACGGTGGCCCCCCCGCGTGAAAGGTCCCCGCCTGCGAATATCCCCTCACGGCTCGTCTTCTGCTTTTCGTTCGTGACGACGGTCCCCCGTTTGCCTGTTTCGAGTCCGGGGGTGGTCGCCTGAATGATCGGGTTCGGTTTCTGCCCGATCGCCTCGATGACCGTTTGCAGCTCGAGTGTGAACTCGGAACCCTTTACGGGGACCGGCCTCCGGCGTCCGGATTCATCCGGTTCTCCCAGCTCCATCTTCTGGCATTCCATACCGCAGACCCAGTTGTTCTTGTCCCCGAGTATGCGCAAGGGGGCGGTCAGGAGGAGGAATTCAATCCCTTCCTGCTCGGCGTGGTGTATCTCTTCCTCGCGTGCGGGCATCTCCTCCCGGGACCTCCTGTAGATGAGGTACGCCTTTTCCGCCCCCAGCCGTTTGGATGTCCGTACCGCATCCATCGCGGTGTTCCCGCCTCCGATCACCCCGACTGCCTTCCCTACGCGTATGGGCGTGTCGTTCTGGGGAAACTTGTAGGCTCCCATAAGGTTGACGCGCGTGAGGAACTCGTTCGCCGAATAAACTCCGCTCAGGTTCTCCCCCGGAATACCCATGAACGTTGGCGTCCCGGCGCCTGTCCCGAGGAATATGGCTTTGAATCCCCATTCGTCGAACAACTCGTCGATCGTGGCCGTCCTCCCCACGACAAAATTCGTGTAGATCTCCACTCCGATCGCCTTGATCCGGTTCGTCTCCAGATCGAGTATCTCCTTGGGGAGGCGGAATTCCGGGATCCCGTACCTGAGGACTCCGCCGACCGCATGGAGGGCTTCAAATATGGTCACCTGGTATCCCTTCTGCGCCAGCTCCGCTGCACACGTGAGTCCCGACGGTCCGGATCCGACGATTGCCACTTTCTCCCGGCGCTTTTCCGTGACTACCGGGGGAGTGAAGAGGTTATTCTTCATCTCGTAGTCGGCGACAAATCGTTCAAGTTTCCCGATGGCCACCGGACTCAGCTTCTTCCCCATCACGCAGAGGGATTCGCACTGGGATTCCTGCGGGCAGACCCGGCCGCAGATGGCGGGAAGATAGTTTGCCTCCCGTATCTTTCGAACGGCTCCGACATAGTCCTTCTGAACCACCAGGTCGATGAATCCCCGGATGTCGATTCCCACCGGGCACCCGTCCGTGCAGTAGGGTTGCTTGCATTCCAGGCAGCGCTGGCTCTCCTGGATCGCCCGCTCCTCGTCGAAGCCATATGACACTTCGAGGAAGTTGATGCTCCGCAGGTCCGCCGCCTGTTCGATGGATTCCTGGCGGGGGATCTTCATCCGCTGCGACGGCTTCAGGGGGTTGTTCGTGCTCATGATGCCGCCTCCTGGCTCGCGCCGGTCAATCTGCAGACATGTTTCTGGTCCGAGATCTTTTCCAGGTCAACGTAGGTTCGGTTCCGCATCATCAGCTCGTCGAAATCCACCTTGTGGCCGTCGAATTCCGGGCCGTCCACGCACGCGAACTTCATCTGGCCGGCCACCGTGACGCGGCATCCGCCGCACATCCCGGTCCCGTCAACCATGATCGTGTTGAGGCTGACGAGCGTCTCCACCCCGTACGACCGGGTGAGGTTTGCGACAGCCTTCATCATGGGGAGCGGGCCGATCGCATAAACGGCATTCACGCCCCCCGGAGCGTCGAGCAGGTCCTTCAGCTGGTCGGTCACGAACCCCTTCCGCCCGTACGTTCCGTCGTCTGTGGTCACAAACGACTCATCGGAGCAGCCGGCCATCTCTTTCTCGAGTATGACCAGATCTCTGGAACGGGCGCCAATGACCGTGAGAACCCTATTCCCTGCCTCCTTGAGGGCTTTTGCGATCGGATAAAGCTCCGCGGTACCGACCCCTCCTCCAACGCAGGCGACAACGCCATGTTTCTCGATCGGAGTGGGGTTCCCGAGAGGACCGACGACGTCGAGGAGCATGTCGCCGGTGTTCTTGCTGCAGAGAAGCTTCGTCGTTCCGCCGATAGCCTGGACGATGAGCGTAATAGTCCCGAAAGCGGGGTTCCCGTCGGCGATCGTCAACGGTATGCGTTCTCCCCCCTCTTCGACCCGTACCATCACAAAATTACCCGCCCTCCTCTTCCGCGCGACGAAGGGGGCCTTGATTTCAAACCTGGTGATTGTCGGAGCAAGGACTTTCTTGTCGATTATCGGGAACATGTGTCCTCTGCAATTGGATGTCAGAAGGGCGGATCGGGGGATCATCCATGGAGGCGCAATTGACGTGCCAGAGGATTATCAGAAAAAACTTCAATTTTGACCAATCCTGGGGGGTATCCATGCGGAATGAAGAGGTGCAAACTCTCCATTTTGTCAATTGCAGAAACGGAAATTGCCATTTCTGGCATGCACCGGGGGGGGGACGCGATGGCGCGCTGTGCTATTTCACGTTGGAGAGAATGCCCCTCAGAGTCGTGATGGTCTCATCCACATGTGGCGGCTCGATGATAAGAGGGGGGAGGAATCTGAGCACGGTCGTGTCCGTGCAGTTGATGAGTATTCCCTTCTCCCTCATCGCATCCGTGATTCCATCTCCGCTCCGGTCGAGCTCGGCTCCGGCCATGAGTCCGAAACCCCGAACCTCCTTGATGAGGACCGGGAAATCCTCTGCAAGGCCCTTCAGTCCATCCCTGAGTCTCTCTCCGAGTACCGCGGCGCGCCCGGTCAGGTTCTTTTCTACGATTTCCTCCAACACCGCCACCCCGGCCGCACAGGCGACGGGGTTTCCGCCGAATGTCGTCCCATGCATCCCCGGCTCGAGGACCGACGCGACATCCTTCGTTGCCAGTATTGCGCCGAGGGGGAGACCGCCCCCGATCGGTTTTGCCAGTGTGACGACATCGGGGGAGACCGTGTAATGCTGGAATCCGAAGAACTTTCCCGTCCTCCCGGCCCCCGACTGGATTTCGTCCGCGATGAGAAGGAACCCCGATTTCCTGTGCAGCTCTTCGATCGTGCGCGCAAACTCCGCCGAGACCGGCCTGATACCGCCTTCTCCCTGAATAAATTCAAGGATCACGGCGGCGGTTTTCGGGCTGACGGATTTCCGGAGCGCTTCCGGGTCATTGAACGGCAGGACACGGCATCCGTCGAGGAAGGGGCCGAATCCGTCCCGGTACTTTGGACGGTCCATCAGCGAGAGCGCCCCCATTGTCCGCCCGTGAAACGAATTGCTCAGCGAAAGGATCTCGTTCTTCCCCCGGGTCGAGCCCCACTTCCGGGCGATTTTGATCGCCCCTTCGATTGCTTCGGTTCCGCTGTTGCTGAAGAACACTCTCGGGTATCCTGAGAGCGTCGTCAGAAGCTCGGCCAGCCGTATCTGCGACTCCTGCAGGAAATAGTTTGACAGGTGGGTGTAGCGGGACGCCTGGGAGCGTATCGCCTCGAGGATGCGCGGGTGGGCGTATCCGAGCGCGTTCACGGCGAGCCCGGCGAACATATCCAGGTACCGCTTCCCGTCGCGCGCGTAAAGGTACACGCCTTCCCCCCGCTCCACCTCGAGAAGGAGGCGCTTGTACGTGTGGAAAAGGGTGGCGGCTTCTCTGTCGTGCATTGTCCCGGCCTGCTCTGTCATGGCGGATCCCGGCCCAAAAATGTTGAAAAAAGTTCTTGCATAATAATACATGTTTTTGCATATTTATGCAAGAACAATTATTACACGCAGAAGGAAACGCCGTGGTGAACGCAGCAATTATCGGGGCATCGGGATACTCGGGGGCCGAGCTCCTGAGGATCCTCTCCTCCCATCCCGGGGTACGGGTACAGAAGGTGACCGCAGCCTCGTCCGCAGGGAAGAGGGTCGATGCCCTCTATCCGGCATTCGCGGGACAGTGCGACCTCGAGTACGATGAGCTTGTCCCTGCGGGATTGGGCGGCATCGACGTTGCGTTCGTGGCCCTCCCGTCCGGCGAAGCGATGAAGATCATCCCGCTTCTGAAAGAGAGGGTCGGAAGGATCATCGACCTGGGTGGAGATTTCCGTCTCCGGTCCGCTGAGCTCTACGAGCTGTACTACCGGCGCAAGCACTCTGCCCCGGATCTCCTCTCCGGCGCAGTCTACGGGCTCCCCGAGCTCAACAGGGACACGATCGCCGCGGCAAAGCTCGTCGCCAATCCCGGATGCTACCCGACGAGCGCGATCCTGGCGCTCCTCCCGGCGTTGAAACACGGCATCATTAGTCCCGCCGGTGTTGTGATCAATTCCCTCTCCGGGGTCTCGGGAGCGGGACGGAGCGCTTCCGTGGACATGAGTTTTGCCGAGATCAACGAAAATGTCCGCGCGTACAAGATCGGGACGCATCAGCATATTCCCGAGATTGAAAGCGTCCTGACGGAGGCCTCGGGCGCAGCAGTGACTGCGTCATTTGTCCCCCATCTTATCCCGATTACGAGGGGGATATACACGACTGCGCACGCCGCGCTGACGGTTGCGTTGACCGCCGCGGAGCTTCTGACACTGTACGAAGAGTTTTACTGCTCACACCCGTTCGTCAGGATCACCCGCCAGGTGCCTCAGATACTTGCCGTGACGCGGACGAACTATTGCGACATCGGGATTGCGATCGAGGGGCGGACGAACCAGCTTATCGTCATGTCAGTGATCGACAACCTGGTCAAAGGGGCGGCGGGCCAGGCCGTCCAGAATATGAACCTCATGTTCGGCCTTCCGGAGGCGACAGGACTGAAATGAATAATGTCACGGAAAACAACCGGAAGGGTGTCATTGCGGGCGGATCAGACCAAATTCATTCCGGGGGAGCGGTGGCCGATCATCTCACTCTTCCGGGCCTGAAGGAGATCCCAGGGGGTATCACCGCCCCGAAGGGGTTCCGCGCGGCAGGCATCCACTGCGGCGTCAAGAAGTCGAAAAGGGACCTCTGTCTGGTGGTGTCGGATGTCCCTGCCTCCGCTGCGGTCGTCCTCACGACTAACAGGGTCCAGGCGGCCCCCGTCCTCGTCACGCGGGAGCAGATGGGACGATCGCGCGTATTCCGGGCGATCGTGGTGAACAGCGGCAACGCAAATGCGTGCACGGGGGACCGCGGGATGGAGGACGCCTGGGCGATGGTCGGGGCCGCCGCTTCGGCGTTGAACGTGGGACGTGATGAAGTGCTCGTTTCCTCAACCGGAGTGATCGGGCAGTTCCTCCCCATCGGGACGATCACCGAAGGAATTAAGAAAGCCGCGGCGTTTCTCTCGCCGCAGGGGGGGGGCGCTGCTGCAGAGGCGATCATAACGACCGACACGTTTGTCAAGGAACATGCTCTGGAATTCGACTGGGACGGTACGCGGGTGACGATGGGAGGGATGGCGAAGGGTTCCGGCATGATCGCGCCGAACATGGCTACCATGCTCGCTTTCGTCACCACGGACGCGGCGGTTGCTCCGGCAGTCCTCCACTCGGCCCTCTCCCGCGCCGCCGATCGCTCGTTCAACAGGATTTCCGTCGACGGAGACACGAGTACAAACGACATGGTTGCTGTTCTGGCAAACGGCGAGTCGGGCGCTGAGCCGTGTACGGAGGCTGCGGGGCCGCACTACGAGGCGTTCTATGCAGCTCTCGAGGAGATGCTCGTGACGCTGTCGAAAATGATTGTGAAGGACGGTGAGGGGGCGACGAAATTCATCGAGATCAACGTCACGGGGGCTGCGGACGAAGCGAGCGCCGTGAAGGCGGCGCGGGCGATTGCGAACTCCAACCTCGTCAAGACAGCCATTAACGGCGAAGACGCCAACTGGGGGCGTATCCTGGCGGCCGTGGGATACTCGGGGGTCGATTTCGATCCGTCAAAGGTCGAGATCTTCTTTGGCAATGTGCCGATCCTCCGGCGGAACTACACGATCGATTTCTCCGAGGAGGAGGCGAAGAAGATCCTGAGCCGGAAAGAGATCACGATCACCGTCTGCCTCCACAAGGGGGAAGGGACCGCATCCTTCTGGACGTGCGACCTGTCGAAAGAGTACGTGGCCATCAATGCGAATTACCGGACCTGAGACATGATCACCTCTCTCGGTGCCAAGACGGAAGTCCTTATCGAAGCGCTGCCGTACATCTCACGGTACGAAGGGAAGACGTTCGTCGTGAAATACGGAGGCGCGGCGATGGTGGACGACGATCTGAAGGAGACGTTCGCCCAGGATGTGACGCTTCTGAAGAAGATCGGCATCAAAGTGGCGATCGTCCACGGCGGCGGGAAAGAGATCACGGGCATTGCGTCGAAGCTCGGACTCGAATCCCGTTTTGTGAACGGCCAGCGCTACACGGATGCGCCGATGATGGATGTGGTCCAGATGGTGCTCGCGGGAAAGACGAACAAAGACATCGTCGGCAGGATCAACAGGCACGATGGCGAGGCGGTGGGACTCTGTGGTATCGACGCCCACGTCCTGAAGGTGAAGAAACTCGAGGAGGGGGGGGTCGACCTCGGGCTGGTCGGTGAGATCACCGGCGTCAATACCGTCTACCTGAACCTTCTTCTGAACAACGGCATCATGCCCGTGATCGCCCCGATCGGCGTCAACAACGCATGCGAGCCGCACAACATCAACGCCGATGTCGCCGCCTCCGCGATCGCGGCGGAGCTGAAAGCGGAAAAGCTGGTGTTCCTGAGCGATGTCGAAGGGGTCATGGCCGCCGACTTGCTGGTCCCCAGCATGGACGGATCGCTCGCGGAGAAGCTCATGGCCGACGGCGTCATCAGCAACGGCATGATACCGAAGATCCGCTCCGCGTTCACCGCTCTCCGGGCCGGTGTCAACAAAGTCCACCTCATCGACGGGAGGATCAAGCACTCGATCCTCCTGGAAATCTTCACCGACCTCGGTATCGGCACGGAGCTCGTCCATGCCGGCGAGGGGGGCGGCGGTGACGGTCTGAGGGTCTGAAATGACAAAGCAGGCAAGGCTTTTTGCGATAAAGGAGATCGTCGCGACGAAGCAGATCGTGAGTCAGGACGTGCTCCGCCGCGAGCTGAAAAAACGCGGCTGCGACGTCACGCAGGCGACCCTCTCGCGCGATATGAAGGAGCTGGGGGTCAGCCGGATTGTTTCGTCGGCCGGGGGTCAATACGCGATGCAGGCCCTGGCGGAAGTGCAGGCGCTCCGCCCGCTCGTGAATGCGGAAGTGCTCTCGATCGATTCCAATGAAGGTATGATTGTCGTACACACGCTCCCCGGCTGTGCAAACACGGTGGGGGAATTCATCGATGTCCAGAAACACCCTGACGTGATCGGCACGGTGGCCGGGGACAACACGCTGCTCATCATCCCCAGCTCTCAGCGCAAGACGAAACAGGTACTTCATTTTCTCAAGAATAAACTCATAGAGGGACAGGAATGAAATCCACGAAGATTGTGGTCGCGTATTCCGGCGGTCTCGACACGTCGGTCATGGTCAAATGGCTCATTGAGCGGAAGGACGCGGAGGTGATCGCGGCGACGGGGGACCTCGGCCAGAAGAAGGAGCTGAACGGCGTTCAGGCCAAGGCCTATGCCACGGGGGCTTCCAAGGTCTATGTCAGGGACCTGAGGGAAGAGTTCCTCACAGGATACGTCTGGCCCGCACTGAAGGCGGGGGCGGTGTACGAAAAGTCGTACCCGATGGCGACGGCTCTCGGACGTCCCCTGCTCGCGAAGATGCTCGTGGATATCGCGCGCAAGGAGGGGGCGACGCACGTCGCCCACGGCTGCACGGGGAAAGGGAATGATCAGGTCCGGTTTGAAGTCTCGGTGGCGGCCCTGGCTCCCGACCTGAAGGTCCTCGCCCCCCTGCGTGAATGGGAATTCAAGTCACGGGAGGAGGAGATCGTCTACGCGCGGAAGAACAACATCCCTGTCGCGGCCACCGTGGCAAGCCCCTACTCTATCGACGAGAACATCTGGGGGACGAGCATAGAGTGCGGAGTGCTGGAGGATCCCATGGTCGAGCCTCCCGCAGACGCGTACCAGCGTTCCATCTCACCGGAGCTTGCTCCCGATACGCCGGAGTACGTGGACATCGATTTCGAGGAGGGGATCCCGGTCGGGGTTGGCGGCTCACGCCTGGAGCCGGTGAGCCTCGTCTTCACACTGAACGACATGGGAGGTGCGCACGGGGTGGGCCGGATCGACCTTGTCGAGAACCGTCTTGTCGGCATCAAATCACGGGAAATTTATGAGGCTCCGGGTGCCTCGATCCTCCACTTCGCCCATACCGAGCTCGAGCGGCTCACGCTCGACAAATCGGTGTTCCACATGAAGAACCAGCTCGCTTCGGAGTATGCCGATCTTGTGTATAACGGCCTCTGGTATTCTCCGCTGAAGAATGCGCTTGATGCGTTTGTGGATGAGACGCAGAAGACGGTGACCGGCACGGTGCGCGTGAAGCTCTACAAGGGAAACATCGGTGTCGCCGGAAGGAAATCGGTCTTTTCCCTCTACAACGCCAGGCTTGCCACGTACACGGAGGAGGACCAGTTTGATCACAGGGCGTCCGAGGGCTTCATCAAGATATTCGGCCTCCCGGTCCGCACGTACCACCAGGTCCAGAACGCAGTCGCCGCGGGGCTCGAGGAACAGCCGGAGAAGGAAGTCCTGCAATCCGTCCCGGTCCGATGAAGCAATGGAAGGGTCGGTTCCGGGAGCCGCTCGATCCTCATGCGCTCCGGTTCTCGTCTTCGCTCGAAATTGACCGCCGCCTGGTGGGCGAGGATATCGAAGGGAGCATTGCGCATATCGGCATGCTCGCCGCCCAGAAAATTGTGTCCGTCTCCGACGCGCGGAAAATCACGCGGGCCCTCCGGGCGATTCGCCGCGAGGCGGCCTCCGGCCGGGCACACTGGCTCCGCATTGATGGCGGGTCCGGACGGTTTACTGCCGAAGACATCCATATGGCAGTCGAGCAGCGCCTGATCGCACTGACGGGCGGGGTGGGGGGAAAGCTCCACACAGCACGGAGCAGGAACGACCAGGTCGCCCTCGATACCCGTCTCTTCCTCCGGGGGAGCATTGACAGCGTCACCGTCCTCCTCCGGTCCGTCCAGCGGGCCTTCGTGGGGAAAGCCCGGGCGTTCTGCGATGTCATCATGCCGGGCTACACGCACCTTCAACGCGCGCAGCCCGTGCTCCTTGCCCACCATCTCCTCGCGTATGTCGAGATGTTCGAGCGGGACAGGGAGCGGTTCCTCGATTGCCGGAAGCGGGCCGCCCTCTCCCCCCTGGGTGCCGCCGCCCTCGCGGGGACCTCGTTTCCGATCAACAGGCGCCGGACGGCCCGCACGCTGGGGATGGACGGAATCGTCCTCAACAGCATCGATGCGGTGAGCGACAGGGATGTGCTCGTGGAATTCATCAGCGCCGCGGCGATCACGATGATGCACGCAAGCAGGATTGCCGGGGAGCTGGTCATGTGGACTTCGAGTGAGTGGCACTTCGCCGAGATCGGGGAGTCGTTCACGACCGGGAGCAGCATCATGCCCCAGAAGAAGAACCCCGACATGGCGGAGCTGATACGGGGCAAGACGGGACGCGTGTACGGAGACCTGATGGCGCTTCTCACCGTGATGAAGGGACTCCCCCTCGCCTACAACCGCGATATGCAGGAAGACAAGGAGCCGCTCTTCGATGCGGCCGATACGGTGACGGCATCGCTCGATATTCTTGCACGGATGATGGGGACGGTGAGCTTTGATCCGGGGCGGTTCGAGGACGAGCTGAACGGCGATCAGTTGCTGGCGACCGAGCTTGCAGATTATCTTGTGAGAAAAGGGATCCCGTTCCGGGAAGCGCACGGGATCGTGGGAGATCTTGTCGCGAAGTGTGCCGGGAAGGGCTGCTCGCTCGGGGAGCTCCCTCTCAGGGAGTACACCCGGCGCTCATCCGCATTCTCGAGGGATGTGTCGTCGCTTCTTGACGCGCGTACCTCGCTTTCGATGAAGCAGTCCGCCGGATCGACCTCGCCGAAAGAGGTTGCGAAGGCTCTCCGCCTCTGGAACAACCGGCTCTCTCAATAGCCGGCACCCGTCCATCACTGCGCCGCCAGCCGGTGCACTTCCTCCACAATCCTCCTCGCCTTGAGCGAATCGATCTTCCCTTCCCTGTAGCTGCTGTAGAACATCCCTGCTAGGCCCTTGACTTCATCGGTCGTCACTGATCCCGACTGCAGCCGTACGTGGAGTTTCAGGAAGTCCGCTTTCGCCTCATCGACCGCTCTCTGATCCGGCAGTCTCTGGAGGACCTGCTCCTCGACCTTCGTGAGCGCTCTGTCGGTTGAGTACGTGACGATTTTTTCACGGTTGAGGTAGAGAAGGAGGGAACCCGCCAGCACGACGATCGTCAGCACGCCGGCGGTGATGAGAAGGATTTTTTTCATTTACCGTGATGCTCCCTGCCCGTATGCCATTTCCTCGAGCCGTGCGATTCTCTCCTCCGTCGGCGGGTTGTCCCCCTGCCCCCCGGTAAGGTTCCCTGCGAGGACGAGAAGAACCGTGAGGACCGCCATCAATAGGAAAGTCTCTGCCGTGTTCATATCCCTGCATTTACCCTTCTGTGAGAATACGCCGTCATGAGAATAACCAATATACGAAATCCTCTGACAATCCCGCAAATGCCCCCGGAGGCGAATTGACACCGGAAGAAACCCGTTGCATCTCGCACCCATGCGATGTATCTTGTCCGATACTTCTTTTCGCATCCTACGATCAGCACCATCGACTTCATGAAACAGCTCGTCATCGGCATTGCCGGAGGGACGGGGTCGGGGAAAACCACTGTCACCAATGCCATCCTTCAGCATCTGGATCCGGAACGGGTCGCGGTCATTCAGCACGATTCGTACTATAAGGACATCAGCACGCACGGCGGACTCCGCCCCGAAGAGATCAACTTCGACCACCCCGATTCCCTCGAAACCGACCTCCTGGTCCGGCACATGGAAGAGCTCCGCGCCGGCCGCCCGGTGGAACAGCCCATGTACAACTTTACGAACCACAGGCGGCTGGATGCGACGCAACGTGTCGAACCGAAGGAGATCATAATCATCGATGGTATTCTGATTCTCCTGGACAGAAGGCTCCGGGACCTCATGGATATCCGTCTGTTTGTCGATGCTGACGCCGATGAACGGCTGATCAGGAGAATCAGGCGCGACATACTGGAGCGCGGCCGGTCGATAGAGTCTGTCATGAACCAGTACATGAAGACCGTGAAACCCATGCACCTGCAGTTCGTCGAACCGAGCAAGCACTGGGCGGACATCATCATCCCCCGGGGAGCGGAGAACACCGTGGCGATCGACATGGTGGTGACGAAGATCCGGATGATGCTCGGAGAGGTGGCTGTCCGGTGAACATGCAATGAATACGCCGTGAATAAACCGTGAAGACAACGTGAATACGATCGAATGGACCCCACAGCTCCGTTTTGCCGTGGCCCTTGCGCTCGGGTTCCTCGTGGGCCTGGAGAGGGAAGGGGCGAAGATCGAGCGGAAGACGATGGTCTTCGGCGGGGTGAGAACTCACCCGATGATCGCCATGTTTGGTTTCGGCTGTGCCTGGCTCTCGCAGATAGGAGTGGCATTCATCCTCCCCGCCGGACTTGTGGCGATGATCGCGCTCACTTCCATCGCCTACATTGCGAAGATCCGGGCCGAGCGGTTCGGATCCACGACGGAGTTCTCCGCGATCCTGACGTTTGTGACGGGCGCGCTCGCGCTCCTTGTCGACATCTGGGCCGCGATGGCGATCGGCGTCCTGAACACGATACTCCTTTCCGAGAAGTCGTCGCTCGAGACCTGGGTCGAGAAACTGGATCGAGCGGAGTTCCTTGCGACGCTCAAGTTCCTCCTTGTCACCCTTATCATTCTCCCGGTTCTTCCCGATCAGTCGTACACGCGATACCAGCTCAACCCGGCGCACATCTGGGAAATCGTGATCCTTGTCTCCACGATCGGGTTCGTGGGATACTTTCTGTCCAAACGGCTCGGGGACAAAGTCGGGCTCTGGCTCTCCGGACTCCTCGGCGGCATTGTGTCGAGCACAGCGGTGACGGTCGCCGTCGCCCGCGCCGCTCAGACTGCTCCCCACAGGGGGAGGAGTGCGCTCCAGGCGGCGATACTGGCCGCGAGCGTCTCGTATCTCCGGATACTCGTCCTGATCGCCGTTATCGGCCCGCAGCTCCTCCCCGTGATCTGGTGGAAATGCTCCATTCTCGCGGGAGTCGGCGTGGTTCTCGCTCTGGTGACTCCCGGCAAAGACCCCGCCGAATCGGAGCCGACTGCACCGCCGTTGCATAACCCGTTCGAGATCACACCCGCGCTTCTCTTCGCCGCCCTTTTCGTCGTCCTGATGGTGGTCACCTCCGCAGTGAGGGGAGCGATGGGGGATTCCGGACTGATGGCTCTCGGTGCTGTCGTTGGCCTCGGCGATATCACTCCGTTCGTACTCTCTCTTGCCCGACCCGGCGAAACCGCTGCCGGCGTAGCGGTGTCCGCGATGGTCGTCTCCATGATGAGCAACACGATTGCCAGGGGGATGTACTTCGGATTCCTTGTCAGGTTAGAGTGGAAAGAAACCGCCTGGAGATACGGTCTCTGGGCCGCCGTTCACATCCCACTGATACTGATCTCATGAACTACGACCGCCTGCTGGCCCCTCCGGGGAAGACAATCAAATTGAAGGATTACGATCCCGAGTACACGGGAAAATTCTCCTCAAAGGAGGACGCTGCCGAAAAGCTCGGGTCCGACATCGTCAAGATGGCAGCTCTGCAGGATGTCCTGTACGCACAGAACACCTACTCGCTCCTGATAATGTTACAGGCGATGGACGCCGCGGGGAAGGACAGTGTGATCAAGCACGTCATGTCGGGCGTGAACCCTCAGGGATGCCAGGCGGTGAGCTTCAAGATCCCGTCGGCCGAGGAGCTCGCGCACGATTACCTCTGGCGCTCGATGAAACAGGTGCCGGAGAGGGGGCGTATAGGTATATTTAACCGGTCATACTACGAAGAAGTCCTTGTCGTCCGGGTGCACCCGGAGATCCTCCAGAACCAGAGAATTCCCCGGGCACTCGTGGGAAAGGATATCTGGAAGGAGCGGTTTGAACAGATTAATGCTTTCGAGAAGTACCTTACCCGGAACGGCACGGTCATACTCAAGTTCTTCCTGAATGTTTCGAACAAGGAGCAGAAAAAGAGGTTTCTGGAGAGGATAGACACCCCGGAGAAGAACTGGAAGTTTTCCTCCTCCGACGTGCGTGAGCGCGGATTCTGGAAAGACTACATGAGAGCATATGAAGATGTCTTCAGCAATACAAGCACGCCCTGGGCTCCGTGGCACATCATTCCCGCCGATCGCAAATGGTTTACCCGCGCGGCGGTCGCAGACATCATCGTCAAGACGCTCGGCTCGCTGGGCCTCAAATACCCCACGCTGGATGCCGATCATCTGAAGGGGCTGAAGGACGACAGGAAGGCCCTCGTGGAAGGATAAACGCCGGCGGAGGAGTAACGTTCCGTGCATCACGACCGCGCGTTTATGCCCGCGCAGGTACACCGTTATTTTTTCGCAAACGCGACGCTGAGGAATTCCCTGTAGAACATGACGCTTCCAGCGAGCAGGATGCCCCCCATCGCAGAATAAGGGAGAGAGAGATAGTAGAGGGGAATGGAGGAGTTGCGGAGTGAGATTCCGGCGGTCATCATGATCCCGATCATGACATACCCCCGCCACGCGGTGAAGGCGAAGACGCAGGCCCGTTCCGGGAGCCGGCCGATCCGCGTGATGTTCTTCCGGACGATTCCGGCAAAAAGAAATATGTGGCCGGCCGCAGCGATGACGAGCGATCCGGCTTCGATCGCGGCGATCACGGGGAATTGAAACGCACCCAGCCACATCGCCCCGCGCATGCACAGCAATCCTCCTGCCAGAGTCCAGAGAAGACCTGCGATCGCGAAGAGGTAATGACGGGGTACGGCCGGATTGAATCGATTGATCATCCCCCCTTCCTCCCGAGGATCTTTTCGATCTGTTTCAAATGGTTCAGGTCATGACCCGCGAGCATCTCGGTCATCCGTTTGACCGTCTCTTTCCCCCGTTCCTCATGCATTCCGTAGTAGTTCCACATCCCCGGGGCCAGGAGCCTGAGGAGCCTGAGGTTATGCTCCCGTTGAGCGGAGTATGCATCGAACGAAGCCCTCGGGTCATGCTTTTCATAGCGGAAGTTCGTCGCCCAGACGTCCTGATCGAACGCCTGGATCCGGATCCCGTTCGACCCCAGGACCAGCCGGATTCTGAACCCGAACGTCAGTTCCGTGTCTGCCATATGGGCCAGAATCTCTCCAATTGACCACGCGCCCGGCTCCGGCTTTTCTCTCAATCTCCTGTTTGTCGCCCCTCTGAGCAGATTCCGGATCCTGCGGGGGGTTGCCCGGAGGACCGAGGAGGGCTTTTTTCCTTCCTGGTAGCCGAGAAGACGTCTGGTGTACTGTGCCGGCGTTTCCTGCATGATTCCCTCCCTCTGGTATGACATTAGAACGATGGACCAGGCCCGAAGGTTTCCTTGACACTCTCGCGTGCGGGTGGTATATTCGGCAGAATTGACTGCCTCCCGGGCACTCAGGGGGGCGATACGAAGGTGATCTGGTAGCACCACTCAATCACAATTTAACAGGCACAATTTAACAGGCACAATTTAACAGGCACAATTCAACAGGCACAGTTCAAAAGGCACAATTCAACAGGAGTGACACGATGGAATATAGCGATATCCTGAGCGTGCTTTTCCGCTGGATACATGTCGTTGCGGGGATCCTGTGGATAGGACTTCTCTACTGGTTCAACTGGGTCAATATCCCGCTCGGTGCGGCACTGGACGGGGACACAAAGAAGAAACTGATACCGGAATTGATCCCCCGCGCCCTCTACTTCTTCCGATTTGCGGCCCTCTGGACTTTTGTCGCGGGATTGATGCTCCTCATGCTCGTGTTCTACCACGGGGGGCTCATGTTCGAGCAGGGGGCGGAAGGCTGGGGGCTGAAAAGCATCATTATGCTGGCGGTGGTGTTTCTGATCTTCCCGGTCTATGATGCGCTTGCGAAGAGTCCGCTCGGTAAGGACATACGCGTCTTCGGGGTCGTAGGATTTGTTCTGATAGCCCTCATCGTCTATGCGATGATCTACTGGGCCGAGTTCAGTTACCGGGCGTACAGCATCCACACCGGTGTGATGTTCGGCACGATCATGGTGGCAAACGTCTGGATGAGGATCTGGCCCGCTCAGAAGAAGATCATCCCTGCGTTGAAGGCGGGGATGCCGCCGGATGCGGCTCTTGTCGCCCGGACCGCTCAGCGGTCACGCCACAACACGTATCTTTCGGTCCCGCTCGTCTGGACGATGATCAACTCGCACACGGTTGTTCCGGGTGCGAACAGTCCGCTGTGGCTTCTGGGAGTCATCCTTGTTGGCTGGTTCGGGGTGAGTCTCATATTCGGGAAGTCCACGAAACTCAAGGGAATGTGAGGAGGAAGGATTGTGGCGCTGATCGGCGAATTCAGGGCAGTATATATGTCCAGCAAGCGGGTGTTTGTCGGGAGCCGGCTGAGACGCACAAGGGAGCTGTTCGCCCTGGACTGCAGGTTCACGTCTCTTGATGGTTCGGTGTCGTTCACCGTCCGGATCCACAGCGAAAACCCCGTGATGAAGGACCTCCAGGTGAGAACAGTCTACCGGTTCGAAGAGATCGGCCACGTCGGATTCAAAGCGATCCGGGATGTCGTCACAGACCTGGACACCGGCAAGGTGTACCGGATAGGAAGGGGGTAGTCGAAAAACAACGGGGACTGTCTCTGCAGAGAGACATTGCGCGAATGAGGTAACGAGAATCCCTTGCCGGTACGAACGGGCAAGGGATTCTCGTTTTTCATCGGTCACTGGCCCGTCGATCGACATTCGTGTTCAGCGGATGGGACACCCGGTGCATGGAGCTTCACGCACGGCGGACTTCGACTGCCGGTTTGTCCCCGGCATGCTATTGCAGCACGATCATTTTTGAATCCATGGAGTATGCTGCGAAGTATCCGAGTGCCCCGTTGGTGAGGTTGGTGTTGGGATTGGCCGGAGCGAGAGATGTCGGGCTCCGGTCGGAGGTCAGTATGTTGTTCAGCGTATTGAAATAGTCGTAGGACGCCTTGTCGATCGAAAGGAGGTCGACCCAGACCGTGTCCCCGGGCTGGAAATGGTTCCTCATCCGGATCTTGACCGCCGCCTCGTTGCCGTTCGTCAGCTTGTCGTTGTAGAGGTGGTATCTCCTCCCGTCGATGGAGTCGGGGGATATCGGGACGCTGACGCGAAGGTTCATCCGGTAATAATTCCCCGGCTCCGGCGGGTCCTTGAAGATCACGTACAGGTTGTAGACCTGGTCGCCGTCGGACTGACGCGTACGAAGAGCGACAAGCGTGTCGATGGGCACGCGTGGCGGCATCGTGGAGATCGCGTCGTACTCTTTCCCTTCTGCGACGACCCGGAGGTAATAGGTCCTCCCCTGGCCGCCGTGCAGGACGGACGTATGATAGGCCCCGGGGAGTGTCTCCTTCAGTGTGTCGGTGACACCCATGTTGTCCGCTATCGTCACGAACGCGTGCGTGACGGGGGGAAAATACAGGGAGGGGGTGAAATAGTCCCCCGACTTGCTTAACGACACAGTATAGGGACCCGGCTGATCTGTGACGATCGCCTCGGTCACCATCTGGGGGTTGGCATTGTTGAGATCGATGGAAATGACCTTCTGGCAGGAAACGGCCGCGAGAGCCAGGGCTGCGGCAGCAAGCATTGCCGTGCGTGCATGACGGGAGAATCTGGTGCTCATTGTGCCGCTCCGGTGTGATTCAATAATTGAAATTGTAAGTGACCGATGGGATGAAGGGAAAAAGCGTTATCTGCACTGCTTGCGTTTTCGTTGCGTCGTTCGGGTCCTGCCTGAAGTAGATAGCGTA
>Ga0182021_10001200_pt1 | contig 29454 bp, 25 predicted proteins | sample 612E3MmetaG_FD_120493 | JGI IMG/M metagenome (GOLD analysis project Ga0182021, IMG submission 120493) | Permafrost microbial communities from Stordalen Mire, Sweden - 612E3M metaG (Illumina Assembly) | ecosystem: Environmental > Terrestrial > Soil > Wetlands > Permafrost | place: Sweden...
CGATGGACTTCGCCGGACTTTAATCCTGCTGCGCGAGATCACGGACTTTCAGCTCCATGAAGTCCCCTCCGGAACCATCTGTTATGACTGGACCATTCCGGATGAATGGAATGTACGGGACGCCTATGTGGATGATTCCGCTGGCCACCGCTTGATCGATTTCCAGCAAAACAATATCCACCTCGTGAATTACAGCATTCCGTTCGAAGGGACGCTTACTTACGACGAATTGATCTTGCACCTCCATACCCTGCCGGAAATGCCTTCTGCCATCCCCTATCGGACGACTTACTATAACCGGACCTGGGGCTTTTGTCTCACCCATGAGCAGTTCTTGGAACTCGATAAAAAAGGAAAATATCATGTTGTGGTGGATACGACCCTTACCCCCGGAGCGCTGACATATGGCGAGGCCGTCCTTCCAGGTTCATCTGGCATGGAATTTCTCATCTCGACCTATGTCTGCCATCCGTCGCTCGCCAACGATAACCTGTCGGGTGTGGTGTTATGGACCTTGCTCCTGCGGGAATTGAGTGGATGTGCCCTGCGCCATTCTTATCGCTTTGTCATTGCCCCGGAGACCATTGGCGCGCTGGCATATATCGCTGGCAATGAACAGGCTGTCAGGGCGTTGACGGGTGGGTTGGTTGTGGCGACAGTTGCAGGCCCGGGACATTTCGGATATAAGCGCACCTTTCGCGGCGATACTATCGTTGATCGAGCAGTCCGGCTTACCTTTCGGGAACTTGGCCTCGAGTTTACCGAGTATCCCTTCGATGCCAATGGTTCTGACGAGCGTCAGTACTCCACACCCGGATTGCGGGTACCAGTCGGAACAATATGCAAGGATAAGTATTACGAGTATCCCTATTACCACACCTCGCTCGACAACCTGGAATTCGTCAGTCCTGCCAATCTGGTGGAGACACTGAAGCTATATATGCTGGTGATCGAAAAACTGGAGCAGAACCGTACATACCGTTCACTTAATCCGATTGGCGAGCCCATGCTGGGTAAGCGCGGTATGTACCCCAAGATGGGTGGGACTATCAAGCAGAAAATTGCCGACTCGCATGTGCACGGCGAACGGCGTTATGCTGTGGATGCAGGGGGCATCCTCTTTGGTAACGAATTGGATGCCATCCGCTGGGTCATGTTTTATGCTGATGGTCAGACGCCATTGCTTGAGGTTGCCGAAAGGGTTGGACTGCCGATGGGGCAGCTAGATGATGTGGCCAAAAAATTGGCGGCGGACGGGTTGTTGGAGGAGATCGTTGCCTGAGCAGTGAACTCAGCATGATGAGCGCAAAGAAAAACAATAAAATGATTTGTGAAATGCTTGATCGTTATTCGCCCCTTTATCGAGCAACACCACATCGGACGACTGCTGGAAGGTGTGCGCCGCAAGACAGTCCAGGATGCGGAGGCCATCCTGGTCAAAAGGGCGTCTGAACGCCGTTAAACCTTGAATAGTCACGGGTAATTGCAGTAGAAACTTGGAATCCCCCCGCTTCTGTTGGAAGGTGCCAGATTTCGATTGCATTGAAATCTATCTGATATATTAATCACTCTTAAGTTATCTTCTCACACATCCATGTCTGGTGAGGGTCAAAGTAAATTATGTCCGGTGGAAAAACAAACCAGATCAACCGAATATCAAGGTTTAAGATCTGACATGAACCATTCAGACTTTCGTCTGCTACCGTCCGCCGCACTGGAAAATACCATCAGTACTTTGTTTTCGAGGCGAATGTTTTTGTTATGAGAGACCTTCATGCAAACAAAATTCTCACGACTGTATAATAAAATTTCACAGGGGTGGTGGTTTGCCATTCCATGCCTCAGCAGCCTGGTCATCATGCTGCCTCGTCTACTTTCGCCCAATTTCAATTTCGAGGACGATGGCTTCAGCCTTCAAACAGCCCAGAAGCTGCTCGCTGGAAATGTCCACTGGATTTTTGATGATTTTGGCTCTCGTTTCCGCCCTCTGTATTGGTTAGGATTTGTGCCGCTTAATATCCTCGGCGGTAAGAATCCCTTCTGGTATTTTTGTTCCAATACCATCATCCTTGCTGTACTTGGCTTTTTTATTGTTCGTCTTGTAAAAGATAATGGCGGAACTAAATTACAGGCCTGCCTGGCCGGCCTTCTCTTTGTCTTATCCAGCCCGGTCATTGAGACATTCTATACAGTGTCAAAGGCAGAACATATCCAACTGTTTTGGTTGCTGCTGTCTCTCCTTATCATTAAATGGACGGGTAAAAAAAATCGGATAGGGGAAATATGGACATTTCTCCTGACCAGCTTGGCAATTTTATTTGCCTTGCTGGTGAAAGAAACCACCATCGTTATTCTACCCATTGCATCCGGCTGGCTTTTTCTCACCTGGATATTTAATCGACGGGATAAATCAGCGGTTTTACTTGCAGGCAAATATGTTGTTGCCAGTTTGATTGCCGTCACCATATTCATTGGCTTGGAGCACTATTTTCTAGGTGGCGTGCTGAGTGGCGAGGGCTATGGGAATAATTACAGTCTTACGCTCGGGACTATGTTCTTCATGTTGGTAGCTTGGTCAGGGTGGTTGCTACGTGATTTTTTCATTGGCGTCTTCTGTTTTCTCATGCTGTTTTTAATCCTCCCGCAAATTCGAAAAACTATCCATTTCAGGTTGTTACTAGCTTCTGCGGTTTGGATGGGCGGATGGATTGTCATCTTCCTGGCTTGGGATCGCGCGAGCGACTATTACCTGCTCCCATTTGCCGTTGGATTCAGCATCTTCTGTGGAATCCTCCTAGGCGAAACTTTAGGCATTGTAAATAAGCTCCCTGCCATTAAGAAGTATCTAGCTTTAGCCTTGCTGGGGCTGTTTGCCTTTTCTCTTCTGATCAATCTTCTCAACAATTACACCAACGCGAAACTGCAACTGTCTATGGACCGCCAGGAAGCAGCCCTGATGGATTTCTTGACGACCTCGACTCAAGACCAAGATCATATCCTGGTTAATTTGAATGCCAATAACACTTTTTTTTCCCACGGTTTGGCTCTTATCCAATTCGCTGGAGGGCGGCCGAATATAAATATCCAACCTTTCCGCTTCGAAACCGCGAACCCGGGGTCATCCCCTCAAATTTCATACTACCTGGTTACGACTGAGACACAAAACGAGCCTCCCTTCGCTGTCCGGGGTTCTGGGGGAAATCAAGAGAACAATCAGGCTCTTAAAGGAATCCTGGGTCCATCGCCAAAACCTGTGTTCATAGCTCAGGAGAGTTTTCGCTTGATCGCTTTCAACCCCATCAACTTAGTATGTCCATTTGTAAAAGGTGGATATTTGGAGGACCTGTATTGCTCCTACCACATTCCGGTGGTGGATTTGCGTGTCTATAGCTACACCTGGCAGGTTTACAGCGTCACCAGCAGTATCCAGGATTTGGACCTACCTGCGGTTTATAGTCCCGATGGAAACTGGGAATTTCAGCTCCCGGATGGTTCAGTCAAAACACTCCACTTCGGTCAGTCCGGGGATGTGCCGCTAGCCGGTGACTGGATTGGCAGCGGCCAGACAGGTATCGGTGTTTTCAACCCCGCCACATTGACATTTTCACTAGATGATAACTTGGACGGCCAGCCTGAGAGTACATTCAAACTTCATGGAATGACCGCCACCGACATCCCACTAGCTGGTGATTGGAATTGTGATGGCAAAGACACCCTGGGTTTCTTTCGCCCTTCGGATGGGTCCTGGCATTTCTGGAATGGAGCATATTCCGGGCCAGAAAGTCTGCCAGTGCTGACAGGTACTGAGTCCGGTGTTGTACCTTTGGTCGGCGATTGGAACGGGGATGGCTGTGACACCATCGGAATCTATCGTCCGCAGGCCGGCGAGGTTAATCTGGAAAACAGCATGACAGCTGATCTTAGTGGGGCAGATTTTTATGCTCCCAAGAATGCTGTTCCAGTGGTTGCCAATTGGGGCGGGACCGGCATCGATACCCTGGCTTTTGTCATGGATGGGACCTGGACACGCCTGTATGCCAATTGTGATTGTTCTCAGGCCAATCTGGCCCCAAACCTAAAATTCGGCCTGACCCCGTCCATCCCGTTGGCAGGGAAGTGGTCCCTGGGAAAATAGCACTTGATGAAATGCTCGCTGGTCATTCGGATGTTTACAATGAATAGAAACATATCGGCTGCCTTGTTGAATGGCATTGGGTGACAGACAGTTCAGGATGTGAAGATCATCCTGAAGGCCTCTGGCTCGATGGATGTCACGGAATCCATGGCATCGCACTTTCGAGTGAAGCTTGTCCATATCAAACCGGAAGAATTCACTTTCGGGTGTTTTTGAACATGGGCATTGCCGTCTTAACCCACGAACCGGTAACTATTGCAATGCACATGTCTATCCTGCATATCCCGATAGGCTGGAGCATCTGCTGGAGCTATTCGCCGATCCGCGAGTGGCATTAAGGGTGGGAAGCAGAGTGGCATCGAGACATCCAGTTTTTCCGAGCAACAGTCATTTATTCATTGATATCCTGACCATTCGAACCTTGCCGAGGGGCACCCTTTTTGCTACAATACCGTAATTGGCCGTTCCGTGTGGGAATAGAATCCCTATGATGGAACCCTCTTCGGATTGTAGGATCTGGCCTTGGCCGAGGAGCGTTGGACGGGGTTATACAATTACTTAGGTAGTGGATGCCAAGGTCGTCCCTATATACAGCGATATCCGGCGCGGGGTTGCCAATCCCTACCGGCGCGAAGCGATGGCCGTTAAGGGTCCCTTCCTTGAGGTGGATTAATGCCAGCACGATTTCCTGCGGAGGGTATTGGCGAATTTCTCCAGCAACCTCTGGCATTCATGGTAAAGGCGCGCTTTGTGAAGTAGCGCGACATGCATCTTCTGGTTTCACCTCATGCAATTTTGGGATGCCTACCAAGACTATCGCCAGTCCGTGAAGTGGAACTGGCAGATCAGCCAGACCTGCTCTTGCCCTCAAGCCTCGGAGGCGAGCATAAAACTGGCCCCCACCAGGTTGAGCCAATTCGGTATAATACTTCAAAATAGATCCAGGTCCCAATTTTCTCCGGATATTACAATTTGACACAGGATCACCTATGCTCCAGACTGTTCCCGATTTACACGTCGACATCGTTGTGCCGGTTTACAATGAAGAAGAGTCCATTGAATCATTTCATCAATCACTCATCCAGGTGATTGATGAGCTCCCCTGCCTTTTCCGGATTTTTTATATTAATGACGGGTCTGGGGATCGCACCCAGGAACTCTTGACTGGATTTGCGAATCAGGACAAGCGGGTGACAGTCGTGGAGCTCAGCCGCAACTTTGGTCACCAGTCTGCCTTATGCGCCGGGCTGGATCTGGCGGATGGGGATGTAGTTATTTCGATGGATGGCGACGGGCAGAACCCGCCTGGCTTGATCCCCGACATGCTTTTACTTCATCAAAATGGTTACGATATGGTCCTGATGCAGCGTCTGGATCAGAACAAGGTTCCGGCCTTCAAGCGCTTGACATCCTCCGGTTTTTACTGGGTGATCAGGCGTTTGAGCAACACCCCGATCATAACCGGGGTAGCAGATTTCCGTTTGATGGCACGGAATGCCGTCCAGGCTCTCAAACAGATGCCCGAGTACCACCGCTTCCTGCGTGGAATGATAACCTGGATGGGTTTCAAAACAGCCATCCTTCCTTACGAGATGGTGGAACGATTGGCAGGAAAGTCTAAATATTCACTCAAGAAAATGGTCAAGCTGGCGCTGGATGCCATTTTCTCGTTCTCGCTAACGCCTCTCTGGATTGGTCTTCTATCTGGCGTAGTCTTTTTTGCTCTGGCAGCATTGGAGGTTGTCTATGTGCTAAGTTTCTGGATAGCTGGAAAGCAGGCCTCCCTGACACCGGGTTGGAGTTCGTTGATCTTCGTTATTCTAATTGTCGGCGGGACGATCATGATCAACTTGGGATTCATCGGTGTATATGTCGGTTATATCTTTCAGGAGGCGAAACATCGGCCAGGGTATTTGATCCGCTCGATTGCTACCTCAGCCGATGATAAAAAGTCATTAGAAGAAAACTAACCCATGCGCCAACCAGCACAAATTCAGCTTACTTCTCACCGCCCGTTGGAGGGGTTGCGCCAGGCTGCTGTCTACCTTCCCGTACTGCTAGCCTTCCTCCTCATGGTGCCGCGGCTGGTCTCGCTGCACTTTGGGCTCTTCGACAATGGACGTATACTAGTGACGGCTGAAAAGATAGCCCAGGGTACCTGGTATACCGGTGCGGATAGCATCGAGGGGCGCTTCCGTCCCATTCACTGGCTTTGGTTCACCCTATCATATCTGGTTGGCGGCACGAACCCCTTATGGTTCTATATCGCAAACACCCTGGCTCTGCTTACGATTGTTGGCGGGCTGATCATCCTTGTGCGCGCTGCAGGCGGATCCCGATTACAAGCAAGCCTCACCGGCCTCGTTTTTTTACTTTCCGGCCCGATCATGGAGAGCTTCATGTCCCTCAAGGGGGAGGTCATCCAGCTAACCCTGATCGTAATCTCGCTCCTGGCGGTTTTACTGTATGCCCGGGCGAGAAATTTCCTTCAGAAGATTACTGCGATCGTACTCATCTTTTTTGTGTTGTCCCTCGCCTACCTGACCAAGGAGACTTCGCTAGTACTTCTGCCAATCAGTTTGGTCTGGTACCTGTTGTCCCGTTTCTGGCCAGGATATGAGAAAGAGCCGCACCGGCGCGCGGCCCGCGCTGCCTATCTGATCGCGAATCTTCTGGCAGCCGCATTATTTTTCATCTTGCGGAAGGTTTCCATCTCAACCCAGATCTCAGGGGGTACCTATTCGGGACAATATACCCTCAGTCTGGGCCAACTCGGTGTGTCTGCGCTCCGCTGGGCCGGTTGGCTTGTGAGAGACTTCGTTTGGGTCGTGCCGCTGGTTGTGTTGGCGATGGTCGTTTTCATCTCGCAGCGCAGGCTGAAGAACAGATACCTGCTGATTGATGCTTTCATCTGGATGGGCGCCTGGCTCTGCATATACCTGCCATGGACCTTCATGGCTGAATATTACATGTTGCCGTTCGCTTTGGGACTGGCGGTCTTCGTCTCCGTCTGTGTGGTAGAAACAATCCCGACCTTGCAAGGGCGGGGCTGGAGGAAGTGGGTGTCGGTGGTGCTCTTCTGCTCCAGTCTTGTGCTTTTAGTCGGCGCATTGCTGAATTATCTGACGAATGCCCGAGTGCAACTTGCTGTCGATCAGGATGATGCCTCCATGATTTCATATTTGGTGCAGAATACCGAACCCGGCAGCATAGTTTTGGTCAACATCCAGGCTCCCAATGAATACTTTTATGAAATGCAAACGCAGTTGGGAGAAGTCTATGGCCGTTCGGATCTGAAAGTTGAGGTCTTTAGCTCGGACATCACTCTTCCTGAAGATACGCCGACCGTGTATATCGTCTCCCCTTATGTCATCAACCAGCCGCTCCTGACCGTGAGGATGGGAGTTGTCGAAGAGACCCAGAGGATGTGGAATGACAACCTTCTGGGGTTCCTTAAGGACAACCCCCGCTGGCAGATTGTTTTTAAACCTGCCGATAAGTTTCATCTGGCTGATATCAATTACCCGCGCATCTTTTGTCCGTTTGTTAAAACACATGCTTTCTGCGCAACGCCGGTACCTCTGATCGATATACGTGAGTTTGAATATGGTTGGACGGTGTATCGATTAATTCACCCCTGAAAGCAGGAACGCGGCTCGAAAGATTCCACCACCCATATTTCTGTGGGAATATTTCCAAGGTGACTCAACACCTAATTATATAATAATTGAATCTTCCTATTTCAATATCGATGGTATGTCCCGAAAGGATGGTAGCTTGTTATTTGCGCAGGGTTATACTCTTATAATACTTTCCAATAGAAATTAATAGGTTTATGTCCAATATTCTCGCCCTTGTCCCCATGCGCCACCATTCCCAGCGTGTGCCCGGTAAGAACTACCGTCCGCTGGCCGGCAAACCACTCTACCAGCACATCCTCGAAACGCTGCTGGTCGTGCCCGAAATCACTGGGATTATTGTAGATACCGACTCCCCTCCGGTCATTAAAAGCCTGAAGCGGAATTTCCCACAAGTTCAGGTCATTGACCGGCCCGAGAATCTACGCGCCGATACCATCCCGATAAACGAAATTTTATTGCACGACACCTCCCTGGTAAACGCCGATTTCTACCTGCAGACCCACAGCACCAACCCGCTATTGCGCCCGGAGACGATCTCGAAGGCCATTCAAGCCTTCCTGGCCGATTATCCGGTGCATGACTCACTCTTTTCGGTGACGCGGCTCCAGACCCGCCTGTACGACCACCGTGGTCACCCCCTCAACCACGATCCACAAATCTTGCTCCAAACCCAGGACCTCCCGCCTGTTTATGAGGAAAATTCCTGTATGTATATTTTTACGCGTGAGAACCTTTCCCGGCGACGGAACCGCCTAGGCGAAAGGCCGCTGATGTTCGAGATTGACGCAGACGAAGCCTGGGACATCGATGAGGAACTCGATTTTGCCATTGCTGACTTTCTTCTATCTCGGAGAAAAGAATCCCATGAAAAACAATAAACGCCTAGAAGCCATTCTGGATCTGCTGCTCTTGGTAGGGCTTTTCTGGATTGTGCGCTACTGGCACAGCCGGCAATTTGGATTGTATGAGGATGATTTAACCATCATTCCCGATGCTTTTACCAGATCATTTGGTTCATTAATGAATTTCATTTTCACTTACATTAGTCATTTTTCGGGTCATGCCCGCTCGTTTTCCGACAGTTTCATATACTTGTTTTCATGGATTGGATGGAGAACGATTGGGTTGTGGGGACCATATCTGATCGGTTATCTCATCACTGCCATTAATATCGGCCTGTTCTATTGGCTGATGCGCCGGGTTACAGATCGTTCTTTTGCTCTGCTGGCTGGATTGGGTTACATTCTCTTCTCAGCGGACACTACCCAAGCGTTCCTGACCCATTCCTTGGGATTGCAGCCCTCATTGATGCTGGTCTTATTGGCGTTTCACTGCTACCTTTCAAATAAGCGCATCCTGGCTTATGGTTTGGCAATCTTAATTCTTTTTACCTATGAAACGCCCTTCTTACTCCTTCTAGCTGCCCCTTTGCTTAAAAAGCCCTGGAACAAAGCACTGGTAAAGGAAGCCATCCTGAATACTGGAATTTTGGTCGTAATACTTGGGGTAATCTACATTTTTAGGCTTTCACTGGGCGAAGGACGGGTGAGCAGCCTGGGGCTCAAGGATATGATTATTACCCCCATTTTACATATGCTCGAGGGGCCAATCATCAGTCTGGGGACCTTCGCCTATCGGCCTTACCAGACGTTAAAGGAATTAAATCCAGAAATATGCATTGCGATTGTGCTGTCCTTTGCAGTTTTCATCTGGGTCATTTCAAGGTTGCCGGTCTCGATACAGCTGAATTTCAGGGATCTTTGGAGGGCTGTAAAGGATCCACACGCCCGTTATGCTCTACCGGAAGAGGTTAAGTCACTCGGGCGTGCTTTTATTATTGGGGCCATTATGTTGGCGGCGGCATACCCGCTTACCTTCACGGTGCGCGCTTATGCGATCAGTGGACGGGACACGCGTGTCCATTTCGCTGGCGTGGCTGGAGCTGCAATCCTAATGGGATCATTTGCTCTCTTATTGGTTTATTTGACGAACGGGAGCAACTGGCGCAAACTTGTCAATATTCTCATTTCTCTTGAACTGGCATTAATGGTAGGTTATGGATTCGTTATCCAGCGAGATTACGTCAAGGCCTGGCAGTATCAGCGGGATTTCTGGACGGAACTCTTGCCACTTATCCCCGATGCCGGTGATGGGACCGTCGTTTTGGTGGATCCAGCTGCTCTCCACGATACCAGGCAGATCGGTGCCAATTATTGGAATCTCCCTCGCGTACTGGATCAACTTTACATTTTCCCGGAGGATGAAAATAATCTTCCCGTTGTCCATAGACTCCAGCAAGACTGGCAAAATATGCTGGTGGCAGGGGATGGTCAATTTCTGATAAGTTCAGCAACGGTTTATTCCGTACTAATCAATGCTGGTGAATACAATTCTCAAAACATTATTCTTATCCAGGCCGAAAACGGCCATCTTGTTCGACGTTTGCAAATAGATTTGAATGGGCAGGATTATCAACTTAAACCGTATACTTTACCCATCCTGCCTAATTTACCCCATGGTTTTCTCTATTCCTTGATGATTGCCGAGCCTTGAGGCATGGTATGGTCCATATGAAGAAAGGGCCACCAGTATTGAGATCCACCCTTGGCAATACTGGCTATCCGGTTCCAAATCGTTTAAAATTCACAATACCCAGTCCCTGCCCCGTTTCTTGCTCCCTTTATGTGCCCTTTACCCCGCACCTGGCTTGTTATACAACAAAATGCTCCTATCCCCATCCCCGCATGCATTGAGCGTCATCAGCCCGTTGATCAGCTGGTAATCATGATAGATGCTTCGGTCCGCTGCGGAACGGTTGACGGCTAGGATGGTGTCCTGGGCAATCAGATCTGTGATTTTTTCCATCAGTTGAGCTGGGTCTAGATTGGTACCCCCTGTAAGCTCGTCGCCATCTCTGGGCATGCTGTAGAATAATCTCCTGGCCAGAAAAGTGACTAACTCAAACCCAAAATGCCTACAGGGGTAGTCCCTGGACTAAACCGGAAGGGCATGTAGATGGTCGGTGAAGGTCCAATTTTGCCCATTTCAATAAGGGTTTCATTGGTCGGGTGTTTTTTGGGTCCCTCTACTTTTATGGCTGCGGATCGTAATTATTTCCCAGGTAAACCCGCACGATGTTAAAGTCTCCGCTGAGATTGAGGTTGTGCAGGCTGGGCTTGTCGCTGCAGTTGGTGCAGATAATGGCGCAGGGTTTAAAGTTCGGATCCACATAGCGCTGCAAGCGCGGGTAGGTATCAAGTGACTCGATGTGGATGCCGTTTTGCGGGGCATTGAGCAGCCACCAGAAAGGATATTCGAGGTCGTGGGAGTCGATGTGCAAACCCACGCTTTGGCAACCGGAGGCCAGCACCATGTCTGTGGCGGAGGAATATGGTCCGAGGTATTCAGTCCAGTTGGCAAAAAGCACAGCTTTGGGGGATTCGTTCAGGATCGACCCGCTGGTGCAGCCAAGAATGCAGGGGATGGTGTAAGGTTCCCGGACGGCGCGCATGGAGATCAGAGGGCGTGTGCGGTTGAAGATTACATAGGGCAAAGCGGTGAGAAGCAACCCGAGCGCAATGATATTTACCGGTTTGTCCACTTTAACCAGTGCCAACGCCACACCGAACAGGGGTGCAAAGGCGATCCAGAACGGCAGCTGATAGCGCATCCCATACGTGTCAAATTTTAGAACGTACACCAGGGCTAAAAATGCTCCCAGTACCACGCAGACATACCACTTGATGGCTGGCTCACCGACTCGCTTCCGAAAGAGGAACAACAACGCCAGCGTGACCGGGATGAGCATGACCTGCAGTGGACTGCCGGCCATGTCCTCGTGATTCCATCCCCATACAAGTACAAACTCACCCGCATTCGGGTCCAAGTGAGAGAATGTGTTGCGGTACCAGTGGATGATGGAATCGTTCAGCGAGTAGGAGGGGGGGGTGGTGAAATTCAGAAGGATGTTTTTCGTCAGGGAGGAGATATAAAATCCTGGGCTGTTACGTAAAGTGGTGTGACCGGAAAAAAAATCGCTTGGCCCGAGGGGACTGCCATAGGTAATGATGTTGCGCATCCAGTATCCAGAATTGAGAGCCACCACGATGAACGTGACCAGCAGGCCTTGAACCATCATTTGCCGGAACTTGTACTTCCGCAGCAGGATAAACCCGAACCATATCACCACTGGTAGGAAATAGGGGTAGGCGGTTCCCTTCGTGAGGATTCCCAACCCCATTGCGGCACCCAGGCTCACGCTCTCGTCAATAAAGAGTTCGCGCTTCCCGGCGAGAGCAACGAAGTAGACTGCCGAGATCAGCAGGAAGCCGACCACGTAATCGTTCTGGGTGCTGGTTGCTTGCAGGATGCCCATCGGGACGCTGGCTGCAAAGGCGACCGCTGCCCACTGACCCCGACGGCCCGCTCCCAGCACCTTCGCTACAACAGAGACCCCGATCAGAGCACCGATCATGCTGAACCACTGCACCAAACCAGCCACCTGGTCATTGCCCCACAAGGACCGTAGGTTGAGGATGCTGAGTTCGGCGAAAATCGGGTTGATCAACTGGGCCTCGTAGGCTGTCGGATAGAATCTCAGGCTCCGGTCCTGTGCCCAATGCATGACCCGGCTCAAGTGGTAAAGCAGCGAATCGGTGTTATTGGGAGTCGATTTGACCGCCACCACAAAGAGTGCCAGCAGGATCACACCCAGGATGATAACCATAATAAAGTCGAAGCGGTGTAAAGAGCTTATCTGCTGCCATACCAATTCCACCCCTTTCTTCAAGAGACCTTTTCGCCATCCATACCACAAAACCGCAAGCAGAGCGATCCCCCAACACACAGCCATCCAGGGACGCACCAGCGCATGAAAAAGGCTGAGCACCTCTGAATAGATGACCATGTAACTGCCGAGAGTGACGGCCGCCTGAAGGAATGAGTGTCTCCAGCCTGCCTGGACCTCTATACGGTTTCCGTTATAGCCGGTCAAGACAAGGAAAATAGCAAAGAACGTAAGAACCGGCAAAAGGATGAGCATCCCATTCTCCCTGAGAATATCTAATTATTGCATTTAATCCGATCGTATTATATCAAGGGTTTTCGTGGTTTATGATCGAGCGCAATTAATGAGGTTTTCTACCGTCCCCGCGAATCTCCTTGGATTCAGTTAATTCTGATATGATAGGGTTCTATAAGGGTACTACACAAGTAGGTAATCAAATGTCCATGTTTTTATGGTGGATTGGTGTACCTGTCAATCAAGATGATCATGTGTGCGTCTATCGAATAGAATAAGGTAACCTATGCCTACGATCCTTCTTTCCGCCCCGTACATGCTTGCTCTCCTTGATCACTTCCGCCCGGTGCTCGAACAATACGGGCTGGATCTGATCATACCTGTGGTTCGGGAACGGCTCGATGAAGACGAAATTCTAAAATATGCCGGCCAGTTCGACGGCGCCGTTTGTGGCGACGACATTTTCTCCGCGCGTGTCATGGAAGCCTGCCAGCCGCGCTTGAAGGTCATCTCCAAATGGGGCACCGGTATCGACTCGATCGACAGCGCCGCCGCCTCACGCCTTGGCATCCGGGTCTTCCGTACCCCGAATGCCTTCACCTTGCCGGTGACGGATACCGTCTTCGGTTATATGTTGGCCTTTGCCCGCCACCAGCCCTGGATGGACCGCGAGATGAAATCCGGTACGTGGCAGAAGATCCCTGGGAAGGCCCTTCATGAATGCACCCTCGGTATCATTGGTGTTGGCACCATCGGCAAAGTGGTTGCCCGCCGGGCGCGCACTTTTGGAATGACTGTCCTTGGTAATGATATTGTTGATATCGATCACGTCTTCATCGCTGAGACCGGGATACAGATGACCGACCTGGAAATCCTGCTGAGAAATTCCGACTATGTCTCACTGAACTGCGACCTGAACCAGACCAGTTTCCACCTGATCAATTCCCGCACCCTGAACTTGATGCTTCCGCATGCGGTCCTGATCAACACCGCCCGCGGCCCGATCGTGGATGAGATTGCCCTGATTGCAGCCCTCCGGGCTGGTACGATTGCAGGCGCGGCTCTGGATGTGTTCGAGGTCGAGCCGCTGCCAGCGGACAGCCCGCTGATGAAGATGGATAATGTTATGCTCGCTCCTCATAACGCTAACTCCAGCCCCACTGCCTGGGAACGAGTAAATTGGAATACAATTCGTAATCTTCTGGAAGGGTTGGGTATCAACCCGAAAGAGTTGAAAAGCAAATGAACACGAAACAATCGAATACCGTAATAATTACTGGCGCGGTGGGGGGGATCGGACGCGCTACGCTCCATCTCTTCGCGAAAAAAGGGTGGCGCGTCATTGGTGTGGATCGAGCTCCCTTTGGCAACGAATTTCCCTCCGATGGCCTGTTCATCCAGGCCGAGATTTCCCATCCTGAATCGATGGAAGGGATTTTTCGCCAGGTTCAGGCTTTCACCCCAATGCTGGGCGCACTGGTCAATAACGCTGCTGTGCAGGTTACCAAGCCGCTCATCGAAATGACTGTCGAGGAATGGGACATGGTCATCGCCAACAACCTGCGCCCGGCTTTCCTGCTTTCTAAACTGGCGTATCCTCTATTCAAAGCTGCAGGTGGTGGCGCGATTGTCAACGTTTCCTCCGTCCATGCCGTGCAGACCTCTGCTAATATTGCCGCCTACGCAGCCAGCAAGGGGGGTCTCCTGGCCCTGACCCGTGCCACCGCTATCGAGTTCGCAAATGACAATATTCGGGTCAATGCTATCCTTCCAGGCGCAGTGGATACCCCCATGCTGCGCGCCGGATTGAACCGGGGGCATGTTTCGGGTGACGATATCTACGCCCGCCTTGACAACCTGGCGCGCAAGACCGTGAACGGGCGGATCGGTCAGCCGGAAGAGATCGCGCAGGCCATCTACTTTCTGGCAGATAATACGCAATCCTCATTCATGACTGGTCAGGCCATGATCGTGGACGGTGGGGCGACGGCCAGGTTGAGCACGGAATAGGAAAACTGCATGGTACTGTTAATGTTCCTGACCCTGCTAGTTTTAATCCTGATCCAGTTGCTTGACCACGAAAAAAATTCCTACCAGCCAGCCCTGCGGGCAGCTGTGATCTGGGGTGGGATCATCGTTACCTCCACCGAGCTTCTGTCACTGGTTAAGGCCATCGACAGCTTTCACCTGGTCCTGGTCTGGGGCGTCAGCCTGCTGGCTGGTCTGGCCTGGCTGGGCTGGATGTTGCACCGGGGGAAACGCCTGCCACCCCTGCGGAAACCCGTCTTCGATTCCTCGGCGGACCTGGTTCTGCTGATCCTGATCTGCGTCATGGTGTTCGGTGTGCTCTTTGTCGCCCTCAAGGCTCCTGTCCAGACGTACGACTCGCTGTCCTATCATATGAGCCGGGTGGCGCATTGGGCACAGAACCGCAGCGTGGGCATCTACGTGACCGGCATCGAACGCCAGAATATGATGGGCCCGTTCGCCGAATACGTCATCCTGCATACTTATGTTCTGCAGCACAGCGACTTGCTCGCCAATCTGGTCGACTGGCTGGCCTACCTTGGTTGCATTTTGGCGGCGGCATTCATCGCCGGCCGGTTGGGAGCCGGGAAGCGCGGCCAGCTCATTGCCGCCGCCTTCAACGCCAGCCTGCCGATGGCCATCGCCCAGGCCTCCAGCTCAATGACGGACATTGTCGTTGCTTTCTGGGTAATGTGCGTTATCGCTGAGATAGTCTCTGCCTTCACATCCAGGAATGCAACCTGGCGGACCTGGTTCTACCTGGCAGCCGCTACCGGGCTGGCCATCCTGACCAAGACGACGGCTTTTGCCTTTCTCCTGCCCTTCCTGCTCTGGTTCGGGATCAAAGTCCTCTTCTCCAGGGGCCTGCGCTGGACGGCTTTGCGCATACTGCCTTTCCTTGCCTTGGTGGCGGTGATCAACCTGCCCTTCTGGATACGCAACACCCGGACGTACGGCACTCCGCTCGGCTCGCCGGCCCTGCTTGAGGAACACGCCAACCAGATCCTCACCCTTGGTGTGTTGCTCTCGAACACTGTTCGCAATTTAAGCCTGAATTTCGGGACTCCCAGCGCCTCGATTAACCATTTCACCAATGCAGTGATTTCCAAGCTCCATAAGCTGGTCGGCATGAACGTGGAGGACCCGCGCACCACCTACAATCACAATTTTAATATCACCGACCAGGTCATGATGGAAGACCGCACAGGCAACCCGGTACATCTCTTCTTCATCCTTCTGGCAGCCGGGATTGCCATTTTTACTAAAAAATACAGGGGTCTGGTGTGCGTCTATTCTCTGGTGGCGATCAGCACCTTCCTGCTCTTTTCAATTGGCAACACCTACCAGGTCTTCGGCAATCGCCTGCTGGTCCCGTTCTTCCTGCTCTCTGCCCCGCTGGTCGGCCTGGTCATTGCCCGCTTCCGCCCCTGGCCAGGCCTCGTTTCTGGTTTTCTGCTGCTCCTTGCAGGGCTGCCCTGGCTGCTCTCGCTGCAGTCCCGGCCGATCCTGCCCATCCCCGGTCAGACCATTTCAACGAGCATCCTGGATACACCGCGCCTGCAGTTGTACTTTGCCAACGTGGGTAGTCTGGGTTCAGACCAGAAGACTGTCATCAAGCGTATCCGAGCCAACGCCTGCACCCAGGTTGGTCTGATGCTCAAAGGCGACGATCCGGAGTACCTGTGGTGGGTCCTACTTGGCGCGCCGAAAGCGAATCTGCGCCTCGAATGGATTGTCAGTGGAACCCCCTCCGACCGATTCACCGATCCCACCTTCAAACCATGCGCGGTGATCTGTACTTCCTGCCCAACGGAATGGACAGCGTTCCGCGACCTTCCGCTCCAGTACCAATCCGGCGACCTGCGATTATTCCTGAAATCCAAACCGTAAGCGTATATGAAACAACAGCTCAAGAAGATCATCCCCACTCCCCTGTGGAAACCTGGCTCGGATGCCTACTGGTGGTACCACAACCGCGGTCGGCACCGGCTGGCCCAGGTTTTCGACCCCGCTTGGGCTGCCAGCCAGCACCGCCTGGAAGGTTACCGTAACGCCCATGCCAACGAACGCTGCTTCATCCTGGGCAACGGCCCTTCTCTGCTTCGCACCAACCTGTCCCTGCTGCGGAACGAATTCACTTTCGGCCTTAACCGTATTTACCTGCTCTTCTCCGAGCTGGGTTTCCCAACCACATTCCTGGTATCAGTCAACGACCTGGTGTTGGAACAGTGCGCCGCAGAGATCGCAGGACTTGACCTGCCCAGATTCATCACCTGGCGTGCCCGCCGCTGGTTCGAGGCGGACCCGGTAACGATTTTTTTGGATACCGATTTCACCGGTACGGAGAACTTCTCGAGCGAGGCTACCCGACGGCTTTTCGAGGGGCACACCGTCACCTTTGTCGCCTTGCAGCTGGCCTTCTTCATGGGCTTCACGGACGTGATCTTGATAGGTGTGGACCACAACTTCGAGACAAAGGGCCAACCCAACTTGGTGATCACCGCCGAGGGAGACGACCCCAACCACTTCACCCCGGGTTACTTCGGCAAGGGCTTCCGCTGGCAGCTTCCCGACCTGGAAGGCTCCGAACGTGCTTACTGGCTGGCAAAAGCCGCCTTCGAGGCTGCCAGCCGCCAGGTCCGGGATGCCACGGTTGGTGGTAAACTAAGCATCTTTCCGAAGGTGAATTATCCCAGTTTGTTTCCCGAAAAATAAAGCATCCATGGCAGCCTCTCTCCAACCTCTCGTTTCCATCGTCACCCCATCCTATAATCAGGCCCGCTATCTCGAGCAAACCATCCTTTCGGTTCTGGCGCAGAATTACCTGCGCATAGAATACATCATCGTGGATGGTGCCTCAAATGATGGGAGTGTTGAAATCATCAATAAATATGCTGAACGGTTGGCATGGTGGGTCTCCGAGAAGGACACCGGTCAGGCGGAGGCAATCAATAAGGGATTCATGCATGCCCGCGGTGATGTTGTCGCCTGGCTCAACTCGGATGATCTCTATTACACCCCTGATGTGGTTGCCCATGCTGTGCAGGCCTTTCAGGACCATCCTGAGGTCGGCATGGTCTACGGCGATGGTGTTATGGTGGATGGAAATCTCAAGCTTCTCGACTGGCATCCCTATCCCCAGTATGACCTCAAGGACCTGCTGGCTTTCAATGTCCTGCTCCAGCCTGCTGTCTTCATGCGCCGTGCTGCCCTTCAGAGGGCTGGTTACCTGGCCCCCAATTTCAATGGTATCCTGGATCACAGCCTGTGGATCCGCATCGCTTCCGCGTGGCCGATCCTGCACATCCCGGAATACTGGGCAGTCGAGCGCAGTCACGAGTTCGCCAAGACAACCACCCAGGCCACCATGTTCGTCGATGAAGCCTTCCAGTTCATTCCTTCCCTGGAACACCAACGGTTATTCGAGCCGATCTTTGCCTCCAACGACCGGGATATCCAGGCTGGCCTGAATATCTTTGCCGGGAAGCGCTACATCGACGCCGGGAAACCGCGCCAGGCTCTGTCCTATTTTCACCAGGCTTATAGAATCCAGCCTGCGGCAGTGAGAAAAGTGTGGTACAAAGTAGTCCAGGCGGTGGGAGGCATGGTTGGTTTATCGGGCTTGTTTCTTGGGTACAGGCAATTGCGCCGGAGCATTCAGCACCGCTCGCGCACTTTGGTCGTCGATACCCTCGGAACCCACTGGCAGACGAAGTAGCCGTTGCAGATCCCCATCCTGTCAACGGATGCACCTCTTGCTTGGAGATAAGGATGCCTCAATACTTGAAACCTCTTAAGAAATTGGGAAAGTGGCTGGTCAACTCGCAGGGGGAGGTTCGGCCGCGATGGGTGGATCTCCTCATCGCACTTGGGATCGTCACGTTTGGGATGGCATTATTCCTTTATGCCTACCTGGGTATTTTTTCCCGTTATTATGCTGACGATTTCTGTATCTCAAGCGCCTTTTTTACCTCCGGATTCTGGAGATCCCAGATCGGACTCTACACTGGCTGGTCTCCTGGCTTCACGGGGACGTTTATTCAGATTTCTTCGGAATTATTCGGACGTCTGGCCATCCAGATCTGGCCTGCGCTTCTCATCGTCCTGTGGACCTTGGCGCTGACCTGGGCTATCTTGCAGGTTGGCAAGGTTACCCGCCTAAGGGTGCCGGCCATCCTTGGCTTGCTCTTGGCGGAGGCGCTGATCTTTTTCACCATTCTGGAGGCGCCGCAGCAATACCAGGTCCTTTACTGGCGGATCGGGTTGGTTGCCTACACCCTGCCGCTGGTCTTCATGGCTTTTTTGATCGGCTTGATCTTCAACCGGCTCCGCAAGTCCGACGCCGTGCGTTTATCTTGGGGAGGTTCAGCCGCCTGCGCGGCCGTGGCCTTTTTCGCTGGGGGAATCTCCATTACTTATGTAGTCTTACAGACTGGGCTCCTGGCTCTTGCGTTTATTACCGTCTGGTTATTAATTCGACCCCCGTTCCGGCGTAACAGCCGCATGCTGGTCGGCGCGGCCCTGGTCGGCTCGTTGCTGGCCCTGCTGGCGGTCGCACTTGCCCCTGGGAATGCGGTCCGCTTGGCGGCCATGCCGGTCCGGCCGCACATCTTCTCGTTCATCCGCATGGCTGTAACCAATTCCATGATTTTCATTTACATATCCCTAAAGGACAATGCCTTTCTGAATATCCTGGCAGTGCTGATGCCTATGCTGATCACCTATACCCTTTATGCCCGTGACCAAGGACTACCCAAGCTGCGGCCTTCTACCTTGACCCTGGCGCTGTTTTTGATACCGGTTTTCAGCAGCCTGCTAGTTCTCGCCGTGTGTGCCCCAAGCGCTTATGCCGAGTCTTCCTACCCGGAGGGCCGGGTCCTGATCGAGGCGCGTTTCATTACAGTCTTCATGATGATTGCCGAAGGGGCGTTGATCGGGATGAGCTTGAGCCAGTTACACCTTTGGGCCAATGAACCCGCCCCGCTCTATCTTCAACTAATTCTGGCAGCCGTGTTTCTGGTGGTGATCCTGTATCCACTCTATGATGCCCGGAAAACTTACCTGGAGATCCCATTCTATCGCCAGCGGGCAGCCACGTGGGACGCGCACGATGCAATCATTCGCGCCAGCCTCCAGCAGGGCATATTGGATGTCAATATCAAGGACAGCCAAGCAAGATCTTTTGATGAATTCAGCGGGTTGTCGGATCTTACCTCGGATCCCACCAACTGGGTCAACCAGTGTGCAGCCGATTTCTACGGCCTTCACCACCTCACCGTCAATGCACCTTAGACGAGGCTTTTTGATGCAGCGTAAAAGAATTATTTGGATAATCCTGGCCAGCCTGGTGGCGCTGGTTGCAACGGCCCTCATCCTGGCAGCATTTTTACCATTTGGAACGCTCAAATCGCTTGCCGATGCGCTCAAACCTAATGGCAATTTCAAGTCCCTCAAAGAGAGCAATGTCCTCGTTTTTAAGATCCTGATGGGTGGTACCGGGCTGGTTCTGCTGATCCTGGCCTTCGGGATTGGAACCGGGCGGCTAAAAAAAGCCCGGATCTGGTTCAGCCGATATTTTTCCGATTTGGCCAGCTTTTTCAAGGCTCTCAAACCGGCCAGGTCCGACCTGTTCGCCCTGGCAGTCCTCTTCTTGATCCTGGTGGCGGCCATACTATTCAGGCTGGTTCGCCTCAAGGACGGTATGAGTCACGATGAATCCTATACTTTCGTCGTGTTCAGCTCGACCTCATTGTTCAATATTGTATCCAATTACCATTTACCCAATAACCACGTCCTGAACTCGCTGCTGATTTACTTCTCCACGCATATATTCGGAATCCAGCCTTGGGCGGTCCGGCTTCCTGCGTTGCTGGCCGGTCTGTTGCTCATCCCCGCCACTTATGCGCTTGCAAAAACAGTGTACGACAAGTACACCGCCTTGATCAGTGCCCTGCTGGTGGCCATTCTCCCCGGAGCCATTCTGTATGCCACCACCGCGCGCGGCTACAGCCTGGTGGCGCTGTTCACCGTCCTGACCCTGTGGCTGGCTGATTTTCTGCGCAGGTCAAAAAATCTGTTTGCCTGGTCCTTGCTGATACTTTTCTCTGCCCTGGGATTCTACAGCGTGCCGGTGTTTTTATTCCCCTTCGGGATGGTATTCGCGTGGCTTTTCTTTGAGAACCTGCTCGCTGATCCAGGGGAATACGGTTCCAGGTTTAATTTCCTGAAGTATTGGCTACTGGCCGGTCTTAGTTCAGCGGTCCTGGTGCTTATCCTCTACACGCCAATTTTTATTTATACCGGCGCCGACAAAGTTTTTGCCAATGGCTTTGTGACCCCGCAAGGCTGGCTAGGATACATTCCTTCCATCCCCGGTCACCTTCTGCTAGTTTGGTACGAGTGGACCAGCGGTTTTTCTCCCCTCTGGGCAATCGGGTTGGCACTTGGATTCCTGCTTGGCCTCGTCTTTCATGAGCGTCTCTCCCGTCAGCGTTTTCCTCTTCAAATTGCCGCCTTTATCTGGATCGCGGCATTGATGCTGGTGCAAAGGCCGGCCGGAGTGACAAAGATCTGGGTATTTCTGCAGGCACCTTTCCTGATCTGGTGTGCAGCAGGCTGGACGGGTTTGCTCAAAGACCTGCGCCTGGGATTCGCCCGTAATGTTTCTGTCGCCGCCATCCTGACCGGGATTGCCGTTTTGATCATGGCTGCCAGCGCCATTCGGGCCGTGCCGGAAATTCCCCGACGCTGGGCTGTCAAGGGCCCGATGGAAGAAACGGTCCTGTTCATCAAAGACAAGCTCGAACCACGGGATTTAATTATCGTGGATGCCCCTTACGATGCCCCGATCTGGTATTATTCCCGCCTGTACGGCCTGGCCGACAGCCGTTTTGACGTGCGTCTGCCGTTCGACCGTCTTTTCGTAGTTGTCAGCCAGACCGACAAGCAGACGGTTTCTTCCGTTCTTCAAGACCGGGGACCGCAGGCGGCTTCGGTCGACCCGGGTGCAGCGCGGTTGATCATGAATTTCCAGACCTTTGATACTTACCTCCTCCCTCACCGTTGATTGGAATATTCACCTTTCCCGATTGAAATCATGTTAGTCTCCATCATCACTCCTTCCTTCAACCAGGCTGATTTCCTTGAAGCCTCGATACTCTCGGTGCTGAATCAGGATTATCCCGATATAGAATATATCATTGTGGATGGCGGTTCCACCGATGGAAGCGTGGAGATCATCCAGCGCTATTCGGACCGTTTGAGCTGGTGGGTCTCAGAAAAAGACCATGGTCACGCCGATGCATTAAATAAAGGCTTTTCCCACGCCAAAGGGGAGATCCTTGCCTGGCTGAACTCTGACGATACTTATTATCCCGGTGCTATTTCGGATGCGATGATATCTTTACTGGCCCATCCCGAGGCTGGCATGGTGTACGGGGATGCTGACCTCGTCGATAAAAATGGCAAGGTCATTGGGCGTTTTGCATCCCGTCAAACCGATTACCGCAGACTCCTGCACGGCTCGGTCCACATCCCGCAGGCAACCACTTTCTTCCGGGCCGGCCTGTGGAAGCAGGTCGGGCCTCTAAGTCTAGACTTGTTCTTCGCATTTGATTACGACTTGTGGGTACGGCTGTCAAAAGTATCAGAATTGCTCTATGTTCCTCATACGTGGGCAACCTTCCGCTTGCACGGAGAAGGCAAATCCATCATCAATGATGACCGCTGTTACCCTGATATGCTGGAGGTCTATACCCGTGAACGCGGGCCTGGATTATCCTGGCTCTATCTCCGCGCGATAATTCGCCGCCTGACCTATTCCTGGCTGCCTTTACGAACAAGAATTTTCCTACGAAATTTCTTTACCCTCCGGCATATAAAGTGAAGGAAGGAAATCAAAAAAGAAGATAGCTGAACCCCCGCTCGATGGTGATCTCCGGGCTTGTTCAGGTTCTTTCAACCTGCGGTTCTTGGTTTGGCGACAGCAATGCAACTACCCCCGAGCCAGAGCGATTTTTTCATCCCAAGAATGTACAGTTCTGGCTTCAGCATCCGAGTCAATAGACTGTTCATCCAGACAGTAGACGCGGCGAGTTCATTCGCATAACCCTCGACCTCCCGGCTCTTCCGAAGGCCCAGACGGCTGGGAATATGCCGAAGGAAAAATATTGGGGCAACCATGGCAGCGAAAAAATAAGACGCAAATTCCACCTCAAAACCGGCCTGGGACAAAACCTCGGAAAGTGATTGGATGGTATATCGCCTGTAGTGACCGGAATCATCATCCACTACCGACCACAGCCACTGATAAGCAGGGACTGTGAGATATAGCCTGCCGGAGGGTTGCAGATGGTCGCGGATCATTTCCAGGAAAACAACATCCTCTTGAATGTGTTCGAGAACATCGAATAAGCCGACTGAAGGGATCACATGTCGCTTAAAACCTGCATCCTGGAAGGTTGAATGGATGATGGGATGTACTCCCCTGGCCTTGGCATTCGCCACACCAGTTTTGCCTGGTTCTACCAGTACCGTGTCTATTCCGGATTTCTTCAAAGCTTGGGATATGTATCCATTCCCTCCGCCCACATCAAACAGCATTCCGCCAGGCGGGTATGCGCTTAATACCTTCAGGATGCAATTATTCCGGTGGTTAAACCAGAAGGAATTATCCTCCACCTGGAAACATACTTTGTTTCCAGATTCCGGATAGGAAATCCGAGATTGGTTTCTGGATGACCAGATCCCATCTTCCATGGCAACCAGGTTGGTCGCGATCTGTTCAATCTCGATCGTGTTCGGATTCCTTTGCAAGGGACAGTAAATAATCCCCGTAACTATTCTGAGACAGTGACTCCTCCAATTCGATCAATTGCTGGCGTTCAAAATACCCCATCTTGTACTGTCTCAGAGTAAACGCTACTAAAATTCGGTCGCAGATACCATGTGTACAAAGGTGTGACGCGCCGGGCCGGGCAGGTCCATAAGATTCTCCCATGAGCCGCCATACATCGAGGCATCCAGGGTGACGAGTCGCAGGACCGGACCCACTCGCGGTAGGTGGAGAACGAAGTTCGAGCCGATGAAACCCGCCCCGCCGGTAATAAAAACATTCTTCATCGGAAGTCAAACTCCAAGACGGCTTCTATTACCCTCTGCTGTTCGTCTTCTGCCAGAGCATTGTGGAAGGGCAGACGCACGAGCTGGTCACTGATGCGCTCGGTCACCGGGCAGTCGCCGGGACGGCCGCCAAACTTCACGCCCATCTCCGACAGGTGCAAAGGCAGGTAGTGGAACACACTCAGGATGCCACGCTCGTGCATGTGGGCAATAAAGGCCTGACGCAGGTTGACCGTAGGGAGGAGCATGTAGAACATGTGGTAAGCCTGGTCGCAGTACGAGGGAATATACGGAAGTTGCACTTCGTGACGGATTGCCCAATCTTTCAGCCTGGCTTGGTAGGTTTCCCAGACCCGTTGCCGGTGGGACTGGATCTTGTCACGGTTTTCCAATTGAGCGTACAGGAAGGCCGCCAGGATGTCGGAAGGCAGGTACGACGAGCCTATGTCCACCCAGGTGTACTTATCCACCTGGCCGCGAAAGAAACGGCTGCGGTTGGTACCTTTTTCGCGGATGATCTCGGCCCGCTCGGTCAACGCCGGGTCGTTGATCAGCAACGCCCCGCCTTCGCCACAGGAGAAATTCTTGGTCTCGTGAAACGACTGCGCCGCCAGCGTTCCGAATGTACCGAGGTACTTGTCTTTATATTTTCCGAAAAGACCGTGGGCGTTGTCCTCCACCACCTGGATCCCACGCCGGTTGGCAATTTCAAGGATAGTGTCCATCTCACAACCGACGCCGGCATAATGAACCGGGACAACCGCTTTTGTGCGGGGTGTGATCAGGGTCTCAAGCCTGCTCTCGTCCAGATTAAGGGTATCCGGCCGAATGTCTGCAAAGACCGGCTTCGCCCCGCGCAAGACGAAGGCATTGACCGTTGAAACAAAGGTGAACGAAGGAATGATGACCTCATCCCCGGGCTGGATGTCCAGCAGGAAGGCGAACATTTCCAGGGCATGGGTACAGGAGGTGGTCAGCAGGACTTTCGGGACACCCAGTTCCTGTTCGAGGAGGGTGCTGCACTTTTTTGTGAAGGGGCCGTCGCCGGAAAGCTTTTCACCCGCGATGGCCTCAGCCATGTATTGCAGTTCGTTGCCCACCATGATGGGGCGATTGAAAGGAAGCTTTACGGATTCAACCATTTTTACCCTTCCTCGAACCATTTATGGAAAGTGTAGAAAGATTGATAAGGGGTAAAACCGACGCGCACCCAGGATGCCTGCGAAACCAGGTTGGTAATTTGCGTAGAGATGACCATCCCTCGCATCCCGTGTTCCAGGCACCAATATAAGCCGTCCACCAGCAAAGCTTGACCGATGCCACGCCCCTGGGCCCTGGGGGCAACAGCGAACAGCCTGCCGTCGCCATCATTGGTATCGAGGATCTTGAGCGTCAAAAAACCTTGACTCTCCTCCCCCGCTTCAGCGATCAGTACTTCGTCCGCCAGGTCTTTCTGGCTGCAGGAACGCACAGCCCAGTCCACATATACGTCGTCACATGCGGCGCGGTCCAGGCGGGGGTCTGCATGGTAGTGACTGTTGTAACCTCGGAATGCCTCGCGGACGATCTGCCGTACATTCTCCACATCATCGGGCACGACGTGGCGGGTTGGAACTTTTCCCCGTTCTGGCAGAGGCTGACCCTGGATATCGCGGCGGTAATAAACCAGTGTATCCATCAAGCTGAAACCGAGGCTCTCCATAGCCTGGGCGGCAGGCAAATCCTGGGTGGAACAGCGAGCGATTAGGAAGCGGACGCGTTCGATCCGGCAGAAATCCATTACCTGCGGGATTGAGTCTTTGGTGAGACTCATAGTTCGCGCTGAACGGACCCCGAACCGGGCTTCGTCCAACCGCGAGAGCGAGGCGGGTGCAGAAACGGTATCAGCTATTGCGTTTCTCCTGGTTGGGTGGCATGCCTACAGTCTCCCGTATAACGCTGGGGGGACTTCCCATCAAGCGAAAATACATGCGGGCCAGGTATTCCCCAAAGATCCCCATCGTAAATAATTGCACCCCAGAGAAAAGTGCGATAATGGAAGCCAGAAACGGGAACCCCTGCACCGGATTCCCCTGGATCAAATCCCGTCCGATGACATACACCAGCACCAAAAAACCGAAAATCGTAAAAACAAAACCAAGAAGGCTGGCCAGGCGCAGGGGCAGGATGCAGAATCCGGTTACCATGTTGAAGGTATGCCGGACCAGTTTTATAAATGTGTAATTGGATTTGCCAGCGTAGCGCGGATCGTGGCGAACCGGTACATAACTGAATTTTGAAGTACCCCAACCCAACAACCCGTCAATGGAAACAAACTGGCTTCGATAATCTATAAAGGCTTCCCGCACCTGTGCACGGAACGCCCGGAATGCACCACTTCGGGTAATATTCGGCGAACCTAAAGCCAACCCCATCAGCCATTTGGTAGAACGTGAGGAAATTGTTCGGAAGAAACCATTCTTCTGGACATCGGAGATGCCATAGACAACGTCATAACCCTTCTCGATCTCCGTAATCAATTTCGGGAGTTCTTCCGGTGGATGCTGAAGGTCGTCATCCATCGTGACAATGATTTCATACTTTGCGGCACGGATGCCCGCCAGCAGGGCATTGTGCTGTCCATAATTGCGCATCAGGTTGATACCGTGCACCCCGTCATGTTTCTTGGAGAGTTGAACGATAACATCCCAACTGTTATCCTGGCTGCCATCATTGACCAGGAGGACTTCATAAGCCTCGGCAAGCTGAAGCAAAACGGTTTCGAGCCTGGAGATCAAGACCGGGAGCGTTTCTGAGCTGTTATAGACCGGGATGACGATTGAAATATTCATTCGTCCCTTAGGATCCTTCGAGCAAGGTGCGTGCAAACCGGGGTTGGCGAAAGGTAAATTCCAACTTACGGGACCAGTATAAAACCAACTGCTCCAAGTATACCCGCTTGATGAAGATGCTGCCACCCGTACAAGGAACCAGGCAACCCTGTTCCATTAGACCCCGGTTTGCTTCGATGGCTCGGGGAAAAAGAGGAACCAATAGGTCGGCCTGGCAGGCTGGAATATTGTCATGACCCTGCTGGCCGGGTTGAACCGCGTCCGGCATTTCATCACGAGATTAACCCTGGGGTTGACTTGCTGGCTGCGGGCCTTTACTTTTTCCTGGCAGGCAGGTTTTCCAGCAATGCCTTTTGGATAATTATCCTGCCGCTGCTTACCGCAACCTTCTATTTTGAAGAGGTGGCAGCCTTTATTTCAGGCGCCTTTATGGTGGGGAATAATAGATCGCGCCATCCGCGTATTCTCCAAACGGGGTCAGGTTTCCAAAGACAGTTTTCAGGCCGGCTAGATCAGCCTCGGGGGTATTATCAACGCTGGCACCGTTCAACTTACCGCTGAATAAAACCAGATAGACGCCCTGTTTTTGAAAAGTAGCCAAAGCTATTGAGTTATCCAGACTTTCCGTATTTAAGGTGGTACCCTGGGTATAGAAAAAATTTGGGCCCGTAATGATCACATAAGCAGGGCGATCGGTCCACAGCAGGATGGCGGGAGCGTCATCTGAGGCGATTAACGCATCCTTTGGTAAACGACGGACTGCTGCCAGGGTCTCGGAATTCCTCCAGTAATTGGGCGTTTCTCCCCTTCCTTGGTGAAACGGGATAATAATTTCATTGATCGTCTGGGGGGAATACCATAAAACCCCTGATACGGCAATCAACCAGGCCAGGATACTTAACCAGCGCAGCCTGCCTCGGAACCAGGCATTTTGGAAACATGCCAATGCTCCCATCAGTCCCAGGATCATCCCCACAAAGACTGGCAGCAGGAGTCGATTCGTTACCGGATCAGTATCTTGATTCACAAGCCAGTCAGCGAGATAGACGAGAATATAAAACAGTGACCAAAAAGCAAATAGGCCGAATATTTGGACATCGCCGTCGTTCCTGGCCCGAATGAGATTTTTGTACATCCTCCGTCCTGCCAACAGAGTGAGTACGGTCAAGGTTGCGAGTAGAAATAATATCAAACCTTCGAGATAGAAATGGCGCTTCCCAAGGATGTACTTTCCGAATGGTAACCACGAGCCAATATATCTATTTATCAACCAATAAGAAGCCGAGAAGCGTTCCTGCATCGTATTCCAGTTCAGCAGCAAACTTCTCCCTGCGAATGTCCGGTCGACCCGAAAATAAACCCAGCACTCCCAGATTAAGAATGGTAAGCTGGTCAGCACAGCATATAAAGCCGCCTTTTTCAAACGCTCCTTCCAGGAGCTGTTTAAAAACAAGAAAATGCTAAAAAACCCGACCGGAATCACGGCGATTCCAATATAGCGTGTCATTGGCAGGAGACTGGTGAAAACCGCCGACAGGACCAGCCAGCGTCCGCTGTTCTTCCTAAAATATTCCAGTAAACAAAATGCACCGGCGAGCAGCAAGAAAATAAAGAGAGGCTCGGGCATCGCAGAACTGAATAACATCGTCATGGTCGGGAAAGTGACCAGCAAAAGACAGGCAGGGATCGCTATAATCGCTGATGAACTGTAACGAATGAAGATCCACCCTCCGAGAAAGACCGTTCCCACGAAGAGTGTAATATTCAACCAACGGGCAGCTTCAACGAGGTCAACATGCAAGAGCCCGATCCCGCTGAGGACCAGCGAGAAGAGCGGAGGCTTGATGGTGTAGACATGAAATTGACCATTTGGAAGAAAAAATCCATAACCAAGCCCATGCATCAAACTGCGCGCCACGGACAGATACTCTGCTGAATCCCGATAACCCCATGGCCCGTTCGCTGACGTGTAAATCGCGACTACCCCTGCGACCACACACAGAAGGCCGACCCCCACATAACCCAGAATGCGAACAGGAAACGGTTTGAATAAACGGGCCATCAGAAGTGGACCTCCCAACAGGATTTATCCTCGAGATTATATCAGACTAGATGCTGGTAACCGTTCTCCGAAACCTACACAAAACTACACACAGGTAGATTGTTGTTCGGTTCCTGCTTCGACGAGAACTGCCTGGAAACCAGGGCTTACACTCTCTTCACAGGCGTATCTTTCCGGGGAACTCCCGGTAGCTAATTGTTCCAGGTTGATGGCGGCATTCAAGTCGCGGTCGATCTTCATACCGCACTGCTCACAGATATACACACGGGTACCCAGGTCCAACGTTGTCTGGATGTGCCCACACTACGAACAGCGTTTCGAAGAGGGGAAGTACTTGTCGGCCAGGATGACCTGACAGCCATACCACTGACCCTTATACACCATCTGCCGCCGGAACTCGTAGAATCCCACATCCAGGATCGCCTGCGCCAGGTGATGGTTCTTCACCATCCCACTCACATTCAGGTTTTCCAGCACAACTGCTGACTTGGTTTTCGCCAGCAGGCTGGTAACCTGGTGCAGAGCATTCCTACGAACATTGGCGACGCGCAGGTGCGCCCTGGCCAGATGCCGGACCGCTTTCTCCCGATTAGCACTTCCCTTTTTCCGCCGGGATA
>Ga0182021_10001202_pt1 | contig 29435 bp, 34 predicted proteins | sample 612E3MmetaG_FD_120493 | JGI IMG/M metagenome (GOLD analysis project Ga0182021, IMG submission 120493) | Permafrost microbial communities from Stordalen Mire, Sweden - 612E3M metaG (Illumina Assembly) | ecosystem: Environmental > Terrestrial > Soil > Wetlands > Permafrost | place: Sweden...
TTATCAAAGAGGGTACAGAAGTTCATGTGGGAACCAGCGTAAAGTTTGTTTTCACTCACTCAAAACACAAGAAGCATGAACGTCGAGTTAAGGCGGCTCATTTAATTGAGAAAGGGGTGGAACCTGATACAGCAAGATACCTCACGCTTCTCTACGCGTCAGCTGCAAACATGCTAAGCTTTGAAGGTTACACCACACAATCAATCTGTGACTCAATTAAAGAACAAAAACAAAAGAACCTACTGTTTTCTAATTAATTCCACCTAAAAACATGTTACTCATTGATTTTGCTTAACTTGACAGTTTTTCGATGCCCAAGTATCACAGCAACAGAGAATAAGGAAATTAGCAAAGGCACAACTATTAACCAAGATAACTCAGGAATGGCGGGAGTTGGACCCGATGTTTGATCAATCTGCGAAGGCATATTGATTGGTTGACTAATTTTATCGCTTACAGAAAAACGAGTCCCAAAAGTAGACGTCATAATATTCTCCCCGTAATCCGACCATAAAATCAAAAAAACCAGGGTGTGATTTCCAATCGACTGAACAGGTATTGTTCCAGTCAAAATTATAGTTGGATAGTTAACTGTGAACACTGGGATATATGCGGGTGCGCTACCATTCATCACTATTTGTCCATATAGACCTTCGTCGTGGCCTGCAATGGCGATTATGTTTGTGCTGTTATCCAGCGCGTAGCTGACAGAGTATATTTCGCCGTGGAGGTTATTCCCAAACCAAGAGGATGGAATGCTTATGTTTATGAAGTAGGGGATAGGCTGTTTTTCTGGAAACACTTGGGTTTTAGTAGGAAATTCAACTCTTAGAAGTGGAGCGTATGGATTGGGGATGTAGAGTTTGTCAATAACAAACTCAACTCTGGCGCTTCCTTCATTTATCCAGCTTCCATAATCATATTTTACGTAAACCATTACTACGTGCCAGCCATCCGAAAGATTTGGCAAGTTAGCTTGGCTAGTCACTGACGAATAGGAATAGCCACCAGAGCCAGAGGCACCCTGGTAGACTGGTGTCATACTGAGATTGCCTTTTCCATCTATGCTGTAGGTAATGTATCGGTTTTCTGAGCCTTTTAAGGGATCCAAAAACATTAATGCTGAGATGTTTAGCAAGACGGGATTTACAGAGCCGTAGTTCTTGGGGGACAAAATGATTACTTGCAGAGGACCTGGTTCAAAATTAGCCAATGTAATGTCTGCATTGCAGGCTACCAGAAATACTAAAACAAACGCAACTGTAGCTAGCCTTTTTGTTAGAGTCATTAATTCCTATTCTCTATTACTTTGTTATGCCTAAAAAGCTTGTTCGTAAATCTTTTTGACTAAGCTTGGTCAAACTTTCTAGACCTAACTTGTTTTGCTGTTTGCCAATCTTGCTATAAAGTTAAGTTTGTCAAGCTTTTCGTCTGTTTTTTAGTTTATATGTTAATTCGAAAGCGGCTTTTTCGATGCTTAAGTATAACCGCAATAGAGAGCATAAATAGAAACAAGGGTACAACTGCTAAAATAGGAAACTCTATAACGGTGTGAGTTGGGGTTGGTGAAGCAGAAATCTCGCCTAAAGTTATTGTTTGCGTGTTACTCCAAGCACTATCTGAATCATAGGCAATTGCGAGTTCATTAAATCCCCCATACTGAGGAAACAAAGGATGCTGAACATACCAATATGTAGAATTGTGCCCAATTAATGCCTTTACTTGAAAATCAATTTGAGCATTAGCTGGAATGCCATTTAAAAACGCAAAGTATCTTCCTTCTTGACCTATGTCTCCAGAATAATACCTCTGAATATCAAAGCCTGATTCTCCATAATATTCCGTTGCCACAACAGGGAAAGAAATAATGGTGTAACTTGAATTTGATTTTGGAGAAGAATCATCAACATACCATGCATAAGAGAAAGTGCCATCTCTATTGTAAGAACTGGTTCTGTTTTGTATTTGGATAAACTTCAGTCCAATTTTCTGCAAAGTGAGGTTTAGTTCGAATATTGTAAAATATTTGGTAGTTTGAATTGTCAAAGACTTGGTTGTTTATTGTAATTTCAATTGAGTTATTGGTAATCTGATTTGTTTCATTTACTCCAGTATAAGGATTAGTCGTGGTTACACTGTAAGAAGCATTCAAAAACTTAACTGTAAACTGAGGAACAGATGGAGTTGGAATTGACTGAGTAAATACAGGCTTAACCATCAACAGACTTAGACTTGCGATAGTGAGAATTAGAATCAGAATTAATGTAAAACCCTTGCTTGCTCTATCCATACTTACTCTTGGAAACAATTCCAAATAAAAGGCTGTTCGTTAAGATTTCTTGACTAAGCTAAGTCAAAGTTTCTTGACCTGATTTGAACTAAAGGTTTTTCGATACCTTCTGTGCTTTATGAATAAAATTATTGTTGTAAAGACCAATACTGTCGTACCTATTGCCAAGGCGAGTTGACCCATTAATGAAGTATACAACTCAGTTGGCTTATCAATTACTGGTAACTCTTCACCGATGATAGCTACATAGGATGTTGCATTGGTGATCTTTAGTTGACTATTGGGTTCCAAAGACCATCCATCATTATTTGCTTTGGATACGCCGTCTATATAAACGGTCCAATTGAAAGCAGCGAGCGGGAATGGAAACTTGAAGACTTGGCTACCTGTTCCTTGAACAGTGTAATTTATTTCTGGCATTGAATGCCATGTAAGAGGACTAATGCCTGTGATTTCGATGCTGCAGTTTTCAACAGAAATTCCAAGGTTCGCTGAATAATGAGCTTGCACTATGTAGGGAAGAACATCTCTGCCCGTTACGTTTGAAGCGAACTTCCCAGCATCGATGACATAATTGTTCAGCGTTAAGTTAATGAAATTGTAAGTATCGCCATCAATATTGGACTGATCATAAGAACCATTTGTTGCAAAGTTGATTGTCCCTTTGGTCGAAGGTATTTGAAAACGGTCAGCAGAAGTGAAAAATCTCAAAGCAGGTTCTGCTGTGGGAAGAAGAGCTAAAGACGAATAATCTGGTACGTCGTCAACCCCTATTTCAACATTTGAATTTTCTTCTGAAGTGGTTATTGTTAACTCTTTGGAGATGTAGGAGTAATTCCAACTGTCACCTATTTGCTTAGTTTCCCCGTTAATTCTTACAGTCCACTCAATCCATCGAGCAGAATCTGAAAAGAGGGCGTTTACATAAAGAGTTTGGGTACCTGATCCATTCACAGAATAACCTAACCACTGATACTGCACTTCGCTGTAAATATGGGCGCCCGCTCCTTGGAGTTTCCCTATTATTACTGAACAATTTTTAGCCGAAATGTACAGATTGCCCTGAATAGCTATGTAGCCTTGGCTGTTGCTTTTTAGCCCCGTGAAAAACCATTTGTTATTTTCAAATTTTGCCGTTTTGTAGTTTACATTTGAATATAATCCAATTTGACTATTGAACGCAGGTATTTCAAATATCACAAGTGAAGGATCTGGAAAAGAAGAAGAATTGTTTGGTGTGGCATATTGAGTCTCTGAATTAAATGCCGAAGGGATTGAGACAGAGGTAAATGGAATAGCTGCGTCTACTTTGAGAGGATACATAGCAGTGGACAACGTTATAATAAATATACAAAAGGATACTGACTGAATTGCAAATTTTTTGAAGTTCAAATTGGTTGCCTCCAGCGCGCACAACAACTCAATCTCATATCATTTCAGTCAGCATTTAATTCTTCGCATTCGACTGGTTTTATTCAAACTTTCTTGACCTAATATGGTTCTGATTCTTTCGGATTTTTTTCAGCTTTGAACCTTCAACTGACAATCGATTTATTCTTCTAAAAAGAGCATTGAATGATTGGGGTTTAACCCGATGAAATCCTCAAACCCAAATTTCTATCAACGCTAAAAAAATTAAAACTAACCATTTTTTTGAGACATATTGCAGGGATACGGTTATTCGATTTCGGCTAAGGCTAAAAGGTAATGAAATCGTTTTATTGTTATCCGCTTTGAAGGCTATCCACGCAATCAATATGTGGCTCAATTAAAGAGAAAAAAAGCGGGCTTTCTTTTAATCCTGGGGAAAACCAACTTCTCTGTTTGGAAGGGGCTTTCTATGAGGTGAGGATTATAAGAAGTCCGCTAAACTGTCTGTGTTGAAGCAAGCAGATAAAAGGTTGTGGTTGCCTTCTGTCACAACAAAGAAGCTTAACTCGGTTTTGAAGAAACAAAAATGTTATCCGAAAAAGGATCCTAATTGTGCTTGCTTAACTTTTGGTTTGTCTTTAGCTTTCTTTTGGTTCTCTGATAATAGGCCAAGCTTTCAAGCAAGTACAAGCAATTTTCGGGGGCATAGCCAGGGTAGTGATTGTTAAAGAAACCAATTACTTTGAGTCGATTTCAACAATTATAAAAATTAAGGCACTAAAAAAAAGAAAAAAGGGTTTTGGTATTTGTTACTTCTTTCTGTATAGAACTAACCCTACTATAGCGATTGCAATGATTATGGCAATTCCTACAGCTACTATGTATGTCATTAGATCTGATGTGGTGGCTAAGTTTGAAGGTGCATTAGTTGCTGTTGGTGCCGGTGTAGTCGTAGCTGCTGTTGCTACTGTTGCACTTGTTTCTGCGTAAGAGCTGTAGTATGAGTTGCTTCCCGAGAAAGTTGCATATACGTCGTATAGTCCTGGCGTTGTTGGAGTCCATTGATACCTAAAGTGGCCTGAGCCATCACTGGTAGTATCGCCGATATGTATGTAGTTGCCGTTAGGATCGAGTGCATCTAAGCTAACAGATACACCGTTGCAAGCTGGCGGAGTGTTTAGCAATGTTGAGTTTTGCATGTGCAGATAATCCATCCAGACACTCATGTTAGCATCAGAAATTGCCGGAACTCCATTGGGATACTTTGCGGTAACATCTGCACTGGAACTGGCTGGTGACTTATCTAATACCGAGCCTTGAATCAGAACGCTGCCGCCCACTTGCTGCTGCGCCGTCAATGTAGTTGAAGTTGTACCTTTGCCTATGCCGTAGAGGTATGAATCATATACGCTGTTTCCTACGACAATACCATTAGAAGCAGCATCAGGGGCAATTCCACCATTTAAAGCAAATACGGTGTCGCCGTTAGAAGCGTTAACACATGTCGTCAATGCAAACCTTGGAACAGGGTTGAGTTGGTATGAAAGGGAGTAGCCTGCATAAGCGTAGATATTACCTCCCACCATAACCACGGCCGCATAAACGTAGGGCACTGCGTTATTCGCGTACTCAGTCGAAGCAAAAGGCGTACTTGTCCAAACTAAGTGTCCATCTGTCAAACTGTAAGCCCTCATTGAGCCGTCAGGAAACGCAAAATACGCGTTGTTGAGGTCATTGGTCTCTGCGAAGTAAATAGTGTATGTTGTAGCCCATACAGAGCTTGCAAAGCTGGGAGTTTCAAAGAGGAAAGCGCCAGTTTTTATGGAGTAGAACTTGAACGTTGCTGCAACTGGATCTAAGACCCAAAAGTCGTCCACGTTCATTAAAGGCATTTCCTCGTTAGAATTGATCGCGTATGGCAGGGTAATGTTCCATATTTGGGCGCCAGTGTCTGCGTTATAGCCCCAGTACTGGTTTTTAATGCCTATCATAACTACAGAGAGATCCGATGATACTGTGAAGATAGTTGGGTCACCACCTGTTAAGGTCTTAGGCGCTGGGACTTTCCATGTGATTCCTGTCGGCCAATTGCTATTCACAACACTTGTCATGTTCCAACGATACACGTAGCGGCCAGTTTGACCTGTTATAGTTCCTGCTCCAAAGGCAAGTTCGGTGCCGTCAATAAGTCGAGAAGAGGTCGCGTTAGCGAGTTGCCGCAATAAGGTCCCTGTTGCGGGATCATAGTAACTCCAATAGGTTATTCCGTTAACTGTGGCGGTTCCATATAGGTAAGGTACATAGTCTGATCCATATGAGTTAGGGAGAATTACGAGAGCTTCGCCCAGTGCGACTGATGAGGCGGATTGTGCAAACGTGTTTCCGGGTAAGTGGATACCATTGCTAATTGATCCGTTCGCTGTATACAGCACTTGTCCAGTTGCCAAATCGAAGCATCGGAATTGGCCGAAGGCTTGTCCATACGCTTGAGTATTGAGGACATTTTTGTATACTTTGCCTTCCATAACAACACTGACAAGTAACGGAGGACCGTTGGAGCTGATCGTAGTGCTGGTAAGTGACGAAACAGTGTTAAGGGCGGCAAAGTAGCTATAGCTGCCATAGTCTCCGCCTATAATGCCTCCTGCTTTAAGAGGTTGTTTCCAAACTATGTGCGCTGTGTTAGGTCCTGGACCATAGCGCTGCCACCGCATAGCACTGGAACTTTGAACCGTAGCAATCGTATTGGTCAAGCCAGTCCACTCGCCTGAGATTTGGTACCATTCTCTGTTGTTGTCATTTATTGGGTAGCTCCAATACACGTTTGCGTTCGGCAGCTGAGACCATGGATAACCATTAAGCAGACCCGCCAAAACTGTACCATTCTGAACCGTAAAGTAAGCTGTGTTGCTAGTGCATCCTAAGAATTGTACGGTTCCTGAACCGTCAGTTATGTTCTGAGCCGGCATAGTCCATGATACACTCCAGTTACCCACCATATTAGGCACATAATGAGTGAAGAATAAAGCTCCAAGTGCTTGCATTTCTCCTGCAACATATGAACCCGTTGCGTCAGTCGGCATAAACGTGTCTTTTGTTCCGTCAGGTCTTGTGAAGGTAACAGTTACGCCATAGAATCCATTGAAAGCTGACGAATAATCATATTTTGTAGGTAGAGGAAAGACCCATAGATTTACAGTTGGCGCTTGTCCAAGTCCGATAAGTGTTGGCGCAACGCTGACGTAGCCTACAGTTTTCTCAGGCATAGGAACACCAGCTTGGCCCGAAGCCGGCTGAACAAAAGCCATCAGAAGCGATGTAGATAACAGCAAAATCAAAGTCATCGAAAGAATTGCTTTTTTGTTTCTAATAATAAAATTCGTATTCATTTTTCTTTTCTCCTTGGTAGCCTTATTTAAAACGATTAGTTTATACGTTTTTCGTAAATACGCGTTCGCCCACGCCTACTAACTGATCAATCTCCATTTCAATAAATTAAACTTCATTCAATAAATTAACTAATTATATTTTTTGAACCATAATTCACCATAGATTAAATGGCTAATTCAAGTAATGAAATCGTTTAGACCTTAGTCTTTCCCGCATTCACCCATTCTATTTGTGAGTATATCCTTTTTGTCTTAGGGATATAGGCGTCATTTACCTTTGAATATTACCTGCATATCCTTCTCTTGAAACGGGTATAGTCAGTCTTCTGCTCTGCCTTTTCATGTTTTATTATGCAAGGCAGTTACCGTCTTAGTCAAGGAGGAGGATTAAATTTTATACAAGTTCTCTAAGAAAACATCTCATTTACTTTCCTGTAAACTGCATAGAAACGGTTATTCTGTTTCGGCTTAGGCTACTTCTTAATCCATTGTTTATCATTGAATTATCTCTTCCTTTGCTTGCATGACCGAAGCGGGTTATTTTCCAGTTTCCGAGATTTCCTCTAATTATCTGTGGATTACTTGTTAAGATATAAAATGGTACCTTTGTTTGAGAAGTGTAAAGTTCAGCTATCAAGTTCAAGAGGCGTTTGGCCGAGCGACAGCGATAAACGCTATGGGTTTACCTTGATAAACTGCAGTGTAGCACCGGACGCCGTGCACCGAGATTGCTGTTCAGATAGTGATACTGCCGAAACATCTTCCAAAGATTTGAGCCGCACCGAGGTTCAAAACTTATCTGCGAGCGCTTTCAGGATTTCTCTGATAGTTACATTGGATTTTTCCTGGTTTTTGCAGTAAACAGTAAACCTATACCTAAAACAATCAAGATTGCTGTCCACCAATCAATTAGAGTAACCCAGCGACTGTACTGGACAGTTACGGTTGAAATCAGCAGAAAGATTACCGCGTATAGTCCAGCTATTATTAATGCAAGCCCGAGCCCTTTGGCATTAAGGAGTGTACTCTTTTTTCTGTAAAGAGGCATCAGGACAATTGCTGCGACAACACCAGCTACCAAAAGGGTCAAGGATGAATTTATCAAGCCAACTGTCAATGTGAAATTTGACATTGTGAGTGGGAGAGCGTAGATTGCGAATAAGAAATGTTTAACCCAAAGAGCAAGAATAAAACCAACTATTGCCAGTGAACCCCATTTTGTTATTTCGGTGGTGTCTGATTTTTCGTTTTTAACCTTAAAGTAGGAAATAAGAAATATGGGTGTTACAAAAAGCATTTGCGCCAAATAAGACGTGGCGGCACCATAATGAGCTAAAGTATAAGGTCTTGCAAATAAGTAGACAATAAAAGGTATGTTGAATAGGTAATAAATGCCTTCTAGAAGAATTGCTTTGCTTAAAAAAGTTTTAGAAAAGGTTTTTTTCCATGCAAGCGTAACGGTGAAAGCCAGCATGAAACAGGTTCCTATAAAGCGCAGGATGACGCCAACTTCGCCGATTAATTCTGAACTAAGCTGAAACAAAGGTGACAATGAGCCGGTGGCATGAAAAGAGGCGATGTCCCTAACAGCTATTCTGTAGTCAGCGAAAGGAGAATTCAAAAACATATTTAGAAGAAAAATAAAGAAAACTAATGATGCAACGAGGATAAATATTGAGTAGATGCTAATTTGCTTGCTCAACGTGACCCCTTGTCAGCAATAAGTCCTATTTGTTTTATAAAGATTTAGTTTAGTCGCTTCTTACGATTAGCGCAATGGCATTATGTTCAAGTTTTTATGTATTGGAGAGTCACAGTGATGCGGTTTCGGCTAAGGCTGCCTCTTATTTCATTGTTAATTCTCGTGTTGTCTTTTCCTTTACTTGCGTGACCATATCGGGCTATTTTCCAGTTCTCATGACTTCCCCTGATAAGCTGCGGATTACTCGTCAGAATATAGAAGGGCAGTTTTGTTTGAGAAGCATAGAGCTTGGCGATAAAATTGAGCAAACGCTTCCCAGCGCCAATTCCCTGATAATCTGGCAACACCACCAACCTGCTTACTCTATAGTATTTTGTTCTCATACGAACACAGGCGACGGCTATGAACGCTATAGGCTTTGCTTGGTAAACTGCAGCGTAACACCTAACACCAGCGCCGAGCCTCCCGTTTAGATAGTGATATTGCCGAAACATCTGCCACATTGAAGCGCCGCACCGATAGACTTGGAGTTCAACGGGCGGCCGAGTTCTTTTTTTCGGCTAAACTCCATCGTGTCAGTGCAAAAGACCCAATCTGGATCTAGCCAATCCAAAACGTCGTAATGGCAACATACTGCAATAAACTTCTTTTTGGAGCGGCGCACAGCCTTACTAATTGCGAATGCCGAAACCCTGGCAATTTCTCTATCCACTACGCTCGTAAACTCATCAAAAACAATCAGTTCTTGAGTCAAACAAAGTGCGAGTGCGATGTCAACTCGCATTTTCTCTCCTTGGCTGAGGCACTCGTAACTTTTGAGCCAATCAGGCGGACTTGCAAAGCCTACACTACAAAGAGCTTTAGTTATTTCTCCAGTTTCAAGTTCATCTGGAAAATCATCAAGTACACATTTGTGCGTATACTCAAATCCTCTGATATAGGCTTCAGGGAAAAGCTGCTTTGCGATGCTTGTTTTGCCTGAGCCGCTACGACCAACGATTACTCCAATCTGCCACTCCTCATCTTCAATGGGTAACGAGCCTTTGAAATGCTTCTCCAACTTGACATCAGATAAAGTGAAACTTCCAACCACACTTTGCGCCCTGAAACTGTCTGCTTGATCCCATTTTTTTATAATGTTAAAATCCGTAATTTATATCCCTCCATCTTTAATTTTTCAAAAATAACTTTCTGATCGGATTCGTCTCGGCATTCTACAATAATTTCGTAAGTTGCTGGGATTGTGACTGAGGGTTCTTTTTCGCTTAGTTCTTGGGGGAGCTTTTCTCCGACTGAGTTAAGGAGTGCTTTTAGGCAATCTCTTTCGCCTGCTTCTATTATGCGCATATACTCAGCTGCGTCTAGCTCTGTGTTGTGTTTGCCTTTTAGTTTGTTTAGAATTTGCCTAAGCATCCTTCGGTCAATGTCGGTGACTGGCAAGCGAAGAACTGGAGCAAAATATTCGCCATGCTGTAAACAAATATCTGTCCGTTGAGCGCCATCAAGAAGTACGCCATCTTTATTTGATAGAATTGGGTAAGTCCAACCATATTTCTGCAAGCTTGCCCAAATTTGCTCTTGCTGCCGCAGGGTAGTTACGTTTGGGTTGGTTTGATCTTTCTCAAGAAGGCGAATATCTTCCATCAAGGGCAAATAGGCTTCGGGAACTTTAATTGTCGTTTTCTTTTCCATCTCAATCATCCTTTCTTTTCTTTTGGCTTAATTGTTATATCGCGCAAAAAGTCGTCTCTGTCTTTCTTGGACCACTTTTTTACATGCTTTAGGCATTCGATCCAATTTTTCAAAAAAAGGTTGAAGTGAAATTTGAAGAACCATTGTTCAATATCATCTAGCATCATGGCTCTTGGCATGGCAAAAAGATATAACTCGGTGGCTCGATCGATGACAATTCCATTGCATTTAACGATTATATCTTTGTTTTCCAGTACTACTTCTTTTGTCCAATGACCATGATATTTTTCGTAAAGCTCATGGTTCTTGAGTATAACAAGTTGCTCTGGCTCTGTGAAGGAGTTGAAATCAAAGCGAATGCCCTCCGATTTAACCGGTTTTAGTTTCTCGGACATTTCTTCGATTCTTTTGGTTAACTGAGAAGGCTTCATTGTGTTTTAGCCTCCGCTGTTTTCTTTTCCTTTGATGTTTCAGGTCGGCTTTTTGGAATCCGAAAAACATGATCCAGCATTCCCATTTCTCTACGTTCACAAAGTAGCTCTTTCCGCTGCTCCTTTGGCATTTTACGCAGGTCCTTTACGTTTTCTATCCAATCTTGCATAAAATTGTAGAAGTAAAGTTTGAAGTACCATTCTTCCAACTCATCACAGCAAAAGGAAGCAGGAACAACCTCAACAAACAATTCTGTAGCCCGTTTGCCAAAGATTTCCAAGCCCTTATACCATAAAGCAGCGTTCTTTTCAATAATATCTTTGGGCGGAATTGCAGGAGCATACTTGTCTATAATCACCTGAATCTTTTCAAAAAGCGCTCTTTCAGGTTCAGTTAAACAGTTAAAGTCAATTCTCGTCTCAGATTTAGCCGAGCTAGTTAATTCTTGGGACAAAATCTTAACTCTTTTATTTATTTGCCAGGGCTTCAAGGCACAAACACTCCCTTCGAAGCTTTATCTTCAAGCTCCTTTAAACGACCCAGAACTTCAGGCAAAACAGCTGTCTCACACATCAAAGAATTAGTCTTTAACATAATGTTCAAAGCTGCCATGCGAGCCAACTCATTAGAAGAAGAAAGAAACCTCAGGCTCGCTTGACGATAAATTTGTTCATAGCGATTAATGACTTTAAACAAAACCGCCTTAGGCTCTAATACACTTTGCAAAGTAGGCTGCCAAACCTCACGAGACTCAAAATCCTTGTACAAAACACGCTTAGAACAGGATAATTTTTGGCTTAATTCGTTCACAACTTCAGCTTGGGAGAAGCCTAATCCTTCGAGCTTTAATAATTCTACCCTTCTAGCGACCTTATCCATATACGGTCGCCCCCTAAAATTGAACGATTTGTTCACATTTTCCAACAACAGAAAAAGAAAGAAGGAGAATGGCGAGTCCCCTGTTCGCCATTTTACAAAGTATAAATTATACTCAAGAGGGTAATAGCCCGTGAGAGATTCGAACTCTCGTCAGAGGCTCCAGAGGCCCCTATGCTTGACCACTACACCAACGGGCTGCAGGGTTTCAATAAAACATCGTTCCAATTATTAACTTTAACTTTGCGCTTATTCGCCGCCGTTTTTCTTCTTTAAAGCTTCCTTGACGCAATAACATTCTTGGCTAACTTTATTCCAACTGTCACAGTGCCATAGTGTGTCCACTATGGGGTTTTGGTTGTGCCAGTGTCGGGTGGAGCAGAAAATTTTGGTCGGGTAACCGTATGAATTGTGGCTGTCGCAGTTGCCGCAGTACTTTTCTCCGTCGTTGTCGCCCATATTTTCAGATTCCTTTACCTTGTTTGTCAAACTGCAAAAATGGAGTACGTTTAAAGTTTTTGCCTAGCCGTTCGGTTACTGAAGCAACCATGAAGGGGAAAACCATCAGTGCTTCACCAATAACCATAACGTGGTCCGCTTGACCCTTCATTTTCCCCCAACTCACCGTCTCCTCGAGAGTTGAGCCTGATAAACCGCCGGTTTCAGGTCGATCCAGAGTAATTACCACGGCATAGTCTAAGCCCTTCTTAGAGGCTAACGCTGATGATTGGATAGTGTTACGTGGCACACCGCCGCCAATAACTATCATCCCATTTTTAGGTGATTTAGCACAAATATTGCAGATTGTTGGCACATCTTTGAAGGCGTCAACTTGAAGCACTGGTTTCGGTTTTTCTTGGGATGAGTGGAGCCAATGGATGAAGCCAAATTCTGAATCACGCACTGCGGGAAGAAAAATTGGCAAATTCTCTTCATATGCCGCCCTCAGGATGGAGTTTTTGTCTGTTAAGCGCTTGCCTATTTCCCAACTAAACTCGTTAGAAGCTAAACTTTCACCTTTACGCTCCAAAGCAATGTCATCGTACATCTCTGACAATTTAAAGTCTAATTTAACATAGTCTTCTTCTGGAACAAAAATATCGTAAATTCGGAAAAGATGATACTTATAGAGTTCACTGTCATTTACTACCCAACCTCCAATGTAATGATGACCGCCAACGGCTTCGATGGCATCATGAACCATGCATGCGCCGGTGCTGACAATCACGTCCACAAGCCTTTTTCTTATCAAGTCAGTGACAAGCGTGCGCATGCCAGCGGGAACAACAGCGCCTGAAAGTGCCAAGAAAACAGTGCAGTCTTTGTCTTTGAGCATTTTCTCGTAAATGTCGCATGCGCTAGATAGTCTTCCAGCGCCAAGGGAACCTGATCCCTTAAACTGCTGCATCAATTGATCAACGGTTAATGGGCCGTCGATTTTTATGTGCTTAACTGGTCTTCGGAGGTAATCTTTTCTTTCCATCCAAGTTACGCCTGAATTCTATTTGTTAGTTGAACTATGGAAATAGCTTTTTAATATTTAAAGTATGATAAGACCCCCAGAAGTTTTCGACTTGAAGTCGAATTGAATATAAATTGTGGATACAACTGATTGTCACAAACATTTAAAAGATTAGAATCGTGACCTTTTCTCATAAGCGATCCCTAAGTTTTTTTAGGTTTTCTAAACAGGGGGATTTAACACTTTATGTATAAAAAAAATATAGCTATTCTTGGAACGTTTGTACTTATTGTTATTTTAGTTATTTCAATTAGCATGTTGCCGATTCATCAAAATTCGGTTTATCAAGTGACATCTCAGCAAACGGGATCTCAAGGGTTTGTTTTGCCATGTACCGTTGCGACTTATGGAAACGCTTAGGATGGAATACTTGCATTTGACCTGAACAATTATTAGGTTGCGATGGAAACTAACGGCACCCTTCTTGACCTTCGCATGTCGTCAGCAGGCTACGGAGTGGCAAAGAACATTGCCCAAGATACAATTCTGTTTTAGGGAGAACCTCTTGTGGTGGGCGCAAATTCTGCCCCGAACTATGCCACACATATTTGGAACATCGCTTCCAACACCACGCAAGACTTTCCCAACGTAATTGGGGAACATGACGTTGAATATAACCCTATCAACAACACTTTCCTACTTTGCAGGATTACGTTAGAATAGTTGGAAACAATTCAATCCTTTATGACAAAATTGTAGAACTTGACCCATCTGGCAATGTATTGTGGACATGGGACACATATGACTATTTGCCTTTAAGCGAAGCGGATCCCTTCAATCTAACTACTAGCATTAATAATCAAACTGTAATCGACTTCACTCATGCCAACTCGCTTGAGTGGGACTACAATAACAGTATCATCTATCTGAATATACGTAATACCAACACATTCTACAAGATCAATCAAACAAATAGTGATATCATCTGGGCATGTGGCCAATTTGGCAACTTTACTCTGCTAGATGCAAAAGGCAATGTTGTGCCTAACTTGTGGTATCACTGGCGCCAGATGTTTTCACAATATTCAACGATGATTTTGATAACATTACAAATCCTAATGACGCCAATAGCCAAATGATTGAGATTGCATTAAACGAGCAGAACAAGTCAGCCCAAGTGATATGGAGCTGGACTGCACCAGAACAATATTATTCAAGTTACTTGGGAGGAACTGACATATTGCCAAATGGAGATTGGATAGGAGACTTCGGAACTCCAACGCATCAATTTTCCGAAAACCAGCCATGGAACTTCACCAATACTGGCGCTGTGTTAATAGAAGTGAATCCGGGGGCCAAATCGTAAGAACTATCACCTTCCCTGCGTCTTGGTCAATATATCGAATTGGATTAGTAACTAATCTAAACCAAAATATATCGTTCCCGTATCCTACATCCTTGCCAATCCCATCGCTGACTCCCACGCAAATCTTGTCGCCGACAGCATTCCCAACTCAATCCTCAACATTAGTTCCAACTTCACCTCCATCGCAAACACCTAGTCCATCACAAACACCTACCCCATCCCCATCTCCTACCATAAGACCTAACGTGTCTACTCCAACACAATCAAAATCCATCAATATCTCAAATGAGCCTTATCCAGCTGTTCTGATCACTATCATCGTTATTGCGATTGCAATTACTGCATTTGTTTATTCAAAGAAAGGAAGACATCACTGAAACCATATCCGTACTAATGCGTCCTTTTTCCTAACAATGATTTATGATAGTAATATCGAAACAGGGAAAACAGCACAACTTTCTATTGTGATGCTTCAAAAATGAACTGAAATATTGGTTTCGAAAAATTAAACTTAAGAAAATTAAAGACTTACTTACTTTTGTCGTCTACGCGACTTTCTTTTAACAATAGCTGCACTCAATAATAATAGTGCTGGCAACAAAATTGCCGTGGCAATAAGTGGAATAGTTGGGTCAAAACTATTAACGCTTTTTTGACTGATTGATTCTGTTGGTGTAGATGATGGCGAGCTGGCTGAAGATGCCGATGTAGATGGAGATGGAACTGGTGATTGGATAGGCGATTTGGTGGAAGATACAGCGGGCGATTGAGTTGTTGAATGGGTTGGTGAGGGTGTTGGTGAATTAGTGGCAGAAATTGCGGACGAATCAGCGACAAAAGTCGCTGGTTCAATTAATGGAGGTTGAGGTGACTGAGTGAAATTAAAGGAGTTCATCATGTCGTTTGCTGTTACATCTCTTGCGCCAAGACTTGGAAGATTGAATGTGTGCTCAGCAAGATCTAGAAGCGACGAAAATTCATATTGAGTATGGTCAATGTAATTGTGCTTCGCCCATGGCGAAATAACCAATGTTGGAACTCGAAAGCCTAAACCACTTTGATCAATTTGAGGCGGTGCAACATGATCGTAGAAGCCCCCATAATCATCCCATGTAATGACAATCGCTGTTGATTGCCAAAGAGGGCTTTCCATTACCTCATTAACTAAATATGAAACGTAGTCCATTCCTGCATCGGAACGGGCTGGTGGATGTTCGCCTACAGACTGCCCATCGAAAACTGAAGGTAGAGTTGGAGGATGCCAACTTCCAGGCATTATCCAAGAAACAGCAGGCAAATTATTGCTTTGTATGTCCGCGGAAAAGGTTGATGTGCTTTTTACGTGAGCTGAAAGCTCCGCTGGATTAACTTGGAAGTAATTAAACAATGGAAGAACATTCCACAGAGTGGGCGCCAGAGGATTTGTGTTGCCATCGTACCAAGTCCAAGATACATTGGCAATGGAAAGTTCTTCAGCCAAAGTTGACCAATCAAGACTAGCGTTTGGCCAATCAACTATCGGAGCGTCGCCACCGGGTATTGTGATGCAAGGCGGATTTTCAACTATGCTCGAGTTTAGAACCCACGATTCAGTTGAGTTAGTGGGACCATCGGTGCCGGATGCAAGGTATAGGTGATTTGGAAAGCTCGGTCCCATTTCGGAGGAAAAGAAATTGTTGTCTAATACATACTTGTCAGCATAATCCCAATAGTAGGGAATATCCGTTCTGTCATAATAGCCCATTGTTAAAGTACTTTGAACGGCTGGGATAAATCCGTCCATTTTTCCATTATCGTAGGCTTCTCTGGCTGCAATTGCTGAGTGATCAATATCTTGACCTATTGACTGAGCTGGTAGATGATAAGGAGATACGGATGAATTGTCTGTTTGGGAAAGGTCTGAGGGGTCAGCGACGCCAGGTGGAAGTTCATCGCCTATTATCGAGACAGTAACAGTTGGATCTAGATGGAAAGACGATACAGACCCAAGTGACAAATCACTCGGATTCACAGGAAGCGATGTATTTGCGGGAATGCCATTAGCTCCTGGATATGTCCCAAAATAATTATCAAATGAGTGATTTTCTTGTACGATGAAAATCAGATGTTGAAATTTTTGACGAAGCATCTGAAATAGATGATTGTATCGGCATAGTTACTCCTGACATTAGAACAAAGACTGAAATTATTAGCAGGTCGATTACTTTTGTTTTCAAAACTTTATTCATCAATCTTATGTAGTTGTTGCATCTGATTCACATGGCATATGGAAAATTGTTAATAAACGCATCGCTAAAATCTTGAAAAATCTTTTTTTTCCGGCACGAGCAGTTTTCGAAAACTGTTAATTAAATTCAATATTCGTTGTAACTTACATGAATTACTTTCAGACTTCTTTTTCTTCTTCTAACTCGTCTTGTCCACATTTATTGTTATTTTTTGAGTAACGCAAGGATGCCGCCTATTAAGCCCAGTATTAGGCCAATTAGCCAGCCGCTACCAACGAAGATGCTCAGCACTGAAAAAATTATGACGATTGCACCGCCAGCAACCTTCATCCTGCTGTAAATTAAGTATGCTCCAACCAAAATAAGAATTGCAAATATAACAGCGATTCCGCCCAAAATATTAAGGGCTAGTCCAGTTAGGATTCTTCGGCGAAGTTCATCAGACCCCGCAAAAGTAACAACATCGCCTACTGTTATTCTAACTAATCCCCGCGCTAGAATAAGTATAGCTCCTACTAAAGAAAATACGAAACCTAAAATAGCTCGTTTTGGCGAAGAAGCAGATTGTGGCGGTTGCTGCAAAACACATTTTCCCCAAAAATCATTTTACCGAGCGCTAATTTAAAGCTTATTCACCAAACATTAAATTGATAAGCCCGCAAAAACCATAGTGAGTTGAAGGGTAGTTTATGAATCGTTTTGAGGAACGTCGTCGAAGAGCACAAGAGGCAATGGTTGAGCATGAAGTTGCCGCTCTTCAGGTTACGAGTAGAGAAAACTATTAATACTTAACGGGTAACACGCGTAGTGTTGCCAGACTGTTTCTTCCATGGGAAGGGGACCCGACCATAATTGTTTTTGACGAGGAAGTTGAGGCTGCATCGAAAGCTTCAGGAATCAAAGACATTCGCGGCTGGCGTACCCCGACGCAACTTATGCAAGACTTCTTTCCCCTAGTCAAGCAACATAACGTCTCAGAAAAGAAAGTCGGCTTCTGCGTTCATTCGAACCAGGGTTTTTTGGTCTACAAGTTTCTGAAGGCAAACCCTAAGATGAAGTTTATAGAAAATGAAGAAATCTTGATGCCCCTTCGCTTTGTTAAAGGTTCTGAAGAAATTGAAGCTATGAAAAAAACCGCTGAAGTGGCAAGCAAAGGTGTAACGGTGGCAATCGCCGCTGTTAAGCCGGGTGTGACGGAGATTGAGGTTGCTGCAGAAGCTGAATATGCGATGAGGCGGGCGGGTGCGATGCGTTTTGGATCAAGCACTTTTGTTGACAGTGGACCACATTCGATTTGGTTGCATGGTGGAACTTCAAGGCGTAATATCTAGGAGGGCGACCTTGTTTTGGTTGATGTGCATCCAGTTGTTGACATATACTCTTCAGACTGCGCAAGAACTATTGTTTGTGGAGAAGCAACAGAAAAACAAAATGAACTAATGCAAATATACCGTGAAGCAGAGCAAAGCATCATTGCAAATGTAAAACCTGGCTGGAAAGTGGGCGATGTCACTAAATCTTTCACTATGCTTCGTTGCTAGAGGTTACGGTGATGTCTGGATTCCAGGTCCAGTGAATGGAGTAGGTTTAGAGTTTGAAGAATGGCCTCATCCAAGTCACTATTTTAATCATGTTCAGATGGAGATTAAAGAAAACTGGACTTTGGTTGTTGGGCACTCAATTTTGCCCATGAAGGGCGTTGGAGGAGTAAAAATTGAGGACACAATCCAAGTTACGGCTGAAGGCAGCAAAAGTTTGATTCGGGTGTAACCTAAAAAATCGGAGCCTGAATTTCTTTTTGCTTTGTTTAAGCGGGTATAGATGAGACTTTAGATTTTGAGTCTTGAACCTTGTGAAGAAGGCTGATAGTTGTTTTGCAGAAATCTGGCAGGTCGCTTGGTCTACGAGAAGTAACTATATTGCCGTCGATTACTGCTGACTGATCTACGACGTTTGCGCCGGCATTTTTTAGGTCGGTTCTCACTGATGGCCAACTCGTCATTGTTCTTCCCCTCACGATGTCTGCTTCAATGAGCACTTGGGGGGCATGGCACACGGCAGCTATGACTAAGCCTTTTTTATTCACTTCTTTTACGATATCTACTAAGCCTTCGTTTAAACGCATCTTGTCAGGACCTCTTCCGCCTGGAATAATAACTGCAGCATAAATGTCGAGATTAACTTGGTCGGGAGACAAATCAGAAGCGAAGGATATTCCATGTTCTCCCGTGTAGGATTTAATTGTGCCTATTTTTTACTCTCATCATTACACTGTAAGCTGAAAGTGCTATTAAGCAAGATAGTACCAAGAGCTTAACGACGCTAAAATTTGTCGGCAACGAGTTAGCAAGCAACGCACCCGGAATAATCGATAAGACTATGTAACTGAAAATAGCCATTCCCCATAGTGAGCCTTTGCCTATTCCTTAATATGGCCTGCCCCCTGAAAGAGTATTGACATTTTGGCAAAGCCTTTGGTGCAGGATTTGCAGTAATAACATGATCTGCAGAGCTGCCGCCGTAAAATAATTAATATTGAGATAACTGAAAACCCAAGGAAAAGCCCTCCAGTCAGAGGACTGATCAAAATACATGAAATTGTGCCTAAAGCAACCCAGATAGCCACTAGCGCGTTGCCAGATACGAGTAATGATTTAGTAGGTTCTACCTTTTCTTCAATAGTAGTCATCGCTTTACCTCATGCAAAGAGTTACTTAGTTTTGTCAATGTAACGTTTGAACATTGATTCGATATGAGATTTTGAGCAGGCGCCAATAACCGTTTCAACTGCTTTTCCATTTTTGAAAACTATCACGGTGGGGATGCTTATGACGTCAAATTTTTGTGCAATGGCTTGGTTTTCGTCAACGTTCATTTTTCCAAATGAAACTTTTCCTGAGTATTCGGCTGCAAGTTGCTCTATTAGAGGCCCAATCTGCCACTTTGCTCAGAAAAGTTATTACAAACAACCTGTCACATAATTGAAATAAAGGAAACATAATGGCACCCACCGAAGCAAAAGAAAAAACAAAAATCATTAGCATCGGACTTATCCAAACCGCCGTCTCAGACAACATAGAAGACAACATGAAAAACACCATAGAAAAAATCAAAGAAGCCGCGGAGAGGGGTGCTCAGATTGTTTGCCTTCAGGAGCTTTATAGAACACGTTATTTTCCGCAAAAAGAAAAACAAGAAGTGAGCCAATTAGCTGAAACAATTCCCGGAGATTCCACAAGAGCTTTCTCGAAGTTGGCAAAAGAGAAGAAAATTGTTATAATCGCGCCATTATTTGAGACGGCTTCGAATGGGAAATATTACAATTCAGCTGCCATAATTGATGCAGATGGGAAAATTTCGGGGTGCTACCGTAAAGTGCACATTCCGCAAGATCCACTGTTTTATGAGAAGAATTATTTTGAAGCAGGCGACCAAGATTACTGTGTCCACAAAACCAGTTACGCCCGTGTTGGAGTGCTCATTTGTTATGATCAATGGTTCCCTGAAGCCGCCAGAATTAACGCGCTTAGAGGCGCAGAAATTATTTTTTATCCCACAGCAATTGGCTACGTTAAAGGCTACAGCTCAGCAGATGGGGATTGGCATGATGCTTGGAAAACAGTTCAGCGGGCTCACGCAATAGCTAACGGGATCCATGTTGCTGCAGTAAATCGTGTAGGGGAAGAGGATCAATTGAAGTTTTGGGGCGGCTCGTTTGTTTGTGACTCCTTTGGAAAGGTTCTGGGAGAAGCAAGCGACACAAAAGAGGAAACATTGGTAGTTAAAGTGGATTTGAGCAAAAATAAGCAGATTCAAGAAGGATGGGGTTTTCTGAAGAATCGGCGACCAGACACCTATAATCCGCTAATTAAAGGTTGCATTTGAGGCTTCAAAATGACCAAACCAGAATTTGCTTCAGGCAAGACCCCTCGTGAACTAGGCTACTGCATGCCCCCCGAATGGAGTAAACACGAAGCCATCTGGCTATCATGGCCACACGACCCAACAACATTTACAACCGGCGTCGAAAAAGTCGAAAAAACCTACATCCAAATCATCAAGTTAATCCACAAAGACGAATACGTTAACCTCTTCATCAAAAATGCAGATATGAAACAAAAAATAACTGGTTTGTTTGAGAAAAAAAAAATTGATTTAACAAAGATACGTTTTTTTGAGTTTGATTATGCTGATGTTTGGTTTCGGGATTATGGCCCAATTTTTGTTATGAACAAGGAGCAAAAGTTGGCTATGGTGCAGTGGATTTTTAATTCTTGGGGAGAAAAATATGAGGAGCTCCTGAAAGATGCACAGATTCCTAAGATAATAAACAAATCAATGCGTTTGGACTGTTTTGAGCCTGGCATTATTTTGGAAGGGGGCTCTATTGATGTTAATGGAAAAGGAACTTTGCTCACGACCGAGCAGTGTCTGCTTAACAAGAACAGGAATGCACAGCTTGGAAAAGAAAAAATCGAGAAATACCTAAAAGACTACTTGGGCGTAACTCACATTATCTGGTTAAGATGCGGCATCATTGGAGACGACACAGATGGCCATGTTGATGATCTTGCACGATTCGTTAACCCAAACACTGTTGTGTGCGCTTATGAAGAAGGCAGCAGCGAGAACGCGGTGGCGCTTAGAAAAAACTATGAAATCCTCTGCCAATCCAAAGATCAAAATGGCAAAAAACTAAAAATCGTCAAGTTACCCATGCCCGGAAACGTAGAATGCAACAAGAAACAGCTCCCCGCAAGCTACACAAACTTCTACATAGGCAACAAAACAGTTTTGGTACCAACCTTCCAATCAGAAAACGACAAGGCAGCATTAGCGATTCTGCAGAAGCTTTTCCCGAAAAGAAAAGTTGTAGGCGTTGATTCTGTGGATTTGATTTGTGGGTTTGGAGCGATTCACTGTATTTCACAGCAACAACCAAAATGCAGAGCTAAACTACTGATTAGTTAGATTTTGGGCAATCGCCAAAACAACAAGAGTAAGTATTATAGCAAAGTCAGTGGGAAGAGCTTGCAAGCCTGAAGGGATAAGAGACAACTTTCAAAACAGTGTATTATTGATCACAAAAAGTTTACGTGGTGTTTAGTTGGTGTTTTGTGGGCAATGTTGTTGTTTGTGTTTTGGGTTGCTTTTTTGTTTTAGGGTTTGATCTGTTTGCAGGTTGCGACTAGATTTGACTAAAAATGACTATATTTGACTTTTTTCGACTAGAAATGACCCTTTTTTACTGGTTTCGACCAGCTTATTCGTGCTTCCAAGCCGCTCAGATACAAGGTGATAAAATCAAAAATCACGGGGCCTCAATCTATTGTTAAATTAGTGATTCAAAATTTACTTTCAAGATTTTCGGTCGGCTGACCCCAGTCGCTAAATACTCACAAGTTACTAAATATTAAACGGCAAATATAGATGATAAATTTCTCTGCATTTTACAGATTGAGTTTGTAAAACAGCAAAAATTCAGCGAGCAAAAGTATTATTAATTTTTTTACCATGGATGAAACGAGCTAAAATTGTTTTTTACACAATATTTTTGTTTATTATTTATGATGAAAAATCTCAGTCATCTGGAAATAGTGCTTTCATTTAGTCGACATTGCCTATAAGCTAGTTGTGAGCGTTGTGTTGCTTCCCGAGGTTGAGAAGGTATGTATGCTCAAATAGCGATAGATTGCCAAACCCAAAAAGAATATGTAAGTTGCAATTATTGTATTGGAAAAGAAAATTGTCAACTCCGTTTGGAGCTTGGAGAGAAAAAGTCAGTTTACCATGAAGATGGGAAGAATGGAGTATTGAAACAGGTTAAATTATTTGGTGAAGAAGAGCCATCAGTTTTGACAAAGCTTGAATTGGCAAAAGCACAGGTGCTTGCTAAAGAAGTTGAAAGCATCGTCAAGCCACTGTGCAATAAGTTTGAGGTAGTTGGTTCCATCTGAAGGCGGAAACCAATGGTTGGCGATGTTGACTTTGTAGTAGTTGCTTCAGATTGCAATTGGAGTAAAATTACTCAAACCTTAAAGAAAGCAACTGTAATTTGCAGCGGGAAAAGTGGTCATAAAAATATTCTATCCCACTGAAACCTGTCTTTTTCAGGTTGATTTTTATCGCGCGACTGAAAAAACGTTTGGTATTCAACAGCTTATTCGAACTGGTTCAGCAGACCATAACATGTGGCTTGCAGAGTTTGCTATATCAAAAGGCTTTAGGTTGAAGTACAGTGAAGGTTTGCTAAAAGGTGACGTGGCAGTGGCTGGCGAGGCAGAAGAAAACGTTTTCAAAACGTTGGGCTTGCAGTATCCTGAGCCTCATGTCAGGGAAGTAATAGAGGGAAAACCTGTCTGGTTAACAATTTGATAGGGCATTCAATTAATAATTCTTAATTTGCACACTTTTCGAGTTTTCTTTTATTCTGAATTTCACTATTTCCTTAACCAAGTCAAATGGAATTGGCTCGTCGATTGGAAATTGGATTGTGCCCTTGCTTGTTTGATATTTTGATAATTTGTCTTTGAAGGCTTCAATAGCTGAAACTTTCGGGAAAAAACCGATGTGATCTTTGAATGCTGCAAACCAAACCAAGATGCCGTTTTCTTTGAAAGCAGGCATTTGATAGCTAATCGTGTCTTCTGCTTCAGGAGCAGCCTCCCTGATTGCTTGCCGAAATTTTTTTAAAATAACTTGCACGTTATTTGGAAAAGTAATGATGTATTCGTCTATGGTTTTGAATTCTTTTTTAGATGTCATAAAAACTTCTCCATAAAATAATGGAGTAAGCTGATTTCTATTCTTTTCCTTTTCAGAAAAAAGTGTTAAAGCACAAATTCAAATCCTTCTGATCCTTTATTTGAACAAATGACTTTCAGCTTAGAAGACCGATGCGTGATCCATACAGCGAAATTAACAATATACGCCCTAAAAGTTATTAGGTGGCGGGCGGGGATAGCGTTGAGACCTCGATTGAACCCTCGGACTCTAACATAGTTTAGTCAAACCCATAAAGACTACCAATGTCTGTTGCCATTAGCTAGACTTTTCAATCTCCAAACTAGCAACATACTCCAGATTCTTGGGTGGCTTCTTATCTTCTGAACTGTTAAAAACGAATTTAGTCTTCCAACCATTGTATTCTGCAGCAAGCTGCAAATGGCAAAGAGCAATACCCATATTGACCGGATAATAACTCCCGCCCACAACAGTTCTAAGAAAGCTAGACTTAGAGGAATAGGCATGAATTGAATTCATGCTACCAATAAAATACCAGTTTTGTAAGTTTACCGCTGATGGAGCAAGACGCGCTGGCTCTACCAGTTCATCGGCGCCCTCTATGTTTGTTATTTCCGTGAGAGATTTTCTTTTGAACTCCGAAGCACTGGTCCTGTATATTGTTTCCTTTGAATTTCCGAACGACATCAAAATGATGAAATCCAGATTTGAAGAGTCTGTTAAGTCTTTGGTTGGTTGAGGAATACCCAACCAGCAACTGCCTAATCCATTAGCTGAAAAATAAAGGTCCATTTGCTGAAGCATAAAACCAATGTTGACTTTGTAGGCGTCCTTGGCTTCGGAGAATGCTGCAATAAAGTGAGGGGCTTTATTCCCAAGTTTTCGGGTTACCTGATTGGGCAAAATAATCTTGAACTCTGTCTTTATCCCAGATAACAAAGGCTTTAATGACTGCAAATTTCTTGAGATCTCTTCGAGACGATTTGAGTCAATCGGCGTTGGGTCATAATCCCTAATTGATTTTCTTTTAAAGATTGCTTCGTAAAGAGCATTCTTATCCATTTTCTTGCACACCCCAGGGAATTCTGATTATTACTTCTGAGAAGAGACCTTAAAACTTCTGTTTGATCCTAGAAGCATTCCGTCGAATAAAAGACGAATCAAAAATTTGGTAACTGAGTATTTCACCAGCCTACAGAATTGGTGACAAAAAGCCGTTCTATATTGCTGTGTTTTAATTGTTTGGTGCACCCCCAATAGATGCAATAAGATGCGACGGTTCAAACACTCAATGGACTAATAAGGACAGTGGTGGTTTGAAATCAAAAAATAGATTTTTTGGGTTTGAATTGTTAAAATTGGCTTTCAAGCGGGCGGGGAGGGATTTGAACCTACATCCTGCTGGAGATAATACTTGTGGAGACATCATCACCCGCATTTCCCCTTTTTGATACGAAGACTCGTTTGCAGGTTGAGTGAAAAGAAGTGAAACTAAGTGAAGAAAGTGATAAAAGAAAGGAAAAGAGAAGATGTGAAGGTCAGTATGGATTCTATGTTTTTTGTTTTTCCTTGCATTTTTCTTCTTTGCATTTTGGACCCAATTAAGTGATAGTTTCTGTACAAGATAAATTTAAAAGCTATATCAAACCAGAACCTATTAGGAGCGTACCAAACGAATGTTTAAATTACATAGAAGCAAACTAAGTACCTTCATCATTTTATCTATACTTATTTTTGTAATAAGCTTACCCGGAATAGAATCAGCAGCAAAAGCAGCAACCTCAGATAACAACTGGACAGCCCAGCCACTTTTTCATGCACGTCCAGCAACAACCCTAGGACCAGGCCCTCTTACCCCAACCCAAATCATAAATGCATACAGCCTCACCTCAGCAAGCGGCGGCGCAGGAACGACCATTGCAATCGTCGACGCCTACGATGATCCAACAATAGCTTCAGACCTTATCGCCTTCAGTAGAAACTTTGGCTTGCCAACTGCAAACTTTGTCGAACACAAAATGTCATCATTTATCAGCGCAAACAGCGGATGGGCACTCGAAATCTCCCTCGACGTAGAATGGGCACACGCAATAGCACCACAAGCCACAATATTACTGGTCGAAGCGAGATCCAGCAGCTTAACCGATCTGATGAGTGCCGTATCTTACGCTAAAAGTCAACCAGGCGTAGTGGCGGTTTCAATGAGTTGGGGTGGTAGCGAATTTTCCACTGAAACCGCAAGCACCTATGACGGAATCTTCACCAGCACATCCGGAATAGTGTTCTTCGCATCTAGCGGCGACAATGGTGCGGGCGTAATATGGCCATCTATCTCAGCAAACGTGGTCAGTGTTGGCGGAACAACTCTCAATCTTGACCAAACAAATGGAGTAGTAACTGTAATTTCAGAGACAGCTTGGAGCGGTAGCGGAGGCGGAGTGAGCGCATATGAACAGCAACCAGCCTACCAGACAAATTACGGTTTAACCAACACTAAACGTTCAACTCCAGACGTTTCCTACGATGCAGACCCAAACACCGGCGTTTACGTTTATGACAGCACACCATACAATGGAGCCAAAGGATGGTGGGATGTAGGCGGAACCAGCGCAGGCGCCCCTCAATGGGCAGCTATCCAAGCTCTAGGACAAACAACAGGAAACAGCAACTTCTACCAAGACGCTAAACAATCAGCTGTCTCATACTTCCGAGATATCACAAGCGGATCAAACGGAAATCCAGCAGGCGTAGGTTATGACTTAGCTACAGGTCTAGGAAGCCCAATCACCACTAACTTTGCACCTCAAACCGGACCAGACTTCAGCATCTCATCGTCACCTAATCCAGTCGTAATTAACACTGGAGTAACAGGAAATGTTGGAACCGCAACTATAACAGTAACCGACCTCAGCGGATACACTGGAACAGTTACTCTTTTAGCAGTACAAAACGCATTAGGCTTGAGCCTTGACCCCGCCACATCCATATTAACTATCACTGTCCCGTCAGGAACAGCAGCCAGAAGCATCCTAGTTACAATAACAGGAACAGACGGAACAAAAACTCATACCATCACATTAACCGTGCAGGTTATCAACCCAGATTACTCAATTTCAGCGTCCCCAACATCGCTCACCATTAACTCTGGATCTTCTGGAATCTCAACAGTAACCGTAAGTCCGCTAAATGGATACTTTGGCACAGTTCAGCTCTCTTATGCAGTGACAGGCGGATTAACCGCAACCTTCAATCCAACATCAATATCCAGCGCAGGCACATCCACAGTAACAGTTACGGTTCCAAGCGTCATCGCAATCGGAACATACACCGTCACTTTAACGGGTACAGACGGAACAAATATTCAACATAGCACACCAATAACAGTTCAAGTTACCAATCCTGACTTCACACTCTCAGCATCACCAACATCTCTTACCATTAGAAGCGGATCCACAGGAAAAGCAACAATAACCGTAAACCCAACCAATGGATTTACAGGCACTGTCGCGCTTTCTTCAGACAAACCCAGCGGATGGACAACACCTACCTTTACCCCCACATCCATAACCACTAAAGGCACATCTACAATTACCATAACAGTTCCAAGCAACCTAAGATCTGGAACATACACCTTCACCATAACCGGAACAAGCAGCACCTTAACTCACACAGCAAAAGTAACAGTAACAGTGAGCCGATAGTAGTCAGTCGATTTGGCTAATAAGCAAACCTCACCATTTTTTGGTTTCAGCAATTTTTGTTCTTTGTATTTTGATTTGCTTTTTTATTTTAGAACTTAACCTTTTGCAGGTTTGGGGGTGGTTTTGATAATCTTTTTAACTTTGATAGGTATTATTCTAATAATTGTGTTCTCTTTGCTTATGACTTTGCCTTTATCATTACGCCTGAAATTTGTTATCCAAACTAAAACCAATGCAAGATAGTCACAGGTCTTCCAAAATTTGGGCCCTATAGAAGGAAAGAGGTCTTTCGAGTTTTATCTTATCATCACAACATATAAAATACAACAAATAATATTCAAACCGCTTGTCTCTATGGGGCCTAATCGGTGGAAGACCTTGCCTGAAACAGTGTACGGTGTACAGACTCTAATGTGAATTCTTTTTTGACTGGAGAATGCGAAAAAAGCTATCTGAGCTCTTGCTTTTCAGGGCTCTGTGAAGTCTTCTGTATCTCAAACCAATGAACCTAAAAAGAAAAATACTACCTGGTTAGTTCAGTTCTACAGAAAATAAATCTGGTTAGAGGTTACAAACATGACAAAATGGGAGTATGTCTCAATCGCTCTGGTAAAAGGAATTCTGGATGCTGGTGTCAAAACGCAAGAAGAGTTGTTGAATAAATATGGTTTAGATGGGTGGGAGTTGGTTTCTATTGTTGCGCTTCAAATTAATCAAAGTTTTGAAGTTGTTGCTTATCTAAAACGAGAATTGAGAAACGATAGTGTACTTAACAATAACGAACTGAAAGGTAACAGCTAAAAGAAATTAGTCAATCAACCGAAGAATTAACCGACTTTTTTTTCTCTTTATATTCTATATAAATCCAGCTTATCACCCTCCTTTTTGCGATAGACCTTCGCCGGCTGTTTCACTGTTAGTTTAAGCCAATACACATATAAACGTGTAAGCATATAGTAACTTATGTTAATAAGCTGATAAGCGAAAAGGTGAGTGGAAAATTATAACAAAAACAAGAATAGAATTACGCATTTGGTATTTCGCTTATTGGAAATATGCTTGACACGTGGAACCGTGCACAAAAATCTAAACTAAAGCAGGCGATTAAGTATGGGTCGAATTAGTATAGATCTCCCAGATGAGTTGGAAAAGCATCTCAGAATTAAAACGGTCGAGAGGTTTGGCGGGAAAAAGGGGGACCTGTCTCGCGCTGTCGAAGAAGCAATAAAAACATGGATCGCCGAAAAAGAGTAAGCTCAAGCAACTCTTTCAATGATCATTTTTCGGGTAGCATAAAATTATGAGCGTATAAAGGAGGGATAGATAGTATGAGAGGTAGAGATTTTATAGATAAAGATGTGTTTGCGTTAGATGAAAAAATTGGCAAAATCAAAGAAATAGAAGTAGATCCACAAGAGTATAAAGTAACTCATCTTGAAGTCGAATTGGATAAGAACGTAGCTGAATCAGTGCTTGGCGCAAAGAAAGGTGGAGTACGAAACATGCTAAACGTTTCAGCTTTAGAGAAAGGGACTGGCATGTGGACAGATGATGGACTACACTTAAAAGTTGCAAAAGACAAACTGCACATGTACCTAAGACCAGTAGTTAAAACTTAGGCTTGCGCATTTTTAAATTATTTTGGGAGGTGTAACAAATTATGTCAGAACAACAGATAGACGTTAAGGAACAGATACAGAAGATGGGTGAAAAATGGAGTGAATTCCAGAAAACTTGGGTTTCCCACTTTAAAGACATGGAAGTGGATGTGTTAGAATGGAACTTTGGTGTTGGAAAAACCGGAGAAGACACTATCTTTGAAATGAAAGCTAAGGTCGCCGTAAGACAAAAGAAGTAAAAATCATTGACGGATATGGGTGAAAAGAAACATTCATTTTCATTAAGAACGCTGCCGCCAGGACACATTTTTTTCATCATAGGCGGCTTAGCCGTTTTTGCCATGTGACTATTTTTTTAGGTACTTTTATGTTAAAGCGAGAAAAATAGGCAGTCCGTTTTATTTGTGATTGTTCATGAGCAACAACAAATGTATAATATGAGAAAATTAATCGGACTTTTTCCAAAACAGGTACTTCCAGAATTCAGTCCTTGTACCTGCTGAGAAATATTCCGCTTTTGCACTTCTACAAAGAAGATTGCCTAAGTAGTCACCAGCCTCAAA
>Ga0182021_10001203_pt1 | contig 29424 bp, 31 predicted proteins | sample 612E3MmetaG_FD_120493 | JGI IMG/M metagenome (GOLD analysis project Ga0182021, IMG submission 120493) | Permafrost microbial communities from Stordalen Mire, Sweden - 612E3M metaG (Illumina Assembly) | ecosystem: Environmental > Terrestrial > Soil > Wetlands > Permafrost | place: Sweden...
TCGATCAGCCATCGCTCATTCGGGTTCCGCAGCGCCCAGAACTTCATTGCAGCCATCTACCACTGCTGTGCCCGGCTGCCGCTGCCCGTCGAACGCTAGTTACACTTTTCGGATAGGAGCCTCTTCGCGGGTTTGGCGGCCTGCTTCTCTGTCTTCGGGAACTTCTCCCAGGCCTCGGCGGCCTGGTCGTCACGGCCGGGCAGCGCGTGAGCATAGACCGTCGCCGTGACGTGCGGGTTGACGTGTCCTTACGCTGCGTCCGTGACCGAATCGGCCGGCGGCAAGCCACCCCAGATCAGGACATCGGGGCACAAGTCGGCGCCGGCAGGCCAAACCAGCGTGCCGCCTTCCACACGAAACTCCATAAAGCGCATCTCGTCGTTCCGAATTTCAGAGAAAACCGGACCTTCCAACATCGGCCCAAGATCTCTCTCGATTACGCGACCGTCGGTCAAAGTGAGCTGTACGCGGTAGTTGCCCAGCGCCTTGGCTTCCCGGATGCGAACCAATTTCATGTCTCCTCCCTAGTCCAGCGGGGCGATGGATTCCAAAGGCGTTCCACCACGAGCCCGTTCCCAGTCGGCTCTCAGTTCCTGGCGATGCAGGGCTGCCCATTCGAGCACCAACGCCATGGCTCTTCTCGGCAACTCTCCCCGGAGTCCCTGCTGGCGATGGTGATTCCGTGCGCCGAATACTCCGGGCGCGGGGCCTGCGACGCTGGGGGCGTGGCAGCCTCGATATTGGCCGGCGCCCACGGCCGGAGCCTTCAGGCCCCCGCTACACCGCCGCGCACGGCCGCGCAGACTTCGTCGATCTGCGCCGGCGTCATCTCCGGAAACATCGGCAAGGAAATCACTTCGCTGGCGACAGCCTCCGCCACCGGAAAGTCCCCTTCCTTGTATCGGGCGTCCCGATAGGCCGGTTGCAGATGCACCGGGATGGGATAGTGGATGCCCGCCTGGACGCCCGCTGCATTCAGGTGCTGAAACACGCGGTCGCGGTTGGGCACGCGGATCGCATAGACATGGTAAACGTGCCGCGCATAGGGCATCTCGCGGGGGGTTCCGACTCCCGCACCGGCCAGCCGCTCGGAGTAGATACGGGCATGGGCGCGCCGGGCTTCGGTCCAGGCTGGCAAGTGCGGGAGCTTGACCCGCAGAATGGCCCCTTGGATTCCCTCCAGCCGGTAGTTGAAGCCCCGGAGATCGTGGTAGTACTTGCGCGACTGCCCCCAATCCCGAAGCATCCGGATGGTGTTGGCGTACTCCGGATTGTTGGTGACCACGGCGCCGCCCTCGCCATAGGCGCCCAGGTTCTTACCGGGGTAGAAGCTGAAACAACCCAGGTCGCCCATACCGCCGGTCCGCCGGCCCTTGTACTCGGCGCCATGGGCTTGGGCGGCATCCTCGATCACCACCAGGTTGCGCCGGCGGGCGACCTCCAGAATCGGATCCATGTCGGCCGCCTGGCCATAGAGATGCACCGGAATAATGGCTTTCGTTTTGGGCGTGATGGCGGCTTCGATCTGCGAGGCGTCGATGGTGTACGAAGAGGCGTCGATGTCCACGAAAACCGGCGTGGCCCCGGTGTAACCGATGGCCGCGACCGTGGCTACGAAGGTGAAGGGCGTGGTGATGACTTCGTCTCCCGGCCCCACGCCCGCCGCTAGCAGCGCGAGGTGCAGCGCGCTGGTTCCGGAATTCACCCCCATGGCGTGCCGCGCGCCGCAGTATGCCGCGAAGTCCTGTTCGAACGCCGCGACCTCCTTCCCCAGAATGAACGCGCTGCTCTCCAGCACGTTCGCGATGGCGCCATCGATCTCCGCCTTGATGCTGTGATACTGCGCCTTCAAATCGGCGTAAGGAATCATGCCATGGCCTCCTGGGCCTTCAGCTCCACCAGCTTGCCGCGTCCCTGCAAGGACTGGCTGGCCGCCTCGAGGATTTGAACCACGCGCAGCCCCGCCAGTCCGTCCGTCCGCGGCCGCTCGCCCGTTTCGAGGCAATGCACGTAGTGTTGAAATTCGACGCTCAGGGCTTCGGTGACGTCCAGCCTGGGCGTCCAGATATCGCCCATGCGGTAGTCGATCATGGCTTTGTACGCACTCTCGTCGCCGGGCGTGACGGTAATGCCGCGGTCGTACATCTTCACTTTCTCGGTGGCCTCCACGTCGTCGTAGACGATCATCTTCTCGCTGCCGCCGATCAGCGTCCTGCGCACCTTCACCGGCGAAAGCCAGTTCACATGAATGTGGGCGATCAAGCGTTGCTCGAAAAAAAGCGTGATGTAGGCGATGTTCTCGGGGCGCCCCTTCACGTGCCCGAAACCCGTGGCGGAAACGGCGGCCGGCCAGCAACCCAGCACATGGTCCATGATGGCGAGGTCGTGGACGGCCAGGTCCCAAATCACATTCACGTCGGCCTGGAAGAGGCCCAGGTTCACGCGCACCGAGTCGTAGTAGTAAACCTCGCCCAGCGCGCGGCGGTCCAGCAATTCCTTGATCTTGCGTACGGCGCCGGTGTAGATGAACGTATGATCCACCATGATCCGAAGCCGGCGGGCTTGCGCGGCCTCGATCAACCGCAGAGCCTCGTCCGAGCTGGCGGTGAGGGGCTTCTCGAGAATGACGTGCTTGCCCGCTTGCAGCGCCTGCATGGCCAACTCGAAATGGGTGTGCACCGGCGTCGAGATGGCGACCACGTCGATATCGGGCGCCCGCAGCAATTCCTGGTGTTCCAGCGTGACCCGGATGGCGGGATAGCGCCTCTTCGCCAGGGCTAACCGGTCCGGACGCAGGTCGCTGACGCTGACAATCTCGGCGCCGCGGGTCTCCGCGATGTTGCGGACGATGTTGGGCCTCCAGTAGCCGTATCCGATCACTCCAAAGCGTATCAAGCCGTTAGCCCCTTTCTCCAAACGCCGCAAAACCGGAACTCGCGCGCCGCTCTCAGGGATTCGGGTGGTGGCGCGTTCGACGCCGCACGTCTCCCCTGAGGTGCGCCGGAACTCCTGCCGCTATCGCATACGCGGGCACATCCTTGGTCACCACGGCCCCGGCGCCAATCAGGGCGTGTTCTCCGACCGTCACCCCGCAGAGAATGGTGGCGTTGCTGCCGATCGAAGCGCCCGCCTTCACTCGCGTGGGGACGCACTCCCAATCCGCTTCGGTCTGGAGCGAACCGTCCTGGTTGACGGCGCTCGGATAAGCGTCGTTGATAAACATCACACCGTGGCCTACGAAGACACCGTCTTCAATCGCGACGCCCGAACAAATGAATGTATGGCTGGATATTTTGCAGTTCTTTCCGACTTCCGCTCCCTGCTGAATCTCCACAAAGGCGCCGATCTTGGTCCCGTCGCCGATGCTGCACCCATACAGGTTCACGAGGTCCGGCTGGAAGATCCGCACGTCGCGGCCCAGGGTCACGTTCGGAGCGATCACAGCGGCCCCCGGGTACCCGTAATGCGATTCCCGGCCCTTTCAACGGCTTCAGGCAAACGGATGCTGGGAGCGGTCTTCATGGCCGGCATGGTTCCAAAATTCGTCTCATTTTAGCATTCCGCCACAGCGCCGATGTTCTCCCGGACCGGCTTCACGCCGCCAGCGAGCAAACTCGCTCTTTCCATACCTATGCCAGCGCCTCACGGATTTCGAGCCGCCGGCGCGACAGACTGAAGCGTGCCGATCATCTCGCTGTTCTTCGGAATCGTGATTCGGATGTTCTACAAGGAACATGAGCCGGCGCACTTCCACGCGGAGTATCAGGGATAGCTAGGGAAGTTCGATCTGGAGGGCAAGATGGTGGTTGGGAACATCCAGTCGAGGACGGCGCTCCGCCTCATTCGGGAGTGGGCGTCCCTCCATCGGCGGGAACTTGAGACCAACTGGAAGAAAATGAAGGCGGGGCGTCCCCTTGAGAGGATCGAGCCTCTGCCGTAAGATGTAGCCATGAGCTTTCTGCCCTCAGTGATACGCGCTGAATACTGTGGCGGCTATCGCATCCACGTGACGTTCAACGACGACTCCGAAAAGACGATCGATTTCCGGGAGTGGCTGAAAGGTCCGGTATTCGAGCCACTGAAGGCCCCGGACCGATTTCGAAAGTTCTTTCTCGACGGTGGCACGGTCGCGTGGCCGAACGGCGCCGACATCGCTCCCGAGACTCTCTACGAGTATCGCGAGCCAGGGAAGCGGCCCAACGGCGCGCTGCGGCCGATGACTCAAAAGACGCGCTACGGCTGATCGTCATGGGGGCCAATTCCGAGACACCTTCAGCCGCAATAGGTCTCCAGGCGATTGGTAATCCATCCCCCAAGACCGCCTTGAAAAACCCGCTCACGCCGAAGCCCAAAGAATCGACTAAAGCGCTCACCCGCATCGCAGTCCTCCCGCAGCACGACGTCAATGGACACTCTGGATGGATCCCGACGAGCGAGTTGTGCGGACTTAAGCAAGTGGCGAATGTCGATATCCGCCTCGGGCAATGAATACCCCACGAAGAGCCACTTCTCGGCAAATTGTAGGCTGGTTCGAGCTTTGTCCCAGACGGTATAGAACGCGTGTGCGTTAAGGTCCTTGCGGCAGCTAAACGTCGCTACGCGCAAGCTTAGTCGCACACCGCGAATTCGTATCGCCAATCACCATGTTGTGCGCCTCGGTGCCGATGAACCTCAATTTTAGTGCAGGGATCTCACCGTCGGCGCCGCACCAAGGGGGCCAGGTCCTTCAGCGAACGTACTCTCTCCTTCCACACCCACACCAGCGCCACGCCGATCAGGATGAGCGCGGTGGTCAGGCCTACCCAGATGCCGGATATGCCCCAACTTAGCCGGAAACACAGGACGTAGCTGATGGGCAGGCCAATCAGCCAGTAACCGGCCAGGTGCGCCAGCATGGGGCTGCGCGTGTCGCCTAGTCCGCGCAAGGCTCCCATGGCCACCGTCTGAAAACCGTCGAAGAGCTCGAACAGGGCGGCGATCCGCAATAGCGCCGCTCCCGAGGCGATCACGGTCGCATCGGCGGTGAAGACGCGCACAATTGAGCGTGGCGCGGTCCACAGCGCCAGACCCGCGGCGCTCATGAAGAGGGTGCCCAACAGGAGCGCGGTCCAACCGGATGTCGCCATTCCCTGGCGGTCCTTGCGGCCTACCGCCTGTCCCACTCGCACGGCCGCGGCTGAACTGATTCCCAGCGGCACCATGTATGTGGTGGATACAACATTGACCGCAATTCCGTGGGCGGCCAGCGAAACCTCGTCCAGCCTAGCGGCCAGCACCGCGATCACGCCGAACAAACCGCCCTCGACCAGGATCTGCATGGCGGCGGGAAGCCCCAAATCCAGCAGGCGCAGGAGGCGCGCGACATCCGGTTTCCACGACATACGGAACAGCAGGTTGCCGGTCTTGCGCTCGTGCCACGCGATGGCCGCCAGCAGCACTCCGGCCATATAGAAACGCGCGATGGTGGTGGACCATCCCGAGCCTTCCAGGCCCATGGCGGGCGCGCCCCAATGTCCGAACATCAGCGCCCAGTTTCCGGCAAAGTTGACGAGGTTGGCACTCACCAGCGAGAACGCGATGGGCGCGACCACGTTGGTCGCCTGCAAATACCGGCGTAGTGCGGCGTAGGCAAGCAGTGGAAGAATACCCCACAGCAGCGCTTTGAGGAAGGGACCGAGCAGCGCCATGACACGCGGATTCGTGCCCGTGGCCCGCAAGAGCGGAATCAGGGCCCAGACGGCCAGCGCCAGCGGAACGGCCAGACCGGCCGCGAGCCATACTCCGTTGATCAGGCTGCGCCGGCAGTCCCGTGGGTCGCCGGCGCCGAATGATTGCGCTACCAGGGTATCCATCCCCAGCAGCAGGCCGGCCCCGAACATGGCAATCGGGTAGAACACGTTGCCGCCCAGGCTGCTGGCGCCGAGGGCCGCCGCTCCCAGCCGGCCGGCCATGATGGTATCCACCACGCCCATGGCCATCCAGCCCAGCTCGGCCAGCGCCAGCGGCAGCGCCATGCCCAGCATGGGGCGAAACTCCCGCCGCAGGTTCGTCAGGTGACTGGCCATCGGATTCAAGCCTTGGGGTGGGCCTTGTCGTACACCGCCATCAGGCCGGTGAGAGAGACCTGCGTGTACTTCTGCGTGGTGGAGAGGCGGGCGTGGCCCAGCAGCTCCTGAATGGCGCGCAGGTCGGCGCCATCGGCCAGCAGGTGCGTGGCGTAGGCATGCCGGAAGCTATGCGGATGGATGGACGGGTCTCCGCTGATGAGCGTGGCGTAGAGTTTGACGATGCCGCGGATGCCGCGATCCGTCAAACGCCGCTCGCGATGGTTCAAAAAAACCGCGCGCTCCTCGCGCGTAACGGGCCGCTGGGCCAGGTAGCGCTCCAGCGCGCCGGCAGCCTGGCCGGGCAGCGGCACCTGGCGTTCTTTCTTCCCCTTGCCGCGCACGCGCAGCCAGCGCTCGGTGCGGTCCACGTCCTCCAGATTCAGCCCGGCAAGCTCGCTCACGCGTACCCCGCAGCCGTAGAGCAGCTCGAAGATGGCGCGGTCGCGCACCGGGAACGGGCGTTCGAACTTGTCCGCCGCGACGCCGTCGATGAGCGTGTTGACTTGCTCGGGCGACATCACATCCGGCAGCGTCTTAGGGGCCTTGGGCGTTCGCACCAGGCGTCCGACGTTGACCCGCACGATGCCCTCGCGCAGCAGAAAACGAAACAACCCCCGCACCGCCGCCAGCTTGCGGCGGATGGTGACGGCCGCGAGCTTCATTCGATACAGCGCGGCCAGCCACTCGCGGAGAATCAGGCGATCGATGGCCCCCGGCTCTGGCGGCGCCATTTCGGGAGGAGACAGGAACTCCAGAAACTGGCGCAGATCGGCGGCGTAGGCGGCGACGGTGTGTGGCGAAGCGCCGCCCCTCACCAACTCCTCCAGGTACCGTTCGATCTGGCGCTCCAGCTCAGACATGGCCGCGGCGGTATTCCTCCAGCGCCTCGAGCGCCCGCCGGCAGACCTCGGCATGGCGCGCGGTCTTGTCGTGGCGCAGGCCCCGGCGCGTGGCTTCGTCGAGCTGCGGGAGCAGATCGAAGGTGATGTTGGCCGGCTGGTAGCGCCCGGCATCGGCGCCGGAAACGTAGTGGCAGAGCGAACCCAGGGCGGTCTCGCGCGGCAGCGCCCGGGGCACGCCGCCGGCCGCCAGCGTGGAGGCGTGCAGCCCCGCCATCAAGCCCGTGGCGATGGCTTCCACGTACCCTTCCACGCCCGAAATCTGCCCGGCGAACAGCACCTCGGGGCGCGCGCGCAGTTGCAGCGTGGGCGTCAGCAGCGCGGGCGCGTCGATGTAGGTGTTGCGGTGCATCTGGCCGAAGCGCAGGAACTCGGCGTTCTGAAGCCCCGGAATCATGCGGAGAATGCGCGCCTGCTCGCCGAACTTCAGGTGGTTCTGAAAGCCCACCAGGTTGAAGCTCCGGTTGCGCAGGCTTTCCTGGCGGAGCTGCGCCACGGCGTAGGGCCGCTTTCCGGTGCGCGGGTCGGCCAGGCCCACGGGTTTCATGGGGCCGAAGCGCAGCGTATCGCGGCCGCGGCGCGCCAGTTCTTCGATGGGCAGGCAGGCTTCAAAATACGGTGTGCGGTCTTCCTCGATGTGGGCCGGCACGGCCTGCGCTTTCAGCAGCTCATCGACGAAGCTGTCGTACTGCTGGCGGTCGAACGGGCAGTTCAAGTAGTCGGCCGTGCCATCCGCCGATTTTCCGTAGCGCGAGGCCCAGAACGCGGTCTCCAGGTCCACCGAATCGGCTTCCACAATGGGGCTGATGCTGTCATAGAAGAACAGCCGGTCGCGCCCGGTCAGCCGGGCGATTTCCTGCGCCAGCGCATCGCTGGTGAGCGGGCCGGTGGCGACAATGACAATGGCGTCCTCGGGGATGGCGGCAACTTCCTCGCGCCGCAGCTCCACCAGCGGCTCGGACGCGATGGCCGCGGTGACTTCCGCGGAGAACACCTCGCGATCGACGGTGAGCGCATGACCCCCGGGCACGCGGGCCTTCCCCGCCGCCTGGAGCAGCAACGAATCGAGGCGTCGCAGCTCCTCTTTGAGCAGCCACGGGGCGGTGGATTCCTGCTCGGATTTCAGCGAATTGCTGCACACCAGCTCGGCCAGCCGGCCGGTCTGGTGCGCGGGTGTCGGCCGGACCGGCCGCATTTCGTGGAGTACGGAGCGCAACCCGCGCCGCGCCGTCTGCCAAGCCGCTTCCGACCCCGCCAGCCCGCCGCCGATAATGTGAATAGGTTCGCGCACGAATCAAGCCCCGTCCCTTTATACTTGCAGATATGGAAGACGCTCTCCACCGCCTCTTTTTGGATTGCTCGGTGCGCCGGCTCGAACAGAGCTTCTCGCGCATCGAGGCGTGCCTGGGCAAGCTCACCGAAGAGCAGGTCTGGACGCGCGGCAGCGAAAACGAGAATGCCATCGGCAACCTGGTGCTGCACCTTTCGGGCAATGTGCGCCAGTGGATCGTGGCGGGGGTAGCAGGCGCGCCCGACACTCGCGAGCGCGACCGCGAATTCTCGGCGCGCGGCGACATCTCGATTCCCGAGCTGACCGAGCGGCTGCGGGGAATTGTCGCGGAGGCCGCGGCGGCGATCGCCGCGGTCGCACCGGAACGCCTGGCCGAGCGCGTGGTGATTCAGAAATATGACGTGTCGGTCCTCGAAGCCATCTACCACGTGGTGGAGCATTTCTCACTGCATACGGGACAGATCGTTTTCGCCACCAAGCTGCTGACGGGGTCGGACATGGGGTTCTATGCGCACCTGCGGGCGAGCGCGGCGCATAGGGAGAAGACGCCGTAGGAGTGTCGGCACGAGCGCCGACACGGCAGGCAGGAGTGCCTGCGCCACGGAGTGTTACACCGCGAGCCTGTCGCCCAACTCCGCTGCTGTAAGCCGCAGACCCACGTAGAACGTGCCAAACAGGGCGTACACGGCGCTTACTTCGTCGAAGCGCATTTCGTAAATGAGCTTCTTGAAGACCAGCGGATCCTCGGCGAAAAGATCGACGCCCCATTCCCAATCGTCGAACCCGATCGAGCCGGTGATGATCTGCCGCACCTCGCCCGCGTAGCGCCGCCCCACCAGGCCGTGCTCGTGCATCAGGCGCTGGCGATCCGCCATAGGCACCTGGTACCAGTTCTTCGATTCGCCGCGGCGGCGGTCCATGGGATAGAAGCAGAGATACTTCGAGCCGGGAATTTCCGGCCAGAGCCGCGGCGCCATGGCCTGCCGCTGCCGCGCCAGCACGGCTTCGATCTCCTGGTTCCACTCGTCGGAATGCGGCTCAACGCCCTTGGCGGCCAACCCGCCGTAGACCTTGGCCGTGGATTCGTACAAGCCGAGTTCGACCACGGAAAGGTAGGAACTGGTGGGCTCCAGGTAGTCGCCGATTCGCAGACGCGCCAGTTCCAGTTGGGCCTGGTTCAATTCTTCGAAGCTGCGCCGGAAGTGGACGAAGAGCAGGTCGCCCTTGTGGCCGAGCAACGAATAGACCGCGCTCTGGCGACCCCCATCGGGGCGCTCCCAGGCGGCCAGCGCGCGCGCGGCCTCTTCGAGGATTTCGCCGCGGCTTTCGGTGGAAAGCGCGCGCCAGGCGGGCCAGCGGAAGCGCATCATCTGGTGCAGCACGCTGGCGCCTTCGAGAGTGAGTGGGACAGCGGGAATCTCTGGTGTCATTACCTTCATTATAAGGATGGTCCGAGCGGCGCGCCACGGCCGTTCACAACTGTTTTCGATAATTCGCGCCGGTCAAACCGCTTGTCTTTTCAATTGGTTGAAGGATGCCCGCGGCAGCATGCGAGGCGGCTTGGGCGGGCCCCGCTGGTAGAGTGGAATCGGGATGAAGAAGCCGGATATCGCAAAACGGATGGCGCGCCAGGCAGGCGTCAGCGAAGCCGAGGCGGCCGACCGCCTGGACCGCGTGGTGCACCAGATTCTCCGAAACCTGCGCCAGGGCAAAGCGGCCTCGCTGCCGGGATTGGGGAAGTTCAAGCCGCGCCCGGACGGGAAAGTGGCGTTCGAACGGCAAGGAGGCCAGCGCCGTGGCTGACTGCTCCCCAACCGAACAATTGGCGCAGGTGGTGATTCACGGCGTGGCCGCGGGCAAGGTAGTGGAGATCGACGGGTTGGGCGTATTCTACCCGGACGACGCGCGGGGCTATCGGTTCGAGCCGGCCGGACTGCCGCAGGTCTTCGTCGCCTACGCAAGAGAGGACGTGAAAGTGGTGGAGCGGCTGTGCGAGGCCCTGGAAACAGCCGGGTTCAGCCCCTGGACGGACATTCGCAAACTACTGCCCGGCCAGAACTGGCCGCGCGCCATTGAAAGCGCCATCGAAACCTCGGCTTTCTTCGTGGCCTGCTTCTCGGGAAACTCGGTGCACAAGACCGGCGGGTTCCAGGCGGAGGTCCGTTTCGCCCTGGATTGCGCGCGGCGCGTGCCGCTGGATGAGATCTTCATCGTGCCGGTGCGGCTGGATAACTGCCGCGTGCCGCGCTCGATCCAGCGGGAATTCCAATACATCGATCTGTTTCCGGACTGGGAGCGCGGAATCCGCCGCCTGACGAAGATGATGGGGCGCGAGGTGGCGTGGCGGGGCGGCGCGAGGTGGCCCAGCGACGCGCGGTGATCGCGAATTTACCCCGTCGCGAGAGTGTTGGCCGTTTCCCCCAAGTCGGGCGCCGTGGTGTTCACGCGCTGGAACTCCGCCACATTCATGAAGGGTCCGTCGATGCACGTAAGAGCACCCGAAGGGCTGGCGCACTTGCCGCAAATGCCCACGCCGCAGCTTGTCATATACTCGACCGATCCCAGGATCTGGTGGCTCTCGGCGAGACCGTCTTCCACCCGGAAGCATGCCTTGACCATTGGCTCCGGTCCGCAATTGATGAAAACCAGCTCGGCGCGCGAATGCCCGGAGAGCGCGGGCGCCATGTCCGCGAGTGCTTCGTGCGCGTGGCCTTTGAATCCCAGGCTGCCATCGTTCGTAGCCACGTATACGGACCCCAGCGACCGGAACTCGTCCAGACCAAAAACATCGCAGCGAGAGCGCGCACCCAGGACGAAGACCAGTTCGTTGTCGCCCTGATAGCGGCGGGCGATCTCGAGCACCGAAGCCGTGCCCGTGCCCCCGCCGACCAACGTGACGACTTTCTTCCGGTACTCCGGCAGGGCCTTGCCATAGGGGCCCCGCAAAAAGACCTCCGATCCGGCGGCGAGGCGGCAGAGTTGCTCCGTGAACGTCCCGACTGTACGCACGATGACGCTTCTCTCGGCGGCGGAGAAGATCGCGAACGGCTTTTCCCCCACTTCAGGCAACATGATGAAGAAGAACTTGCCGCCAAGAAATCCAGGAGGATACGCGGCCGGCAGTTCCGCGAATGAGACGCTGAACAGATCTTGGGAGAGTTGTTCCGTCGACTTCAGGCGGGTGCGGAAATACTCCATGGAGGCGTTTGCTGCCGGGAGCGGCCCCGCACACCGCCCCCCCGAATTGTCGAGGACATCCGCCAGCAACTGGGAGAAGAACGCCGAATACTGACTGCTGTCCAGGCCGGTGGCCGCGCTGCCGATGCCGAAAAGGTCGGCACCAACGGCGGCGTACTCATGTACATGTTCGTGATGGGAGATACCGCCCATGCCGATGACGACCGGCGTTTCCCCTAAGGCGGTTCGTACCTGTGAAACGGCGCGAACCCCTAGCGGACGGATTCCGGCTCCCGAGAGTCCGCCGGTGCCATGCCGGAGCACGGCTGTCTCGCCTATGCGGAGCAGAGCGGGGCCGATCGTGTTCGTCAGGGTGATCCCATATGCGCCTTCCGCGATCACCGCGGCGGCCGCCCCGGCGAGATCCGGAAGAATAGCCGAGAACTTCACGAATACCGGGACCTTCACCGCCTCGACCATCGCCCGAGTGATCTTGACCAGCAGGTCCCGGTCTCCCCCGATTTCGGAGCCAAAGCCTTCGGCGTGCGGACAGGACATGTTCAACTCAAAGCCATCGGCGACCGGTTCCAGAATCCGGGCGGCGTCGACGAAGTCCGCGACCGAGGCGCCAAATACCGAGACGAGAAGGAACTTATCCGGAGGGATGTCGATCCCATCCAGTTCCGCCCGAAACGCGCTGGCGCCGGGATTCGCGAGGCCCACGGCATTGATGTAGCATCCGTCGGCGTACTGAGCGAGAATGGGTTCGCGATATCCGGCTCTGGGGCTTAGGCTGATGCTCTTGGTGGTGATTACGCCAATTGACGGGATCTCCCGAAAACACCTGGCGATGGTACTGGCGTGCGTGCACCTGATTCCGGACGGGACCACAAATCTGCCAGCGACCCTCTTCTTGCCGAGTTGGTAGCGTGTCTCGAACCACTCGCGTGTTCTCTTCAAGACCTGTCCTTTCCTAGCCGTACACCCCGAACCTCAATAGTAGAAGATCGCAACTCAATCGGCAGCACAGGGCGCTTCATGGGGTGCCAGCCAGGGGGCCGGCCGTGGACCACGGGGTCCGCCCCCCAGAGGAGGTCGAGACAGTGTTCGCACGGAGCAGCGCAATTCGGAAGTGGTGTAGACTGAGTACAGTCGGGGCGTAGCGCAGCCTGGTAGCGCACCTGCCTTGGGCGCAGGGGGTCGGGCGTTCAAATCGCCCCGCCCCGACCATGAAACCAAAGAACTTACGATTTCAGTCCGCATGAGGATTTCCCCATGTACACGCCGATGTACACGCGGGCGGATCATTGCACCCTCTTCGTCATTTCGACGGGCGCTTCCTCAGGCACGTAGGAGCGGATCGAGTCAACCGCTTTTCGCTTCGCGGCGGCCCGGATGTGGCTGTAGTGTTCCAGCATCGCTCTGTCCATGTGGCCAGCGATGCTCATGATGGTTTGGTCTGAGGCTTCCGATTCGGCGAACTTGGTAATGGCGAGGTGGCGTAGGTCATGGAACCTCAGGCCCGTAAGCGGAGCCGCGGCGCGTTTCCATGCGGCGATAGCGGCGCGCAACCCGCGGCGCGCTTCCAGGGCTTCGCGTGCGGCCTCCCTACCGGCGCGCCGGGCTGTTTCCTTCGTCAGTGCGCGCCAGGCGGTACGCCAGGTCTTTTGCGGCCGGGTAGGGTCGTAGCCGGTTCCGTGGCCGGCCGCCTTCGTCTCCCGGTAGAGGAACCGGGGGAGTAGGAAGTGTTCAGGGGCGACGGACCCGAGGGCGCTGGCCCGTTCCAGGAGCCGGGCGAATCCCCACATAGCGCCACCGTTGAGCGGAATGCGGCGGACCCCGGTGTCCGTCTTCGATTTTTGGATGCTGACCTCACGGTCCACCAGGTTCACGTCCCGAAGCCGAAGGCCCTTGAGCTCGCAGCCGCGCATGGTGGTGTTGGCCGCTACCATCGCGGCGTAAAACGCCGCGTCCCATCCCGGTTTTGACCGGGCGGTGTCGAATAGGAGCCTTTCCTGGCTCTCTTCAATTGCGCGGCCCGGCCCGCGGCGGTCTTCCTTCAACGGCTTGAAATCATCGGAGATCGGCGCCCAAACCTTGGCAGCCTTGAGCACGTAGCGAAGTACTTTCGTCTCCAGGTTGACAGTTCGCGGGCTCACTTCTTGCGCGCGGGCGGCCTGATAGATTGCGATGGCCGGGGCGTCGATCTGCGAAACTCGCCGGCCAGAAAAGTGCCTCAGCAGCGGGACGGAGCGTTCGCGCTCAAGGCGGATTGTGTTTTCCGCCAGGCGCGGCTTGCGGCCTTCCAGCACCTCTCTGAGCGCCACCTCAAGTTTCTGTTTGGAGAGGTCGCCAGGCAGCCGGCCTTCGGATTGCAGCTTGACCGCATCGGCACGGGCCTTGCGGGCCGCCTGGTAGTTGGTGGTCCGCGTCGAAAAGAAACGGCGCGTACCTTTGACGTTCAAAGTGTAGTACCAGACGCCGCGGCGCTTGTGCAAGCCGTCGTTATCGCGGCGTGGCGGGGATTCGTCATTTGGTTTTGGCTCTTTCATCGCTTCTCCTTTTTTGCCTTCACTCTAGGGTTCCTGCGGTACTCCTTCATGTATTCAGCACGTTCCTTGTGGAACTTGTCCGGGTCCACTTGCTTGAACTTCTGGAATCGGCAGGCATCGCTGCAAGCCATCTTCTTGCCACTTGCTGCGAAGAACCAACGCCCACAGACACATTCCCGGATTCGGTCGAGCGTGCCAGCCTCGGTCATTTCCAGGGTTAACTTGATAGCCGCGAGGGGCGGCATGGGGATTGCGCCGGATTCTTTCGCGCGTTTGATCTGGCGTTTCGTGAATCTGCGCACGCGGGAGGGAATCCACCCCACCCAGTACGGACCGGGACCGCCGCCCAATATCGGAACAAACCGAAACTCGCGGAGGGCATCATTCGCAGCCTTTAGCAGAGCACTGAGCTTGTTCGAGTATTGCCAAAACTTGGGCGGCGGCTCTTGCGGCAAGGGAAACGGAGGCGCCGTCTTGCGCAACGCGTCAAGCTGACGGCAGAGGCCGAAAACGCTTATGGCTTTTGCGCGCTCCGCGCCACTCGCTGCGGAATCGTTCAAGAAGCGTACGAGGTGATCGGCCTGCAATGCGGCGTGCTCCGCAAGGGAAACCCGTAATAAACGATTGGGTTGTTTAACGTGTCCCATAAAATTGTTACTACGATTATATGCCTAATCGTTGCCATGCGCAATATCATTCTTTACTCTGTAAGCATGAGCACTATTGCAATGCAACTCCCGGCCCGCCTTCAGTACCCGATTGAGGAGGGCGCGGAACTCCTCGGGATCAGCAAGCATACGTTGATCCGCGATATCCGGCGCGGCATGGTGAAAACCTCGCGGTACGGAAAACGCGTTTTGATTCCCCGCGATGAACTCTTGCGCTTGGCAGCGGAAGGAATGCCGGCGGCCTAAGGCAATGCTACGCACGCCTTCCAGTCCAGCAGGAGGTCGCGGCCCTTCGGTAGCCGTGGAATCAGCGGGTTGCGCTGGTGGCTACGCGCGCCGTACACGGTTCGGTACGCGCGGCTTGCATGTGGGGGCGGGATGAGCGCGGGCGAACCCTTCAACCCGTATGGCCTCCACGCCATTCGCGTACCAGTCGCCATGCTGGGGTTCCAGGGCGTCTCGTTTGGCGCGAAATGCCTGTACGGGCGCCTGGCTCTGTATCTCGGGAGGCCGCGGGCCGGAGCCCACTGCGATCCGAACCTCGACAGGCTGGCGCGCGATATGGCGACTTCGGTAGACAGCATCAACCGGTGGCTCTCCGAACTCATCAGGGAGAAATTCATCGAGCGGAGACGCCGCGGCCGGCTCCGCGCGGAGTGTGTTTTCCTTCCCCATCCATGCCTGCTCAATTCCGCAGAATTGCGGAATCAAGAAGGTTCCCCAATTCCGCAACCTTGCGGAGTTGAAGCGGCTCCCAATTCCGCAGATTTGCCCGTCCAATTCCGCAGATCTGCGGTTTCAATTCCGCAACCTTGCGGAGTTGCATATAAGGAAGAAAACGTTCAGGAAAACATTCATTCGTCGTCGAGCGTTCCAGCGGTTCAGCAACGCGACGACGGATCACATTATTCTGAGGAAACGAAGACCGGAAAAACCGAAGACCTCGACGCTCTGGTGAGCACGGCGCGCGACCAACTCCGGGCGGCAAGAGCGGCCGGCGCCGGAGTACCGCTGGAACAGATCGGCGCGCCGGACCGGGAAATCGCTGTTCAGATTCTCGGGGCGTTCGCTGATTTCTCCGATTTCGAGAGTTGGTTGAAAGGCACGGTTCAACGCGGCGTAGCGCGGAAAGCGAAATCGGCGACGTGGGGCCTGTTTTTGACCGATGCGCGCAACCAAGCCGAAGACCTGAAGCTGAAACGCGAGGCCAAAGAAAGCCGCGAACGGGATTGGCAGATCGAAGAAGAGCGCAGGCAGGCGGCCGAAGCCGAGCAGCGGCGCGTGATGGAAACACCAATGGCGATAAACGAGGCCAAGGCGCTGGTGGAGCGCGCAATACCCTGGCCGTTGCAAGCGCGTTTCGTGCGCACAGGTGAGGCCATCAGCCCGAACGAATTGGAGGGGCAAGCAAAGGCGTGGCACAGGTGCGCGGCGTGCCGTGACGCTGGAACGACCGGCAGCGCGATAGATTCGGACCTCTGGTTTTGCGGGTGCGCGGCGGGCCTTGAGGCGCAATACCGGGACGGCGCCGATTGGCCGGCGCGGGAAACGGAGCGAGTCCACGCGGGCGCCAAGGCGCTGCTGGTGGCGGCGTGCCGGGCGCTGAACTACCAGTTTGCTGGTGACGCACTGGAATGCGCGGACGTGGCCGACGATGGCAAGACCCTGGAAATCAGGCCGGCAACGGCAGCGGACGCCATCTGCATCAGTGATGCGGACGTGCTGGAAGCCCTGGGGCGCATCCGTTGGCAGCGGGTGGTACGAATCATCCGGCCGGGCTCACCGCCAGTGAACGGCGCGGGGATACGGCCGATAACCGCGGCTGATTTTGAGGGGGCGGCGGCGTGATGGCTGAAACCACATGCGACACGCTGAAACCCCTACGCGCGCGCGAGGCCCAAGTGATGACTTTGTTGTTGGCCGGCCGGACGCTCGCTGAGATTCGCGCGGCGGTTCCGGTGAGCCGCGCGACACTCTGGAGGATTCGAACGCGCCCGGAGTTCGAAGCGGCATTCAGGAAGGCGCGGGATGAGCTACTGGACCGCGTGGTAGACAAGCTGCGCAACGACGCGCTCGACTTCGAAACCACATTGCACACACTCGCCACGGATCAGAAAGCCCGCGGAAGTGATCGCGTCGCCGCGAGCCGAGAGGGGTTAACGGCGCTGTTCAGGGGCATCGAGATTTTTGATTTCGAGGACCGCTTGCGGAAATTGGAAGCGATAGCCGGGGGTCGAAAATGAGATCACATTCGTTTTAGGTAGGGGGTCACGGGGTGCGATCCGCTGATCCTATTGGGCTTCTGCGCCAGTTTCGCAGCCGTGTACACGCTTCGGAACGCGCGGACGTGAAAGGAGGGCATTATGAAAAACCAAATGGCGCGGCTTGAAGCCGTGGAGGCCCACTTCGTCGGGGGCGATGTGAGGCTGACGATGCCCGACGGCGGCGTGCGGACAGTCCAGGCCCGGCGCTTGATCCAGATTCTGTGGGAGCTTGGCGATGGCATCGTGAAGGAAGACGGACAGGCCGTGATCGAGTCCGTCAGTGACGATTGTTTTGTGACTGGGAACGGTCATATGGTGGAGCTGATCAAAGTGGCGGCATTCGGCAACGCGCAAGTTGAAGCGGAGCTGAACTCCGCGGAAGGAATGGAGAAAACAATTCAATGAAAAACGAAGTGAGACAGATTTTAACGTGCCATGCGGGGCAAAGCTTGATGGACGAGCGAAACGTCTTGCACATAACGCTGGGCGGAGCGCTCGACAGCAGTCTGGACGCGCCCCAAAAATTCAATGGGCTTCCGGCAGCGGAGCGCACACGGATTGCGCGCCAGGCCCTTGCACAGGCTGGCGCGATCAATGTTCGGGAAGCGCCCGGATCGCTGAATCTGGTGGAAGGACGACCCGCGCGAGCCATGGACGCGGTGCCGCGGCCGGGGGCGCCGCGGAAGCAATTGTGCAGCCACGATGGTATCTTCGGCCATATCGTCGGTCCTTCAGGCATCACGGAAGGGCCAGCCAAGGACAGCGGAAGCCGCGCCGCGCGGCTTCATGCGGCGCTGGATCAGGTGCTCGATGTGATGCTTGAGAAGCGGCGGCGAGCCCGCAAGCAACGGCCAGAGCGCGACCTTGACAACCGGGTGGCGGCCGATGCGCGGCGCATGAATAAGCGCGACCGACAAACTTCTACCGACGTGCGTGCCACGCGCGATGCCGGCGAGCTCGCGATGGGCAACCACGGCAACATGGGCGAGTTTCGTAAGGCAACCGGGCTGGACACGGCCGATGATGGCAGCGACGGCGCCTACTTCGCGCGTTGCGCAAATTTGACTTGCGGATTGGGGGCGTGACCATGTTCAATCCTTCCAGTTCCAACCGACGCTTCGTCCTGAACCCGGCGCCACCACCACCTGACTTCGTTCCAACCGAACAAACGTGGCCGCCGCGATCAATCCGGAGCGATGGCTCGAATGCGCACCAGGTCGTCGAAAAACTGATTGGTTCGCGGAAAGATCTGACGGTTGAGGGTGGCTTCCAAGTCATCGCGGCCAAGCTGACGCGCGCCGAAAATGTGGACCTACTCACGCAGCTACTCGATTTACAAAAGGCAATAACGACGCGGCTCGCAGAGCAAAAAGAGGCACGCCTTTCGGGATTGAAAGAAGAGCACGAAGCGGCGCGACAAAAGGCGAGATCGTGGCTGGAAAAATGCCGCAAAATGCGTGAGGATCTAAACTCATTCGAATCGACACTCAACGCCTTGAAAATGAGCGCATCCGAAGCGCGCGCGAACTTTGCGGCCGTCAGAGAATCCGCGCCAAAAGTTGAAGATTATCCGAGCCCCGAAGAAATCGAAACATGGCGGAGCAGGATGGCCGAGGCCGAAACCATCGCGGCCGGCGAAGAGGAAAGAAGCCGCACCGCAGAACTTGATCGCCAGCAAAGGGCCAAAAATCTGATCGAAGCTCTCAAGAATTTCCAGGCCAGCGAGCAGGCTGAAGCCGTGCTCCGGTTTACGCTTGAAGGCCGGGAATATCAGAATGAGCTCGGGCTCACGGTCACGCCTGAGATTTGAGTTTGCGCACGGCGCGGGTTTCTCCTGGCTTGCGCTGCGCTGCGCAACGCGCGGTTTCTTCCCCTTCGCCGCGCGCGCCGGGGGGTACGGCGACGGTCTCTCCGTACCCCTTCAAACCAGAATGCCCCGCTTTCGAGCCAGGGCACGAAAGCCAAGGACCGCGAAGAGGTTGCGCGTTTATTGGTTCTGCGTTAAACTCTAGGCCGGATATCCGGGGAGGCGGGAGGCGAAACTCGTGGTCAGCGTAGCGGAGGTCCAATTGGCAGCGGGCCTAATAGTCATCGCTGCTACGATTTTTGTCGTGCTGGACGCAAAGGCAAGAGGGATGAACCCAGTTGGTTGGGGAATCGTCGCGTTCCTGTTCACCATAGTAGCGGTACCGCTTTACTTAATCATGCGGAAGCCGGCTGAAGGTCACCTGCTCGGGCCGACCGTTGGCAGTTGGATATGCACGTGTGGCACCAGTAACGAGGGTGGACGCTGCCGACGGTGCGGCTACCTACTCCCTCACGCACCAGTTCCCGAGCGGAATTCGAACGCTCGGACAGGCCATTGGCAGTACCCTACCTGCAAAGTGTGCGAACGCGGCTCCTTAGTCCAGCAGAAGGTCTTTCGTATGAGCGGGCCGGTTGTAGCGATTGGATTTTTCTTGCTGGTTCCCTCCGTGATTGGGATGCTGCTATGCGCGCTAGCACTGGTCCAAATCGTCGATCAACCTGATAACGCATCGGGTTCGGCAGCCGGAATCGTGATCGCCATAGGTATTGCATGTTTCGTGAGCGGCCTTCTCGGATGGCTTCTAGTGATGAGGAAGCGTATTCTTCAGTGCCCTGTATGTGGCGCCGTCGTTAACGCAAGTTGAAAGTGAAGTTGGCACGCGAGCCACGGAAACCGGGCGCCCGCCCTTCTTTTACAGTACCCCGCTTTCGTCCGCTGGCGGGCCGTGGCGCGTTCCGAGGCGCCGGAGCGTAGTATCCTCAGGTGATGGCGAAGCGAAAGAAGCCGGCGGTCGCACGCGACAAGGGCACGAAATTATCTGCCAAGGAGACGTCCACCCTTGCAGACGCGCGGCTGTATGCAAACAACCGTTCGGAACGCGCGGAGAACAGTGATCTTTATCGATGGGCGTGCCTGGTAATAAAGCGCTACGAAGCCGGGCGGTCGATCGCAAATGCCGACGAATGGCTTGGGGCTATCATGGCAGGCGGGATTTCAGAGGATTATCTGGAGTAGTTGGCGTAAGCCCCATCAGATCCCTTGCTTTTTCGGCAGGGGGTCGCGCGAACGAACTTTCAATCAGTTAGGCCGAAAACCGCGCGTGTGTACGCACACGCGAATGTACACGCAACCAGGCAAACAACCCCATAAATCCGCATCTTTCCCGGTATCGCTCAGTGTTGGGTGCTTGTTTGCAAGCTATTGAAAGGAGAGCTACTAGGTGTAGGCTAGTAGCTCTCTCTATTGAGGTACAATCATTACTTGGGCGCAGGGGGTCGGGCGTTCAAATCGCCCCGCCCCGACCATAACTCCTCAATTTTTCAGTAGTTTACGGCGTTCGCTTTTTGATCGGGCTGGGAATTTGTGTGCAGTTGTGTGCAATTCGGGCCGCTCTGACCGGATATCAGGGCTCCAGTCTGGTCTGTTGCGGCCGGGCATGCCGTCCGCTGTAGGCCTGCCCTTTCCGCCGTTCGTGAAGTCTGGCTAAATCTCTCAACCTGACGGTGGCCGCAACTTCAGAGTGTCGCAACCGGGAACAGTGGACACCTCCCCGGGTCAAAGTCCGAGACGGCTATGCGTCAAGTTGGATTGCTTCCGAGTGGCCGACCAGCATTCAAAGCATTCAGTGCCGACATCGCGACGGTAGACTTCACCGGGAACAACGGCCCAGGGTGATACGCCAGGGGCGCTCTGCAGGCGAGCTGTGATGCAGCGGTCTATGCTCAGGGACACTTGGCCGCCGTAACAGCGTGGCACCAGCGCGAATGTTGAAGTGGTATGCTTTTGGGGTCGGCTGGCCTGCGAGCGAAGAGAGTTTACCAGCGTTTTCTGGGGCAATGCGTTTCGTCTCTGGTGTCACCGGCCTCATCCTACTGCATGCCCGACCACACCCTAATGCAGGCGACAGCCAATGGCACTTTGAATTGTGGTGGAATGGCAACGTTATGAAACAGGCAAAATGCACGTGGCATGCAGTCTTGGTCTTTGTCTCGGTCTGCGTCGGGCCAACGTGGGCCCAGCGATCCTATGCGATCAACGGCACTATCGTTACAGCCCAAGGTGTCATCGAAAACGCCACGATGCTGGTTGTGAACGACCGCATCCAGGATGTCGGCGCGAATGTCAAAGTCCCGAAGGATACGCAAACCATTCGTGTAGATGGTGTGGTATTCCCTGGCTTGATCGATTTGCACAACCACCTGGTCTGGAACGTGTTTCCGCGGTGGCGCCTTAAGTCCCCAGTTGCCGACCGATACGAATGGCAGGCCATGCCGGAAAATGAAACCGAGTTGAATGGCCCCGAGGCGGCACTAATCGCAGGTGGTAGAGGTTGTGACATGGAGCGCTATGCAGAGGTCAAAGCGCTCCTGGGCGGTGCGACTTCCGTCGTCGGAAGCTACGGTCCATCGCCGACGGACCCGCATCGCAATGACTGTGTCAAGGGGCTGGCGCGCAACCTGGATGTGTTCTCCGGCTTGTACGGGGACCAGATCAACTCCGAGCCGCTCAGTTCCGAAACCTTTCCGCTCGAAGTTTCTTGGGAGCGTGCCAAGGCGATTCGCGACGGCCTCGATTCCCATGAACTGCGCGCCATGCTGTTGCATGTAGGTGAGGGCAAGGATGCCGCTGCCCGACGCGAGTTTCGCATGATGAAGGCGCGTGGCTTCCTGCACCCGGGTGTGAGCATCATTCATGGCGTTGCGCTTCGCGAACCGGAGTTTCGGGAAATGGCCGCGAGCGGTGTTGGCCTCGTCTGGTCGCCAAAAAGCAACGTAGAATTGTATGGAACAACCGCGGACGTCTCGTCCGCATTGGCCGCGAACGTCGTGGTTGCGATAGCGCCCGATTGGAGTGTCACTGGAAGCAGCGGCATGCTCGACGAGCTTCGCGTAGCCGCAGCATGGGGCCGTCAACACGCACAGTCCTTGAAGGAGGAATCACTGTATCAAATGGTTACGTCGCAGCCCGCGCGGCTGGCGGCGCTCAGCGACAAAATCGGAGCCCTGGCGCCTGGCATGATGGCTGATTTCATTGTGTTGCCGAAATCAGGCTCTTCCCCGATAAGCGCGCTCATCGAGTCTAAACCGGGTACAGTGGAACTCGTTGTGGTCGGGGGCAGAGCCCTGCTCGGGGAGCCCGAGTATCTCGAAAAGTTCTCCAGCGCAAATGACCTCGATTTCGTGACAGTCTGTGGACACAGGAAGGCTCTGAATGTCAGACAGGATATCGGCGAGCCTTGGACCGCCTTGCGAGCACGACTCCAAGGCGCGTTAACCGCAGTCGGGAAATCTCTCGCCGAACTAAGTGAATGTGCTTCTCGATGAGTCATCCAGCCACTAACCGCTCCGGCACACCAGGACCTTGAGATCGTTTAAATCGGGCGAGAGCCGCGTTGCGTAGCTGTTTCGCAAAATCTCATGCAGGAATGCCCGGACCGGCGTGCTACAGCTTTCCACAGCACTTAGCCCTTGATGCAGGGCCGACCAATACTCTTCTCGGTCGCCCGCGTCTCTGGCCAGAATCGCGCGCCCCGCCCACGCCCACCCTTGTGCGGTGCTGTTGTTTAGATCGCGTCGTAACCCGCAAGCCTGCACCAACAATGATCGCGCTGATTCCTCTGAATGCCCCAGCGCATGAATCAGCCCCGAGATGGCGACCGTTGCGGCCGCCTGCTCCGCCGCTTCCAGTCCATCTTGAGATTCGATCACCGTCCACGATTCGGCGACCGCTCTTTCAGCCCCAGCTAAGTCATCTTCCGCCAGGCAGATCTTCGCCTCGATTACCTTGGAAGTGTAGGTGCTCAATATCGCTAGCGCTTTGCTCCGAACGTCGTCGAGCAACTGCCGCGCAGCGGCATGACTCCCGGTCGCGAGGTGTGCTTGCACCAGGCTGAACCGGACATTGAAGAACCAGCGCTGCGCAAACCCGCGCCTTCCCGGGTCTATTTCAGGTGCCACGGCCAGTCGCTGGAACTCTGTTGCACACGCGGTCAGGCCCCGGACCGCCGCATCCGCGTTGCCTTCGTCCAGCGATATTTGATACAGCCCGGCGCGAGCGATCACGGCGCCGACAGTATCGCACGCGAGATCACATTCGGTTTCGCTACGCTCGTACGCCGACTTCTCGGATCCACAATTTCCCCGGAGCCTGTGCAAGTAGGCGAGTTCATAATAAAGCCTGCCGAGTTCCTTGTGAACCGCGGTTCTACGCTCGACCTTCACAAGTTCCAGCTTCAGAATGTTCACCGCTTGGTTGTAGTAGCATTCCGCCTCTTGAAGGTGGCCGCCGCGACGATTGAACTCGCCCGCACTCAGCAGAATTGCAGCCGGTTCCGGTATCCAGCCGACGTTCTGCACCGCGCGCTCCGCAAGCAACCGAAACACTCCCGCCGCAATGTCCGCTCCCGCGTGTGCCTCCGCGACACGGCCCAGTAGCATCCCGAATTGAAGCAACGCAGCCTTGGGAACGTCGAAGTCACCCTTCCACGCGCTCGCCCAGTGCTTTGCCCGTCTTACAAGCCGCGTAGCGTCCAGCGCCGATCCCTGCTGATAAAGCGCACCTAACGCCAGTTCCAGTTCTTCGAGATACCCTTGAAACAGGTTCGCCTGGATCTGCTGGCAGCTCATACGGCGGCAGCCTGACTAAAATATGCTTGAGTGATCGAGTGCATCGTCAGGACGCTGATGCCCCCCTGTATCTCTCTTCGGATACAGCTGGCTTCGAATAACTTGGAGAGCGCGGCATCGAAGACGTCATCCGATAGTCTGGTGGCGCGGCGCAACGCGTCTTCCTCTACTCCGGTGTCTGCCGACGCGATCACTCCGAGGAGGTCGGCGCCCGTGCCTCCGATGTACTCACGGAACTGTTGGTCGAACACGTAGTCGCACAATTCTCTCGCGAACGCGTCGTTCGGGGTATGATCGCTAATACTCTGCCATTCGGTGCTCAAAGCCAGAATGGAGGCCGGGCCTTGGGCGACGAGTTTGCCACAGAGGAGTTCCAATGCAAGGGGATGTCCGCGGCCGATCTCCACGATGGTTTCCACAGCCTGTTCGGAAACCAATGTGGTGAAGCGTTTCACGCGATCGAGCACCAACTGCCGGCACGAATCCTTGTCGCGTATCGACCACAAGCGGTATACCGTGAAGCCCGATGAGTGGTCGTCTGGGAATTCGCGCGTGGTGATTAGCGATTTCCGCGATGGCGAGCCGATCCGTTCTAACAGCGCCAATACCTCGACAATGTTGTCCATCGTTTCCAAATTGTCTAGAAGAAAAAGCGCGCTCCGGCCGCTGAGAAGGCGAACGATATTGACCTCAAGGTCGGCTTCGGTTCGGCTTGCCGGACTCCGCAATTGGAGTTGTTCTGCCACAGTCACCAGAAAGTCTCGTGGCCGCAACAAGGTTCCCATTTCTTCGAACCGAATTGTGCGAATCTTCGATGCACTGGGATCGATCCGCATTTGTCGTTTCCAAGCCTGTGCGCCCAAGACAAAATCGTACGTATTCCAGATCTCGCCCGCAATGCAAGATTCTCCGGCGAGGGCCGTCTTTCCCATTCCACCAATTGCCTGGATCGCGACTCCCACGTAGGGTGAGTCCGGGGAAATAAGTCGCACTAAGTCTCCAACCTCTTGGGAGCGCCCGTACAGCGTACCGTGGCGTGACTGAAACACCGAACCGATCCGATCGCGGACCGTGATGCGCGCCGAAGTGGCAGGCATGAGACTTTGCAAATGCTGGTTGATCGAACTCACAACCTTAACGACAAGATCACCGGAGGTCGTGAAGGTGTTCACGGTAAATGTGTGCCGGAGCCATTCCTTCAGCCGCACGAGCTTCGCTTTACCCGGTTCGTCTTCGATCATCATCGGCGGCCACGGATGTTTCTCATCTACTACGAAACAGAGGATCGGTTTGCCGTATTTGTGCGCGTGCAGCACCTCTGCTTCAGTGATGGAGACCGGTGATCCACCCGGAACAAATCCGTACCGATGGGCGTACAGCCCAACAAAGAGATCGCAACGCTCGATTTCACTGAGACAAACTTCCGACGGTTCTTCCGGCCGGGCCCCGAAGACTTCCATCCAGCTTCTTTGCATGCCGGAGGACTCCAGAGCGTCCGCCACGGCTCGCCGATGGTCTACAAGGTCAATGTACGTCGAACTGAGAAAGACTCTCATTTGCCGCCTTCCCTCATCTGGCATTATAGTTCCGAATTCCGCCCTTAACACGGTCGGTGTGCCAACTGACGACGGCCTGCGGGGACGTAGACGCTAACCGGATTGACGCGATGACCAGTGCGCGCGCCTGCGATTGGGTAGTCTGCGAGTTGCTCCGGACTCACCATAACCTTTCGCTCGAAGAAGCTCAGGATCTCGTGGACGGACTCGCTCAACGTCAGATTCCTGAGATCTGGCACGTGGCTGGTAAGAAGCGCGTGCTGCGGGATGGCCTCGACTTCAAGCAGCAGGTTCTCTTGCTTTGCTACCAAGAGCCGGAGCAGGCGGTGCTTTCAGAGGACTTGTTCTCCTGGGTTAAGTATTCCAATCAGACCGTGTTCGAGCGAGCGGTACTGACTCCACTTCATAAGAAGCGGTGGATTGAGTATGACAAAGACGCCGAAACGGTGATCATTTCGCCACTGGGCATCAAGGAGGTTGAAGAGCGGATTCTGAAACCCGCCACCACCTGACGCCATTCCCCCAGACGCGACGACGATTAAATCCTGGGGGAATTCTGGGGGGAATATGAGCACACCCCACCCATTTCGACACGTTCTACCCGTTGCAGCACGCTGTAAGTTGTTGAAAAACCGTGCACCCACCCCTGTACCCCTTAGCTTGGGCGCAGGGGGTCGGGCGTTCAAATCGCCCCGCCCCGACCAGCCGTAAGGGTCTGTCAGGAAATAACCAGTCCAATCGCCGGCGACCTCTCTCTAGGAAGCGGGAGCCCGCGTCCTGCGGGGCCATACCGGCGAGGAACCTGGCTCGAGCAGACCAGTTCGCGGGGGTTTCCGGAGACTTCGAGCAGCTATACCGTTCGGCGCCTGCGACACCGGCTAAGACAACGGCGCCCCGCCCTCCCCTACCTGTCTGGGCTCTGGTTCTCCAGCCGCTTCCTCTGCTGCTCCTGGAGGACATTCTTCACGTCTTCGAGAGACTTCTCGAGCTTCCGGGTGCGCGCTGCCTCCGCCGCCAGATCCGACCTCAACTTGGCGGCCTCCGCGGCTAGCGCGTCTCTCTGCTTGCGGATCTCCGGGTCCTCGGGTTGCGGCTTCCGTTCGGGAAGCTTTCCCAGAAAACTGGCCGCCTCGCGAGCCTGTTGGCCGTTGGGCAGGTGGATCGTCAGCTTGACGCCGACCTGCTCGCCCCGGCGGCCATAACTGAATGCGCCGGCTTGGAGTTGCAACGGGTCCAACTGGATGTCCCGGGGAACCGGACCGTCGTCGATCTCCAGAATGGCGTCGGTCGCCTGGCGCACCGCGGGAGAGTTGCGGTCCCAGCGGATCTGCAACTGGCCGTCGCTATCGATGGCGTTGAGCCCGAATGAGGCAAGCTGGGGCGCGGGCCGAATCGCGGCCGTCAGGCCGGGCAGCCAGAGACGCCGGGTCTGGAACCCCACGGCCAGAGCCGCCACGCCGATAGCGATTGCCAGCACCATCGCAAACCCGCGCCGCGCCCGGCCGCCGGATAGTGGCGCCTCGGGTGCCGGCTCCGGCGGCTCCACGGCCCCTTCGGGCGCCGCCTCGGCTGTCACTGCGATCACCGGTCCCCTGGTGTCCGGCCCGTGCCGGAGACGCGCGGAAGGCCCCGGCTGCGCCGCCGGCGCCACACCCGCCGGAAGGGGACGCACCGGCAATGGCGCCAGCGTGAATTCCAGGTAGCTGGCCGCCAGGTGAATCGATCCGTCCGCCTCCCGGAAAAAAAAGCCCGCCTTGGTGGGATGAAAGGTGTGCGGCTTCAGCACCAGGGCCACCTGCCACGGTTCCGGGAAATAGCGGTCGTGAAGGTCCTGGTCGGCGTCGGAAAGGAAAACCTCGCTGCGCGTGTGGGAGTGGTACCAGCCCACCGGCTTCAGCCCGTCCGGATTCCGCTCCGCCGACGCCAGCAACTCCGCCAATCGGGCATGGTCTCGCGGGGAAAGCGCGAACGACGGTCCGAAGGCGTGCTCGCATTCGAGAGCCACATAATCCTCGATGGCCAGCCGCCGCTTCTCACGCCGCCCCAGCAGAATCCCGCCGATTTCGGCGCCACCGCGCGGCAGCGAAAAGAACGCGTCCATCACCGCCAGGCGGATGTCGTCCAGCGCCCTGAGGGAGTATTCGATGGTGAAGGGGCACTCCGGCGCCTTCCATGTGGCTACGGCGTTGTCCGGATTCTTCTCCATCATCCACTTGCGTCCGCTGTATTGATTGTAGACCGGCGGCGCCGCGCGAAGCCAAGACTATAATGGAGGAGTGCCGAAAGCCAGAGATCTCGAGGGGCGCCTGCAAAAGACCGAGCAGCAGTTGCGCCTGTTCCAGAAGATCAGTCGCTTGATGGTCCGGGAAATGAGCTTGTCGGAAGTCCTGCAAGGCATCGTTTCCCTGGTGGTCGAGTTCACCCAGTGCGACTCGTGTCTCGTGTACCTGCTCGATGGCGAGGAACTGGTGCTGTGCGCTTCCAACACGCCCCACCCCTCCACCATCGGCAAGCTGCGCATGAAATGGAATGAGGGGATCACTGGTTGGGTGGCGCGCGAGCGCCGCCTGCTGGCGATTTCGCGCGAGGCATACAAGGATTCGCGGTTCAAGAGATTCGGCGAGTTGGAGGAAGACACTTACGAAGCCTTCCTTTCCGCGCCAGTCACCGCCCGCAACCGGGTGGTGGGCGTGATCAACGTGCAGCACCGGCTGCCCCACCAGCATACGGGCGGCGAAATGGAGGTGCTCACCACGGTCGGCGAACAGGTGGGATGCGTCCTGGTGCTCGCCCGCATGGCCCCCACGGCGGTGGAATCGGCGAATCACGTGGAATTGGTGCTTTCCTCCGGGCCTGTCGTGATGAAACAATAGAAACACTGTGACGTTTTCATTCGCTCGGTTCCTAGGCGCGCTCGCGGCGCTAGTGGCGTGGGTGGCTCCGCTCCACGCCGAACGCTGGCAACTGCAATATTTCTACGATAAGAACAAGTCCTCCCTGGCCATCGGCGACCTCTGCTTTGCCTCGGCCGTGCGCGGCGTGGCGGTGGGCACCATCCACGAGGGCAGCCGCCAACGGCCCGTGGCGCTGGTGACCTCCGATGCCGGCGCCCACTGGCAACTGGTCCCCCTCAAAGAGGAGCCTGTCTCGCTTTTCTTCCTCAACGAGAATATCGGGTGGATGGTGACGGATCGGGGTTTGTGGCGGACCACCGAAGCCGGAAAGAGCTGGAGCAAGATGCCCCGGGTTCCGGCCCAGATCTTTCGCGTGTACTTCAGAGACGAGAAAAACGGTTGGGCCACCGGCGTCAGGAAGACCGTCTTCGAGACGCATGATGGAGGCGAGCGGTGGACCCGCGTGGCGGCGGCCGGCGAACAGCCCGGAAAGGCTGAAACCTCCGCGTATGGTCCGATTGCGTTTGCTACCCCCGAGTTGGGCATCATCATCGGTTGGAACCAGCCGCCGGAACGACTGTTCGAGCCCAGGTTGCCGGCATGGATGGACCCGGAAGCCGCCTTGAAGCACAAGGAATTGCCGCATCTCTCGCTGTCGCTGGAGACCCACGACGGCGGCAAGTCCTGGAAGTCCTCCTCCGGTTCCATATTCGGCCAGATCACGCGCCTCCGTTTCGGCCCGCCAGGCAGGGGACTGGGGCTGATCGAGTATTCGGACTCGTTCACATATCCCAGCGAGGTCCAGCTCATCAGATGGCCCACCGGCGGCAGCCAGATAGTCTACCGGGACAAGGCCTTTGCCGTCACGGATGTGTGGGTGACGCCGGACGGCACGGGCTATCTCTCGGGCCTGGTGGTACAAGGCGAATTGCGCAGCCTGGCCCCGGGCAAGGTGAAGGTGCTCAGGAGCCGGGACCTCGCCATTTGGACCGACCTCGAAGTGGACTACCGCGCGGTGGCCAACCGCACCACCCTTTCGGCCGCCGGCGACCACGACATCTGGCTGGCGACCGACACCGGGATGATCCTGAAGCTGGCGCAGTAAAACACAATACCCGACCACTGATTTATTCACAAGCAATTCACCGCACATTCCTGTAACTCTTTCGAAACATGGCAGAAAGAACTTGAGGATAAGTGCACCGGCACAGCAAAAATGAATTGACGAAAAACCGTTGTAAGAGCATATTGAGAGAGGTTCCAAGAGGTTTGAGGAACAGCGAGCCTCCGGAAACGTAGCGGACCAGGAACGGTGATCCGCAGCCGCCAGATCTAGTAATAGCAACGGGCTGCGGGGAGCGA
>Ga0182021_10001204_pt1 | contig 29422 bp, 24 predicted proteins | sample 612E3MmetaG_FD_120493 | JGI IMG/M metagenome (GOLD analysis project Ga0182021, IMG submission 120493) | Permafrost microbial communities from Stordalen Mire, Sweden - 612E3M metaG (Illumina Assembly) | ecosystem: Environmental > Terrestrial > Soil > Wetlands > Permafrost | place: Sweden...
AGGTAGTAGGTGGCATCCAGCAGCCGGTAATTGGGGAATTCCACCAGCAGGTGGCGATACAGGTTGACCGTGGCGCTGTAGTCCGGCCTGGGCGACGGCGTGGTGGGTGGATTGTCCGAATCGAGCGCCTTCTGGTAGGCTTCCTGGGCCACCAGGAAGTCATCCGCGGCTTTCTCATAATAGAGTTCGGCCAAGCGGAACATCACGTCGGGCGTCCACTTGCGATCCGCGGGGTACCTACGCAGAAAACCCTCGAGCACGGCGATGGCGTCCATGCGCCGCTGCTTCTCTTCCTTCTCGTTGGCGGAAATCTGCGGCTCGTACTTGGCCCGGATGGTGTTGATCTTCTCGGCGTAGGTGCGCTTGATGATGCCGTTGGCGGCACTGCGAAAGCCGGTGACCGCCTCGGCAAAGCGGACCGCGTCCTGCGCCAGCTCGTCGAGGACTTTCGGGTCGGGCAACGCTGTCGGTCGCGCGGGAGCACGAGTTTTGCCTGCGGCCCAGGTGCCGCCCGAGAGCAGGACCAGCGCGACCAAGGTCATGGCGCCCAGAAGACGCGACGCCTGGGGAGCCCGCCGGCTTTGCCGGCGGCGTACCATCGCGGGAGGGATGGCGAGGCCGAGCGAAGCGAGCGGGGTAGGGGTCGCGGGTGGGGGGCCGAAGGGCGAAGCGAACCCTCTCAGGGTTCCCATATCAGTTGACCGGCTGCTCACTTTTCCTCCTCCAGCAAGGAGTGGAAATCATCCTCGACCGACTTGAGCTCCAGCTTCTGCTGGTTGATGAACTTGGACACTGCGCTGGTGCGTTCGTCCTTGAGACCCCAGGCCACGTCGACCAGGCCCACGTCGGACTGCACCACCAGGTCGTAGAAGCGATCGGCGATCTTGCTCAGCATGGTGTAGGCCAAGCCGCCGCCCAGGCTCTGCGATTCGTTGAGAATGCCGGTCAGCTTGCCCTTGGCGGCTTCCAGGTCGCCCTTCTCGGCCACCAGCTTGCGCTTGAGCTCGAGCCGACGCTTCTGCGCCGCTGCATCCACCCGGCTGTCGACCTCGGCCAGTTTCGCCTGCACGGCATCGGTCCGCGCCAGGATGCTCGCGATGGCGTCAAAGGCGCTCTGGTCGCCCGGGGAGAGCCTCCCCTTCGCCCCCTCGAACACGTCGCGCTCGCGCCTCATCACTCCGATGAGTAGCGCGATGGCATTGCGATCGCTGTCGCCGGTGGCCGCCCCGACCGTGGCCTCACGCGCCGCCTCGGCAATCTCGTTGCGCACGCGCTCGTTCGCGTCGCGCAGCTCGGAAATCACCTGACGCAGACTCTGCACCGGTTGGGTCAGATCCTCGGGCCTGATCTTCTGGTCAGCCCCGAACCGGATGAAGTACTGCTCGATGGCCACCAGCTCGGCGTCCATCCCCTGGATCTCCACGTTGAACTCCGAGGCCCGCGCGTCGAGCCCTTCCAGTTCGGCACGGGCCTGCTTCTCCCGATCCTTGAGCTTGCCGGCCGTAAGCGGCAGATCCCTGAGTTCCGACTCGAGCGCCGCGCGTTCCTTGCCCACCTGCTCAAGGCGTGCCTTTTCGTCGGCCGTCAGCTTGTCCCCGATGAGGGAACGCATCTTTTCCACGAACTTCTCGCGCAGGGCCACCAGTTGATTCAGGACCTCGCTCGAGTTCGTGCGCGCCAGGGCCAGATCAGGAAAGATGCCGACCTGGAGCCGCCCATCCACCGCCAGTTCCAGACGGTTCAGGGTATCGGCCGAGTCCTTGAGGCCACGCTGCAGATCACCCACGTCATCGGTGAGAGCGACCACCCGTGCCACGTCGGGCTCGGCCTTGACCCACTTGACCGCCTTGGCGGGCACCAAGACCGCAATGTCGAATTTCTCCAGACTCTTTCCCAGCAGGGTCTCGAAGTACCTGGGGTCGGCTTGCGCCCTCTTCTGCGTCTCACTGAGCTGCAGGTGGATGGGCTCGAACTCGTCGCGCGCCTGCAGGAACGCGTCGTTGGCCAGCGCGAAGTTCGCCACGCGCACGTGCAGGTTGCCCATGAGCAGGCGCAATTCCGGCCCCTGCGGGCTGTCCGGACTCTGCAGCAGCATCAGGTCGAGCGCGCGATAGGCAGCCTTGTAGTCCTTGGCCTTGATGGCGGTCCACGCCAACTCGTTCATGGCGTCTTCGAAGTACTTGGACTCGCGCGAAATGCCGTTGTACGCGTCGCGGGCCTTTTCGAACTCGCCCCGCTGGTAATACAGGCGTCCCACGGCCAGGCGGGCCAGATCTTGAATCTCCTTGTCCGCGTCGGAACGCGGCTGGCTGCGCACGACGGTGTCGAAGGCGATGAGCCCCGACGCCAGATCGCCCTTCTTGACCCAGGTGGTTGCGTAGAAGTAGCGTGCCCGCAGATAGTAGGGACTGCTCGCGGGTATGGCCTGGAAGGCGGCCAGGGCGTCGTCGAGGCGGTCACGGGAGTAGGCGACCTTGCCGCGCACGTAGGGCGTCGAAGGCTGTAAGGATGCGGCCGGCACGTTCTGCAGGCGGGCCAAATAGTCGTCGACCTTGTCCATGTCACCGGTGCTCATGGCGATCTCGATCAGCCGCCCGAGCGCGTTCTGTTCCTGGTGAGACCCCGTCTTCTTCTGGATGGCTTGCTCGAAATAGTGTCGGGCCGACTTCAGATCCTTGTCCTGAAAGAGCGACTCACCCAGTAGGAAGATGGCGTCGTCGTAGGCGTGCGAATTGGGATACTGGTCCACCACGTCCAGCAAGAATGTTGCGGCCTCGCGGTAGTTCTTCAGGTTGAAGAGCAGTTCTGCGTCGAGCACACGCCGGTCGGCCAGAGCCGGGTCCACAACCGGTGTGTCGCTAAACCCGGTGGAGAGGACCTGCACCCGCGCTTCCAGATCCACCAGACGACCGTTCGCCTCCTCCACCTCACCGGCGTGGGCTTGCGCTGCCGATGCCACAACGGCGAGAGTCAGGAGGACCGCCAAGACCGCCGGCGACAAGGGCGCGCGCGAAGCGCGCGGGGTGGGCAGGGTGGCGGGCCGTCCCGAAGTCCCCGCAGGGGAAGCCGGCGGGCTTCCCACGCGACTGGGCCCTTGCCATCGAAAATGCCGCATCCGAGGGTTCTCCAGGAGGGTCGGCTTCACTTCTTCGCAGCCGAGGGACCACCCGCTTCAGGGGCGACCAGATTGACCCGGAAATCGACCGCGGGCTTGTCTTCCATGTTGGTCGCCATGCCACCCTTCTCGTAGCCCACCACCAGAACCACGGTGGCCTTGTTGTCAGCCGCCACAAAGGTGTGGCTGGAACTGGCCTTGAACTTGTAGCCCTTAAGGTAGCTGAACACGCCGAATCCGTAACCCTGGTAGACGAACTGCACCGAGAGGGTATGGCTGCCGGGCTGGATGGCGCCGTTGTAGATATCGAACTCGGTCATCTCGGAAAGGCGGCCGGTATCATCCGCCTTGTTGAAGATCTGAACGCCGTCCAGCGCATAGACGGCCTTGATCAGGCGGAACGATGCCCCCATTTCGTTCTTGTGCTTGATGACACAGCGGGAGGCCCCGATCACGCCGCCCAGAACCGTCTCCTTGAGCAGGTTGAGGCGCGCGCGGGTGCGGAAGACCTGTTCCTTGAGATCGTTGACGTTTCGCTCGAGCGCACGCAGCCGCACCGTATAGCCGCCGCTGTCGCCAGCAGCCGCAGCGGCCGACGGGGCCGCTGCGTTTTCCGCCGGCGCCCCGGTTGGCGAAGGCGCCGCGGCCGGAGCCTCGCGTGCCGCGGCTGCGCTGGTTGTGTCAGCCCATGCAGGCTGCGCCCAGCAAGCGGCAACAGCCAACAGCAGAGCAGGAACCCCCCAAGTTCGTAGACTTATCATTTCGTAGCTCCTTGTGAGCCTCTCAAATCTCGCAGTGACCCGCGCTCCCCACATTAGTGGCGGAGAGTATCCCTGTATAGCAGGCAGCTTCAAGCCCCATCAAAAGGTACATGACATTCGCAGAGTTACAGACCGTTGGGCTGTCCAGCGGCGGCCGCCATCCTAGCAGATAGTCGGGTCGCGAGCGATACTGCGTCGCGATTGTGGATCTGTGGGCGCCCCCTGGGTGGCGATCTGGGCGGCCCTCGCCTTTTCCAGAGCGCTCCACAGGGCCCTGAGCAGGCCGGGGATCCCCTCTCCCGTGGCAGCACTGACCCCGAAAAGCCGCAACCCCCGACGGGCAAACAGGCGCTCCAGGGCAGGGAACTTCTTGCGCGTCTCCGGGAGGTCCAGCTTGTTGAGCACGACCACCTCGATGCGAGCGGCCAGCGCAGGGTCGTACAAGGCCAGCTCGCGCCGCAGGGTCTGGTAGTCGCGCAAGGGGGTACGGCCCTTGATCGCATTCAGCTCAAGTAGATGAACCAGGACGCGGGTGCGTTCCAGGTGCCGCAGAAATCGATGTCCGAGGCCTGCGCCCTGGTGTGCGCCCTCGATCAATCCGGGCACGTCCGCGACCACGAACGCCCGATCATCCGACAGCCGGACCATGCCAAGCTGGGGAATCAGGGTGGTAAAGGGGTAGTCTGCGACCTTGGGACGCGCGGCGGATACGCGCGCGATGAGGGAAGACTTCCCCACGTTGGGAAAGCCCACCAAGCCCACGTCGGCGAGCAGCTTCAGCTCCAGCCGGATCACGCGCTCCTCTCCGGGCTGCCCCGGCTCGGCCCGCCTGGGCGCGCGGTCGGTTGATGTCGCAAAATGGATGTTGCCGCGCCCGCCTTTCCCACCTGCGGCCACCACAAAACGCTGGCCCTCGGTGCGCAGATCCGCCAGCAGCTGGTTGCTGGCATCGTCGTAAACCTCGGTTCCGCTGGGCACCCGCAGAACCATGTCCTGTCCCCCGTGGCCGTACTTGTCCTTGCTGCCACCGCGTTCGCCGGCCGGCGCTTGATAGTCGTGGCGATAGCGGAAATCGAGCAGCGTCGATAGCCCTTCGTCGGCCAGCAGGATCACGCTGCCGCCGTTGCCGCCGTCCCCGCCCGCCGGGCCGCCCTTGGGAACGAACTTCTCGCGTCGAAAGGCCACGGCGCCGTTTCCGCCATCACCGCCGCGCACGCTGATCCGTGCCTGGTCGATAAATGCGGTCACCGAGACCCTCCCGGGCCGGACCTGTGCTTGCGGCTAGGCCGCCTCGATGCTGACCAGCTTGCGGTTGCCGGATTGGCTGAACTTCACCTTGCCGTTCTTGAGGGCGAACAGGGTGAAGTCGTTGCCGATACCGACGTTGCGGCCGGGGTGGAACACGGTCCCCACCTGCCGAACCAGGATATTGCCCGCCAGCACGACCTGGCCGGCGTAGCGCTTGACCCCGCGGCGCTGCGACTGCGAATCGCGGCCGTTGCGGGAGCTGCCCTGCCCTTTCTTGTGTGCCATGGCTGCCTACGCTCCTGCCTTGATGGCCGTGATCTTCAGCGCCGTGAAGGGCTGGCGGTGGCCTGTCTTGCGCCGATACGACTTGCGACGCTTGTACTTGAAGACGATGATCTTCTTGCCCCGGCCTTGCTCCAGAACCTCGGCCTCGACCTTGATACCCTTGACCTGAGGCTTGCCGACCTGCACGTTGCCGCCATCGTCAGCAAACAAGAGCGGCACGAAAGACAGCTTCTCCCCCAGAGAGGCGGGCAGCTTCTCCACGCGCAGGGTTTCCCCCTCGGCGACCCGGTACTGTTTTCCTCCGGTCTGGATGACGGCGTACATGTTTCAAGCTCCCGAGCGAGGCGCGTAATCTAGAGGAGTTTCCCCGGCTGTCAAGGGCATCCACTATCTCGCGATAGCCGCAGCAGGCCGTGGCCGTGGTCGTGGCCGTGGCCGCGACGGGCGCGGGGACAGGTGGGGTGGGCTGTCCGTCCCGAAGCCCCCGCAGGGGGTGGCCGACGGTGACAGAGACGGAACGCGCCGTGGAAGTCAGCGCCCGCGACCCGTGCGGATGCTGACCGACCGCCCGTGGCCGGACAGGCCTTCGACCTCAGCCAACGCCACGATGTCGTCCCCCTGTCGCGCGAGAGCAGCCGCATCATATTCAATGAAGGAGGTGCGCTTGGTGAAGTCGGCCACCCCGAGAGGCGAGGCGTAGCGCGCGCTGCCACCCGTGGGCAGCACATGGCTCGGCCCCGCGAAGTAGTCACCCACCGCCTCGCAGGCCTGCTCGCCCACGAAGACCGCGCCCGCCGCGGTCACCTGGTCGGCCAGCGCCGCGGCGTTGGCCAGCGCGAGGCCCACGTGCTCGGGTGCCAGCCGATTGATGAGGGCGATGGCTGCGGCCGCATCCTCGACCACGAAGGCGACGCCCTGATTGTCCACCGCCTTGCTCGCGATCTCTCGTCGCGGGAGTGTCGCCAACTGACGGTCCACTTCCGCGGCCACGGCCTCGGCCACCGCGCGCCCCACCGCCACCAGGATGGGAACCGCCAGCACGTCGTGCTCGGCCTGCGCGAGCAGGTCGGCCGCCACCCAGGATGGCTTTGCGCTGGCATCAGCCGCGATCGCGACCTCGGTGGGGCCCGCGATCATGTCGATACCGACGTCACCGTAGACCAAGCGCTTGGCTGCGATCACATAGGCGTTTCCGGGCCCAGCGATCTTGTCGACGCGTGGAACCGTCTCGGTGCCGTAGGCCAGGGCGGCGATGGCCTGCGCGCCACCCACGAGAAAAACCCGGTCCACGCCCGCCTCCAGCGCCGCCGCCAGGGTCTCGGGCGACGGGCCCGGCGTGGTCATGATGATCGTGCGCACACCGGCGACCTTGGCCGGGATAGCGGTCATCAATACCGTCGACGCCAGACAGGCCGTGCCGCCGGGAATGTACAGTCCGACACGCTCGAGCGGCGTCACCCGGCAGCGCAGCCGCACTCCGGGCTCGATCGATTCGTAAGCGCTCGGCTTCTCGAGTTGGTGATAGGCCCGGATGCGCGCGGCCGCATTGGCCAGCGCCCGTCTGACGGAAGCGCTGGCCCGGCCGGCCTGTTCCAGCCACTGCGAGCGTTGCAATTCGATGATCGGCAATGGGCGGCGTTCGAACCGCTCGGTGAACTCGCGCAGAGCACTGTCGCCCTGCTGCCGGACCTTGGCTACGATCTCCGCAACGCGGGTCTCGATGTCCTTGGGCAGAGTCGTTCCTCGTCCCACGAGGCCAGACAGCCTCGCCTCGTAGTCCGGGTCGCCCGGGCTCAGGATGCGCAGCATAGGCTCAAGCCTAGCAGAGCCAGCGGGCCGCCAGGCGGTAAGAGATCGAGTGCCCGGCGGCCGCGACCGAAGGCAACCTGTCGCGGGCCCTGGAAAGCGGCCGCGGGCCTGCGCTTCTCAGCCCTTGGCTTTGGCAGCGCGGCGCTGGGCGCGGTACTTCTTGATCAGCGCCTTGGCCACGCCCTTGTGCTTGGCGCAAACCATGCCAAAGACCGGCGCAGCCAGACCCGTGCATCCCGGCACCGGGCAGAGCTGCTTGGGCCGACGCTTGGCGGGCGCGGGCGCTGCGGCCGCCGGCACGAGGTAGCTCGCCTTCGAGGGACGACCGCGGCGGCGCGGAAGTGCAACGGCCGAGCCCGCACCAAGCGCCACTGACACGGCAGTCTGCACGCGACGAGCGGCTGCCGCTTCAACCGTGGCCACGATTTGCTTCACGAAATTGTCGACCAGGAACTGGATGTTGTTGTCCATTGTGTTGTGTCTCGCTTAACAGATTGCGCGGGATAATGCCCGGTCAGCGGGAAAAGTAAAGCGCGTTTTCGCAATTTGAAAGCACGTATTCTGTACGGTCGCTATTCCTCGCCCTTTTGCAAGGCCCTTGACGCCCGATGACGCGTTGGCCATCATTTCATCCCATGTCGAGGTCAGAGCCCGTCGCGCAAGGGGCATTCTTGTCGTTGCTGAAGGCGGGCGACGTGCGTGGGTTGTTCGCGCGCTACTCGGACATTGCCCTGGCGGTGCTGGTGGCGGTGATTGTCGGGATGATGATTGTTCCGCTGCCCACCTTTGTGCTGGATCTGTTCGTCACACTGAATATCGCCGCTGCAGTCAGCCTGCTGCTGGTCGCGATTTACGTGAGCGAGGCGCTGCGCATCGCTACCTTCCCCTCGCTGCTGCTGATCACCACCTTGTTTCGACTGGCCATCGAAGTGTCAGCTACTCGACTGATTCTACTGAAGGCCAATGCCGGGCAGGTGATTCACGCGTTCGGGAATTTCGTAGTGGCTGGTAACCTGGTCGTGGGGGCCGTGGTCTTTTTCATTCTGACCATGATCCAGTTCATCGTGATTTCAAAGGGCTCCGAAAGGGTTGCCGAAGTGGGAGCCCGTTTCACCTTGGACGCCATGCCCGGCAAACAGATGTCCATTGACGCCGAGTTGCGCGCAGGCCACATCGATCACGCGGAGGCAAGTCGGCGACGTGCCCTGCTGGGGCGCGAGTCCCAGTTCTTCGGGTCAATGGACGGCGCCATGAAGTTCGTCAAAGGCGATGCAATTGCGGGAATCGTCGTTCTCCTGACCAACATTGTGGGTGGCCTGGTTATTGGAATCTTCCAGAAGGGCATGGAACCTGCCGCCGCAGCCAAGACCTACACCCTTCTCACCATCGGTGCGGGGCTGGTGTCGCAGATCCCGGCTCTGGTTATTTCAACCGCAGCCGGGATTGTCGTTACGCGCGTTTCTTCCGAAGAGGAGGGCGGTCATCTGGGCAAGGACATAGGACGACAGATTCTCGCCCAGCCTAAGGCGCTGGCAATCGCGGCTGTGCTGCTTGGGCTGCTGGCCATTGTGCCGGGCCTGCCCGCGGCGCCTTTTGCCATGCTGGCCGGCCTGCTCGGCTTGGTCGCCTACCGTATCATCAAGACGGATCGTCTCATCGCAGGTGGCGCCCGGTCGACTATCAGCTCAGCAACGTCTCCAGAATTGCGCGTCGATGGCGCGGAAATCCCGGCGCCCCTGTTGCTGCCTATCGCGATCGATCTTTCCAGCGCGCTCTCGCAATCGCTCTTGCCCCCGGGCGGTCCGAACCGAATGGAGCGCGACCTCTTGCCGGCTGCCCGCGAGCGTTTCTTTTCCGAAACCGGCATTGTCATGCCCGCGGTTTCTTTGCGCCCGAACCTTGCGGGCCTAGCCGCCGGGGCCTATGTGCTGCGACTACAGGAAGTGCCGGTGGCCAGGGGCGAGGTCGTGCCCGGGGGCGGGCTGGCGCTCGACACCGTCGACCACCTGCGCGCGCTGGGCATCGCGGCCCAGCCGGCGACGCATCCCGAGGGTCGCCCGGCTGCATGGATACCGGCTGGCGAGCTGGCCGCCGCCCGGCTGCGGGGTGTGCTCACCCTGGCGCCCGAAGAAGTCATCGTCATCCATCTGCTGCAAGTCCTGCGTCGCCATGGCCACGAATTGGTCGGCATCCAGGAAACCCAGTCGCTGCTCGATCGGCTTGGGCGCACGCACCCCGCGTTGGTGCGCGAGGTGGTGCCCAAGGTCGTCTCGCCTGCCCTGCTGACCGAGATCCTGCGCCGTCTGGCTGCCGAGGCTATCTCGCTGCGCAGCTTGCGCGAGATCCTGGGCGCACTGGCCGAACGGGCGCCGGCCGATTCTGACCCCGTCATTCTGACCGAGCATGCGCGCGCAGCCCTGCGACGACAGATCACGTTCGCCTACGCGGGCAGCTCCGGCGTCCTTTCTGCGTACTTTCTGGACCCGATGATCGAGGACACCGTGCGGGAGGCGATTCAGCACACGGCCGGCGGCAGCACCCTGGCGCTTGAGCCCGAGCTCTCGTCAGACATCGTCAAGGCCGTGGGGCGCGCGGTCGCCGACAATTCGGCGCCGGTGATCGTCACCGCCGCCGACATCCGCTGCCACGTGCGCCGTCTTCTCGAAACCGAGTACCCCAAGATCGCGGTGCTGTCGTATCAGGAGATTGAGCCCGACGTGAAGTTGCAGCCCCTCGGCCGGATCACGGTGTCTACCAGTTAGCCGTCAACCGGCAGGTCTTTGTGGATGTAGTGGCGGCCGCCGGGGCCGTATTCGGTGGTGGCTTGGCCGTGGCCGTAGAGCAACCAGCGATAGGTGAGCAGGCCCTCCACTCCCACCGGGCCGCGCGCATGCAGCTTCTCGGTGGAGATGCCGACCTCGGCGCCCAGGCCGAAACGGTAGCCGTCGGAGAAGCGGTTGCTGGCATTGTGGAACACGCAGGCAGCATCGACCTCGGCTAGGAAGCGGGCTGCGGCCGCCGGATCCTGGGTCACAATGACGTCGGTGTGGCGCGAGCCGTGGCGGGCAATATGGGCCAGGGCCTGGTCCATGCCCCCGACTTGCCGGATCGAAAGGATGAGCGCGCCGTATTCCGTGTCCCAGTCTGCCCCGGTCGCGGCGATCATCTGCGGGTACAGTTTGCGGGTTTCCTTGCAGCCGCGCAGTTCCACGCCCTGGCCGGCCAGCGCGGAGACGCAACTGTCCAGCGCCGCCGCAGCCTCTGGATCCCACAAGAGCGTTTCGACGGCATTGCACGCCGCCGGGTAGCTGCACTTGGCGTCCACCACCAGACGCGCGGCCATGGCCGGATCCGCGGCCGCGTGCAGGTACATGTGACAGATGCCATCGGCGTGGGCCATCACCGGGATGCGCGTGTGGCTGCGCACGTGGCGAATGAACGACGACGAGCCACGCGCAATCATGAGCTCGACCAGTTCGTCCATGGTCAGCAGCGCATCCACCTCGGCCCGATCTTCCAGCAGCACCATCGCGCGGGTGTCGATGCCATGAGCGGAGAGCACGTCATGGGCCACCGCGCAGAGCGCACGGTTACTCTCGCTGGCCTCGCGGCCGCCCTTGAGCGCTACGGCGTTGCCGCTCTTCCAGGCCAGACTGGTGATCTGAACCAGAGCATCGGGCCGCGCCTCGAACACCACGCCCAGCACGCCGAGCGGACAGCTCACGCGCTTGAGAATCAGCCCGTGGTCGAGCGCCCGGTGGTTGAGCGTGCGGCCGACCAGCTCCGGCATGTCTGCCAGTTGTCTGATCCCGTCGATGGTGGTGTCGAGCTTCTTGTCGTCGAGCAGCAGCCGCTTGACCAGGGATGAGCCGAGTCGACCGGCCGCTTCCTCGACGCGTGCAACCGCCATGTCCCGGGCGTTGGCTTCGAGCACGTCCTGGCGCTGACTTGCCAGGGCCGCGGCAAAGTCGGCCAGCAAGCGGCTCCGCTCGGGTCCGGTCAACGCCGCCAGCCGCCGAGCCGCTGCACGTGCCGCTACTAGGCTTTCTCGCAAGTCCATGACAGGGATTCAATACTACTTGGATTTGGCCTGGCCGCCAGCGTCCTTAGACCACGCCCATCACCAGATTGTCGCGGGTGATGAGCGCATCGTAGCCGCGGTACCCGAGAATCGTGTCGATCTCGTCGCTATGGCGGCCCACCAGTTTGCGGCAGGCATCGGCGTCGTAGTTGACCAAGCCGCGGCCGTGCACCCGGCCGCTGCCGTCGCGGATCTCCACCAGTTCACCCTTGTCGAAACCGCCTTCCACCCCGACCACGCCAATAGGCAGCAGCGACGCCTTGCGCTCCAGCAGAGCCCGCAGCGCGCCTTCGTTCACCACCAGCGCGCCCTGTTTTCGTCCCGAGACCGCGATGTGCCGCCAGCGCGCCGGGCGCCACTGCGCCGGCGGAATCAACGTGCCCACGTCATCGCCGGCCAGGATCTTGTCGAGCACTTCGGGCATACCTCCGTTGGCAATGATCACCGCAGTGCCCTCCGCGGTGGCCAGCCGGGCCGCTTCCAACTTGCTGCCCATGCCGCCGGTGCCGCCGCTGGAGGAGCCCGTGGCACGGGCGAGTGCTTGCTCGTCGACCGAAGGCAGTTCGGCCACGCGCTGGGCGTTGGGATCGAGAGCGGGATTGGCGGTGTAGAGCCCGTCCACGTCGCTCAGCATCACCAGCAGGTCCGCATCCAGTGCCACGGCCACGCGCGCCGACAGGCCGTCGTTGTCGCCGAAGACCGGCTGGGTGGGCTCCTCTCCCTCACGGCGCCGGTGCTCGACCAGCTCGCGCACGCTGACGCTGTCGTTTTCGTTGAGAACCGGGATGGTTCCCAGTTCCAGCAGCCGCATCAAGGTGGTACGCAGGCAAAGCGCGCGATCCCGATCGGCGAGATCTTCGTGGGTGAGCAGGACCTGGGCTGCGACCACGCCGAAGCCGGCAAAGGCCTTGGTGTAGAAGCCCATCAGGTGGCCCTGCCCCACGGCTGCGCAGGCCTGGCGCAGGCCCAGCGAGCGCGGTCGCTGCCGCAGACCGAGCAAGCGCATGCCCATGCCCACCGCGCCGCTCGACACCAGCACCACGTCCCGGCCGGACTGCCGCTGCCGCGCCAGACCCTCGACCAGATTCATCACGCGCTCTTTCGCCACGTCCCCGCCGTCGTGGATGACTACATGGGTGCCCAGCTTGACCACCAGACGATGAGTTTCGGCAAGAGCCGCGCGGCCGCTGGACGGGGTGGTACTCATGAGCGGTCTGACTTTACCTTGGCCTTGGTTCGTGTGGTAATGCGGCTGTGAGCATCCTAGAAGGAAACAAGACCCTGACCCTGATTGGCGCCGGTACCATGGGCGAGGCCATCCTGCGCGGAATTCTGCGCGCGGGCAAGCTGGGCCCCTCTCAGGTATTTGCGTCCGACCTGCGTGCCGACGCCCTGGTTGACCTGGGCAAGCGCCACAGCATCCGCACCACAACCGACAACCTGGAGGCGGCGCGTGCCGCCACCGTGGTCCTGGTTTGCGTGAAACCGCACCAGGTGGGTGCCGTGCTCAACACCGATGCGATGCGAGAAGCTCTGAGCGGCAAGGTCGTGATCAGCATCGCCGCGGGGGTGCGTCTGCAACAGCTCGCCCACTGGCTCCCGGCCAGCGCCCTCATCCGCGCCATGCCCAATACACCCGCCCTCATCGGGGAGGGCATGACCGCGCTTTCGCGTGGCAAGGGAACCAACGACGCCGCGATGGCCTTCGCACTGGATCTGTTTGGCAGCGTAGGGCGCTCGGCCGAGATCGACGAAGCCCAGATGGACGTCGTGACCGCGCTTTCGGGCAGCGGACCGGCTTTTGCTTTTCTGGTTATCGAATCGCTGGCTGATGGCGCGGTCAAGATGGGTTTGCGGCGTGAGCTGGCCATCTCCATGGCAGCCCAGATGCTGCAGGGCTCGGCGCGCATGGTGCTGCAGACTGGCGTCCACCCGGCTGTATTAAAGGATCAGGTGACGACGCCGGGCGGCTGCACCATTGCGGGACTCTCGAAGATGGAAGAAGGCGGTGTGCGCTACGCGCTCGCCAGCGGTGTCGAGGAAGCTGCGCGCGCCGCGAGCAAGCTGGGACAGGGCTAGAGCGGCGCCGACGGGCGGGGGGTACAATTCCCTTTTCGCTTTGACGTCATAGGTGTGTCTGTTTGCTGTGAAAGGAGAGCGACAGATGACACGTTCAATAACCAGCCTTTGCGTCTCGTTCGCCGCTGCGGCGAGCATCATGGGGTGTGTGCCCGTCGGTGAGGGAGAAGTTGAACAGTTCCGCAACGGCGTTCCCCGCGCCGCCACCGTCACCATGAGTGTGCCGGGCAGCGTGAGCAGCGCCCAGGCGTTGACGGTCGAATCCCAAAGTCAGGCCCTGCTCGGCGAGAAAGCCGAGTGGTACCAGACCACGCGCAACGTGACCGTAGGTGTCAACGGGGGCGCTTTGGCTGTCGGCGCGCTGGTCGACCTCATCCTCAAGTACCCGCCGACTTCACTCGCACCGGACGAAGCAGTGTGGGGGCCCTGGGAAGACCCGCTCGACCCGGTCGCCTGGAAGGTGACCATCACGCGGGTTGCCCCGCACATCTACCACTACAAGTTCGAGGGGCGGCCGCGCACCGATCCCACGGCCGCTTTCATCACCGTGCTCTCCGGCACGCACTCGCCTGCGCTGAGCCTGCAAGGCCGCGAGATCGAGCGCTTCGGCAACGGCAGCTTCACCCTCGACTGGGACGCCCGCGCCACCCTGCCCCAACCCGACGACAACGTGGGCCAGGCGGACTACAGCTACAACCACGTGAGCGCGGCGGAATCGGTCACCATCAACGCCCAGTTCCACCAGGTCAAAGACGACAAGCAACCTGGCAATCGGGTTGATGCGAGCTACGCCTTCGCCCAACAGCCCCGCGGTCCAGGCAGCATGGACTTCGTCTACATCTCGCCCACCACAGCAACCCAGGTGGGGGGCCGCGGTGTGGTGCGCAGCCGCTGGCAGTTCACCGGCGATGGCCGCGCGGACGTGCAGGTCAAGGCGACCGATGGCACCACGGTCATCTATCTCAGCGAGTGCTGGGACCAGAACTACGCCAGCGTCTACAAGCAGGATAGCTGGCCCGGAGGCGATAGCTGGGGCCTGGAAACTTCCTGCGCCTTCCCCACGGTCGAATACTCGACGCTACCGTAAACATGGTCGGGCGCCAGACACCGCGTTTCCAGGTGATTGCCGGCGAGCAGCCAGCGGCGCCCGATTCTCGATCCGAGTTGCGCGAGCTCTACCAGAAGCACGGCGCCAGCGTCTTCGGCCGCTGCGCCTATCTGCTCAAAGACCGCAGCCAGGCCGAGGACGCCATGCAGGACGTGTTCGCCAAGGCGCTGCAACACTACGCGGGGTTTCGCGCTGAGGCCTCACCCCTTACCTGGTTGATGAAGATCGCCACCCACCACTGCCTCAATCTCCTGCGGTCGCAGCGGGCGGGGTGGCGCGGCCGCTATGAGCGCGAAGCCCGCGCGGCCAAGGACGAGCGACCGCAGGTCTTCGAGATGCGCGACTTGGTGTGCAAGATGCTCGCGCTGGTCGATTCCGAAACCCAGGCTGCTGCCATCCACTACCACGTGGACGAGATGACTCTCGATGAGGTAGCCGCGCTCCTTGGTCGGTCGGTGCCGACGGTGCGCAAGCGGCTGCAAGAATTCGCAACCCTGTGCGGCAAGGAGTTTTCCGCATGACTCTCGTGAATAGCGAAGCTGATTCTCCCGCCCTGCACGTGGGCGAGCTCCGCCTGCGCCGCTTTCGCGCGGGCGAATTTTCGGACGAGGCGCACGAGGAGATCGCCCACCACATCGCCGAATGCGGGTCCTGCCGGGCCAAGCTGCGTCTGCTGCAAGAAGAGCAGCGCCAGTTCGAACGCGACATCCCCTTCGAGCGCTTCGCCGGGGGGGTGGAGCGAGCCTGCCGCGTCCCGCGCCCAAGTCCGAACCGGCGCTGGGTCATGGGTGGCGCGTTCAGCCTGGTGGCGGCAGCCGCCGTGGTGGTGCTGCTCGTGCGATCCTCGGGAGGAGTGGGAGGTTTGGGAGCGCACGCCGTCGGCGATCACGTGGGTTCCAATCGAATCAAGGGCGGCCTGTCTGCGGTTGTGCGCATTGCCGCTGCTTCGGGCGGGGCGCAGCGCTCGCTGCCCCCGGCTGGGTCGACCACGCTGCAGCCCGGGGAGCGAATCCGCCTCGGCTACAGCACTGTAGCCCCTGGCTACCTGGTCGCTGTCTCGGTGGACGATGCGGGCGAGGTTTCCGCGCTCTATCCCGAGAGCGGTGGATCGCTTCCAGTCAAACCGACCCAGCAGGTCACCTTTCTGCCCGACAGCCTGGAACTGACTGGCTCAGGCCGCGAACGCGTGTTCCTCTTGCTGGCGGACCGGCCGCTCGACGGGGCAGCCGTCAAGCAGTCGGTGCACGAGGCGCACGCGCAGGCCAAAGGTGATTTGGGTGCCCTGCCCCTTCCTTCTTTCCCGGGTCGCACCGACGTGCGTCCGTTCACTTGGCTCTTCTACAAGCCATGACACACGTGGGCCGACATCTCGCGCGTGCCGGGCCGCAGATCGGGCTCTTTCTGGCGCTCCTGCTGACGCCCGCCCTTGCGTCCGCCGAGCGGCGTTTTGCCCTGGTCGCTGGCAACGATGCCGGCGGCCCTGACACGCGTCCCCTGCTCTTTGCCTCGCAGGATGCCCGCCGTCTTCATGCCGTGCTGACCCAGTTGGGCGGCGTGGCGCCTGCCGATGCTGACCTCCTGGTCAACCGGCGTGCTGACGAGCTTCTGCGTTCCCTGGCCTCGCTGGAATCGCGTATCGCCGATGCACAACGCCGCGGCGAGCGCACGGTCCTCATCGTCTACTATTCGGGCCACGCCAAGGACGGAGATCTGCGCCTGGGCGAATCGCGTTTGGGTTTCTCGACGCTGAAAGCGCGGCTGGCCGCAGCGCCGGCTGACATCCGCGTGGGCATCTTCGACTCCTGCCACTCGGGGATCGTCACGCGCAGCAAGGGCGCGCGGCGCGCTCCGGCCTTCGAGATCGAGGCCACCGGCTCGCAGGAGACGCGCGGCCTGGTGCTGCTGTCCTCGGCCAGTGCCGACGAGGAAGCACAAGAGTCAGACGAGATCGGCGGCAGCTATTTTTCGCAATACCTGGTAAGCGGCCTGCGTGGCGACGCCGACCGTTCGCGCGACCGGCGCGTGACCCTGTCCGAAGCCTACGCCTATGCTTACGCGCGCACCGTGGCGGACACGGCCGAAAGCGCCGCCGGCACCCAGCACCCGACGTTCTCTTTCGACCTCAAGGGCAACGCCGATCTGGTGCTCACCGACCTGACCAGTCGACGCGAAGGCCTGTACGTGCCTGCCTCGGCGCCTGCCGGGACGTACTATCTCATCGACGCGAGCGGGTTTATCGCCGCCGAGGTGGTCAAGCCCGCCGACGCCGACCGGCAGATTGCGCTGCCGCCCGGCCGCTACCGCGTGCGCCGCCGGCTGGCTGATCGCCTGCGCATCGGCGAGATCCGCGTGACCGAGGGCCAGCTTCTCACCCTTGATGAATCTCGCCTGCGCGACGCCCCGTTCTCCGACGATCCGGTCAAAGGAGGCCGCCGGGATTCCGATGTCCGGCTCAGCCTCAGTCTGGGCGCCACGGTGCAGGCCTTCTTCGATGCGCCCACCCGCGATGGCCTGTTTCCGCCCACGGGTTTGGTCTCGGCCGAACTGCAGGTGCACAATTTCTTCCGCCGCGGCTGGCTGTGGGCGCTGGACCTTGCCGGTGGCAGCGCCAGCAGTCAGGTCACCCGCCTCGACACACCCCTGCCCTTCCGCTTTTCCGAATTCACCGCCGGCATGTCGCTGGCGACCGAGTGGCCGCTGTGGGGCAACCGCCTGGTTCCCTACGCGGGCCTGCGCCTGGCCTATCTCCTGCTCAGCCGGAAGTTCGAGGATCGGACCATCCCCGACCAGTTTTTCTCCACCTTCTCGCCGGGCCTGGTGGCCGGGATCCGCTACCGGCTTTGGGGCGGCTTCGCTGCCCTGGCGCGAGCCCGGGCGCATTACCTGCTTTACAACGTCGACGAGAACCGCTCCCTCGGCTACTGGGAGCTTTCCGCAGGAGTCAGCTATGATTTCTAGGAGCAGCGCCATGAAGCCTTTTGCGCCTCTGTTGCTCGCAGCCTCTGCTATCGGCGCCTGCGGCAACTACTCGAACGAGGATCTCGATTTCCAGTTGGCGTTGCCCGAGCAGGGCGATTTGGAGGCCAAGCTTCCGCAAGCCCTCACAACCGACGCCTCGTCGGAATACTACAAGCTGACACGGCAGGTGGTCGCCACCTTCAACGGCTGGGCCACCGCGCTGGTCGGCCTGGTGGACCGCGTGCGCAGTACCTCGCCCACTTCGCGCAACGGGGCCGAGCGCGTCTGGGGTCCATTTGCCGACGACAAACACCCGGGTTGGCAGATTCAGGTGGTGATGGTGCGTGTACCTGACCCCAACGTGCCAGCGCCGGCCTTCAAGATTTCCTACAGTGTCCAGCTCCGCGACACCACCCAGAGCGGCTCCGCCTTCTTTGAGTTCATGACCGGCCAATACGCATCATCGGGCAGCGCCCAAAGGGGCGAGGGCCAGATGCAGCTGCTCGTCCAAGCAGCACGCGACGCCGGCTATCCCGCCGACGATTTCGGCGAACTAGCGAAGCTCGATCTCGACTACCACACGCTCAATTACCCCATCACCGTGACCATGAACATCACGAATGTACCCACGGCGAAGACCCAGAAAGCGAGCTACCAGTACGCCGAGAATGCCGACGGCTCGGGCACCCTAGTCTTCACGTTGACGGCGGACGCGGTCCCAGGCGCGCCCGGGACCACTGCTGACGTCACGTTCACCAGCCGCTGGCTGGGCTCGGGCGCGGGCCGCGCCGATGCGGACCTGTCAAGCGGGAACGTGGCCGTAGGGACCGACTGTTGGGGCACGGACACCGTCGCTGACTACGTGTGGCGCTGGGATGGCCAAGGCGACCTTGGCTCTGCCGATGTCTGCGTCTTTCAGTGATCCCGTCTTCTAGCGACGCTGGCAGCGAGGACAGAAGAAGGTCGAGCGTCCGCTATCCAGCGACCGGCACAGGGTCGCGCCACAAGCGCGACACGGTTCGCGCTCGCGGCCGTATACCAGCAAGGCTGACGCGTTCTCGCCCCTTCGGCCCTCGGAGTCGACGAAGTCGCGCATGCTGGTTCCCCGGTTGGACAGCGCCACCCTGAGCGTGGCCCGAATGGCACGTAGAAGCGCGGCTGCCTGGCCCGTGGCACGGCGAGCGGGCGTGCCGGGATGCAGGCGCGCGCGAAACAGCGCTTCGCAGACATAGATGTTGCCCAGCCCGGCGATGCGTTTCTGATCGAGCAGGAAAGACTTGAGCGGCGCGCGTGAGGCCGCCAACAAGGCGCGCAGCCGAGAGACATCCAGCTCAACCAGGGCATCCGGCCCCAACCCGGCCAGCTCGGGCAAGGCATCGACATCACGACTGGCCGCGACCCAGCCGAACCGGCGCGGATCCACGAAGCGCAGCTCGTCGCCGCCCGCCAGGGACCACACCACGTGGGTATGTGGCGCGCGCGGCTCGCTGCCCGCCTGCAGGCGCAACCGCCCGCTCATGCCCAGATGAATCAGGACCCCGGCCTGCCCTCGGTCGAGGTCGATGAGAATGTACTTGCCTTTGCGGCGCACCGCCGCGATCCGCGCTGCAACCGATAGTCTCGCAAGGGCGGCTCGATCGATCGGTCGGGCCAGGCGCAAGCCCTTGTTACTGGTCCACACGGCGGAGATCGCGGCGCCCAGCAAGCGCGGTCGCAGTGTACGCACGACGGTTTCGACTTCAGGCAACTCGGGCATTGCTACGTTCCCGATCCTGCCTCGCCCGGATCGAACGCGTCTGCCAAGCGCGCGAAGTCCGCCACCGACAGCTCCTCGGCTCGCCTAGTTCCCAGAATTTCCGAGCGGGCCAGTGCGCACGCTGCTGCCTCTGCGCCGGCCAATGGCTCCAGCGCCCGCCGCAGCATTTTTCGTCGGGTGGCAAACGCCTGCTTGACCACCTGGGCGAACCGCGCCGGATCGCGTACCGGTGCCAGCGGCGTCAGCCGCGGCCGCAAGCGCAACACAGTCGAGGTGACCGAAGGACGCGGATGGAAGGCACCTGGTCCCACGTGAAACAGGATCTCGCCCTCAGCCTGCTGCTGCACCGTCACCGACAGCCGGCCGTACACCTTGCTGCCCGGCACCGCTAGCATGCGCTGGGCGAACTCTTTCTGCACCATGAGGATGGCGCGGCCGATCGCCCGGCCACCCGCCGCGGCTTCCGTGATGGCAAAGAGAAGCGGCGACGTGATCTGGTATGGCAAGTTCCCCACCACCACCAGGGGACGGCCTGCCGCGTGCGCCGCCGCCGCAAAATCAAAACCCAGCGCATCGACGCGCTCGACCCGCAGGCCAGGACACGGGCCCAACTCCTGCTCCAGCAGCGCGGCCAGCTCGGCGTCATGCTCGATGGCAATGACCTGGCCGGCGTGCGCGACCAGGCGTCTGGTGAGCGCGCCCAGGCCGGCTCCGATCTCCACCACCACGTCGTCGCTGCCCACTGACGCGGCTGCGACGATGCGCTCCTGCACGCGCGTATCAACCAGGAAGTTTTGCCCCCACGATTTCTTGGCGCGCAGCCCGTGGCTCTGCAGGATCGCGCGCGTCGATCCGGGACTGCGGCTCGGGCTGGGCACCGCGGGCCTCACAGAGGCAGCCCCGGATCCACACTGAGATCCAAGGCCGCCCGATCGCCGCGTTCGAGCGCCCAGGTGCCGGCCTCCGCGATCATGGCGCCATTGTCCGTGCACAACTTGGGCGTGGGGACAAAAAGCCGAAATCCATCTTCTTGAGCGGCCGCGGCCAGCCCCGCCCGTAGCCCGCGGTTGGCCGCGACCCCGCCGCAAACCAGCAGGTCATGCAGACCCTCGCGCTGGAGCGCACGCCGCGACTTGCGCACAAGCACATCGACGACCGCGGCCTGGAAGCTGGCGCAGAAGTCGGGCATCTGCTCTTGCCCCGGCACTCCGCACTCCCTGACCCGCGTCGCCACCGCGGTCTTGAGACCCGAAAACGAGAAGTCGATATCCTCCCTCGCCGGCAGAGCGCGCGGAAACTCAATCGCCTCCGGATTACCCTGGCTTGCCAGGCTATCGATGACCACCCCGCCCGGATAGCCCAGGCCCAGCAACTTCGCCACCTTGTCAAAGGCCTCGCCGGCCGCATCGTCGCGCGTGGCCCCGAGTGACTTCACCCGTCTCGGCCCGTCCACCCGCAGAAGCAGCGTGTGTCCTCCCGACACCAGGAGAGCAAGGTGAGGGAAGGCCGGCGGCGCCGGGTTGCCGGGGTGGTCGAGAAACACGGCGGCCAGGTGCCCAGCCAGGTGATTGACGCCGACCACCGGCTTGGAGAGGGCGTAGGCCAGCGCCTTGCCCATTTCCACGCCCACCAGCAACGGTCCCACCAGGCCGGGCCCGCAGGTCGCCGCGATGCCGTCGAGATCGCGCGGCGCTACGCCCGCCTCCGCGAGAGCCCGGTTCACCACCGGCACCACCGTCGCCAGGTGCTGGCGCGAAGCCACCTCGGGCACCACCCCGCCGTACTCGGCATGCACCAGCACCTGCGAGGCCACGACGTCGGAGCGCACCCGACGGCCGTCCTCAACCACAGCAGCAGCGGTTTCATCGCAGGACGTTTCGATGCCCAGAACCAACATGCCAGGATATTTCTGCGGCGGCCGCTGCTACAAGCTGTCCAGAATCGCGCGCAACTCACGCGCATGGCGGCCGCTGGGCGCAAGCTCCAGATACTTCTTGTACGCGGCCTTGGCCGCCTCTGGGTTTTCCGCCTCCTGTTCTGCCCCACCCAGCACGACGTACGCGTCGGCCAGGTCGGGATTGACCTCGGTCGCCTTCTTCGCCCAAGACCGCGCATCCGCGGCGCGCCCGCGATCGAGTTCAGCTCGGGCCAAAATCACCATGAGGTCAGCTGCCTCGGGCTCGGCTTCGATGGCCGGGCGGCACGCTGCCAACACCACTGTGGCCTTGCCGTTTCCGCCAGCATCGGCTTTGCGGCAACGCTCGCGAAGCTCCCCCACGCCTGGCGTGGCAGGGCCAGGCGTGGGCGCCCCAGCGGAAGCCAACTTGGGTTGAGCAACAGGTTCTTGCCTGGCGGCCTGCTTGGCCCCCGCATCCGGCGGCGCTGCGATCCGTTTCTCCGCCACGACCGGACTGGCGGTCGGCGGCGAGCCCGGCGCTTGGTTGCCAGGCAACAAGGATCCCTGATCGACGACCCCTTGGCCTGCCTTGATCGCCGAGGAGACACTGGCGGTCGGGGCCTTCGCTATCGGCACTTCGGTACGAGAGGACGGCAAGGACCGTCTCCCGGTCGGGCCTATCCGCAGGGCCAACACGCCGCCCGCGATGAGCAGGGCGACGACCACCACAAAGAGCGGCCACCGGCGCTCGTGGGGAAGAACGCTCCCATCCAGCGTGTCCAGGGTGGGCCTGGCCCTGATTGCCTGGCCTTCGGTCGAGGCGTCGGATGCCGGCGTAGCCTCGGCCTGCGGGGGTGGGTAGTGAGCCTGCCCGGTCTGAGGCGCTTCGCCGGAGATGCGCGCATCTCCCTGTCCGAACTCTGCGCCAAACGGAGTCGGCTCCTGATGCGGCCCCCCTGCAGCCTGCGGCTCCGGCAGCTTCGCGCCCGTCTCCACACCAGAGGCTGCGGCTAGCCCTGGCTCGCTCTCCGCTGCCGGCTCGCTCTCAGCCCCCTGACCCCAGCCACCCCAATCCATTTCGCGCGCAGGCTCGCCCGCTCGCCTGGCTGCAGATGCGGCGCCCACAGATTGCGCGACATCGCTTGCTCGAAGCCCGAACTCGATGGTCGTCCGCGCCGGCCGGTCGTCGTCATTGCCTGCTGACTTGCGCTTGGAACCCGCCTGGTCCGGCTCGGCAAGGCCCTCCGGTATGGGGAACCCCCGCAGCGTGTCCGGTTTTCCCATGGCGCCCGCTGCAGACGCCGCGGGCTTCGCCGCTGTGGCCGGAGTGGCGTCGACCCCACCCGGCGGAGTGTTGGGCAGCCCCAGTTCCGCGGGCTCGCGCCAGGAGTGCTCGACCACGGCCGAGACCTCGAGCGGCGACGCCGACTCTGCCGCCCTGTCGGCAATGGGCGGCGGAGCGAGCTGACTCGGCGGGGTTGGGGTGGCGCCGTCTGGATCGGGCAAAGCGGCGGGTAGTCTGAGCGTTGTTGGCTTGGGACGAGAAGCCACCTTGTCTGGCGCGACGGTGGCTCGCGGTGCCTCACGCCGTGGCGGAGGCGTATCAAATGAGAACGTCGCGGCGTCGAGGGAGAACGTCTTGAGCGTCTTGCTGGCTTGCTGCTCGCCGCTCGCCCGCACATCGGCAGTCATGGGTCGTTGCTCGGGCGCCGCAATATCCCTCGACCCAGCGGCCTCGGCTTCGGCAAAGAACTGCCTGCCTGCACTCGCCTCGTCTGGAACCGCGCCATCCTCCGCGTTCCCCTCGGCCAGCCAGCGTGCAAGTTCGCTGCTTGGCTCGGCCTCGTCGCGCCGGCCGGCCGGCTCGCGGGCATAGACGATGCCTTGTGCGAAGAGCTTGCTGACCACTGTCAAGGCTTCAAGATCGGGGTAGTCGCTGTCATCAATCGCCGCCAGCAGGCTGCGCGTGCCATCGAACAGCCGAAGGATGCCGTTCATCTCGTCGGGCAGGTCGGCCAACTGCTCGGCCAGCACACGAACATCGACCTCGACCACGCAGTCCAGCGCAGGCAGAGTTTCCAGCAGCCGGGTCCATTCGTCGAGCCGCCGCATGCCCTCCATGAGCAGCGCTGCCGACGGCAAGTCGATGACGTCTCTCCGCCGTATGGGCTTGAACTCGACCTCGAATTGCCCGTCCGACCACGAGAACAGGCGGTACATCGCTTCGGCGCCCGACAGCCGGCCCACCTCGGCGTCGATGACCCGACCTTCGCGAAAAAAGACCGCCCCGCGGCGGCCATCACGATTCACGATGTGAACTATGCCGGATTTCCGGTTGAGGTCGATGGTCTGTACCAAGTCCACAACCCCGATATCCGACAGGTCGCCCGCGAACTTGGTGCGCCCTTCGCGCCGTGACTCGAGCCGCTCGCGCTCGGCGCGCTGGAGCGCGGTACGGACGCGGATGCCAATCTCCCTTATATAGATGGGCTTCGTCAGGTAGTCCTCGACGCCCAGCTCGAGGCCGCGAATCTTGTCTTCGATCGATTTGCGGCCCGATACGAAGAGGAACGGGATCTTCGCCCACTCCGGCTTAGCTTTGATCTGTCGGCACAGGTCGAAACCATCCATCCCGTCGAGGTCGGTGTCAGAGATGATGAGGTCAGGGAGGGTGGCCTGAAGCGCGCCGATGGCCTCACTGCCCTGGGTCGCGGTTACCACCTCGAAGCCGGCCTTCTTGAGGCTCACCTCGAGAACCCGCAGACTCTTGGGATCGCCATCCACCAGGAGGAGACGATGCTTGCTTTGCCCTGTGTCCATCGGACGCCTTGAATAGTCCGTGGCGATTGTATCCCCGGTGAGCATGGCTCGCACGTGGCGTTGTAGGAAACTCCCCGCTTCGGCGGACAGTTCGGCCGCTCTCAGAATGTCCCAGCGTGCTTTCTTGGCTTTTGCGACATGCGTTCCAGCTTACTGATGCAAAGTCTGTGATAACTAGCGCAGTCGGCTAGCGCGCTGAGACTCGCGTCCCACGGCTCCCATCTGCGCCTGTTTGCTCTCTCACCGGCGAAGCTCGCCTATACTGAGCCCGTGCGCGAAGACGAAGCGGCATGTTTGGCGAGGCTCGCCGAGGAATGGAACTTCTACCTCACACCCGAGACTGCAGGGCGTGTCCTGGGGTTCTGTCGCCTCCTGATTGAGTGGAATGCTGGGGTCAACCTGACGGGCGCCCAATCGGTGGCCGAGGTGATCGGCGAGCACGTCGTAGACAGCTTCGCCATGGCCCGTCTGATTCCTCCAAGATCTTCCGTGGTTGACGTGGGCGCTGGTGGCGGTCTTCCTGGACTGCCGCTTGCCATCGCAAGGCCTGATCTCCGACTCACGGCTGTCGAACCGCGCGCAAAACGGGTCGCGTTTCTTCGAACCGCGGTACGGGAGTTTCAGCTGGCGAGCGTGGAGGTGGTCCGGGAACGCACTGGCGTCTCGGCCCGAGGCAGCTTCGAGGTCGCCGCGTCTCGCGCTACGTTCCCTCCCGAGGAATGGCTTGGCCTTGGCCTTGGCCTGGTTCGACCCCAGGGCCTAGTGCTCGTGTTTGCCGGACAAGCCTGGCAGCCGGAAGATCCATCCATTCGTGTAGCTAGCGCACTTAGCTACGTCACTGCACGTGGACGAGCCCGCTGGATTGGCGCGTTCTGTTCCACGTGGAACACATAGGCGGTCAGCCCTGCATTGCCATCATTTGGGTTTCCTTCCGCTCCGCCGCTCTCCCCTCCCCTCTCTGCCTTCTCAGCAGCGCGAGCTGCCCAACTGCGCCCACGCCCCTGCCTATCGACGCAAGACCATATTGTAGACGATTGACACCCGTATCAGGGCATCTCTATGGTCGGCCCGTGCTCCCAAGTCTTGACGCCTTTATGCAGGCCGACCTGGTTTCCCTCGAGGCTCAAGACCGGTTCCGCTCCTGCCCTGCTCTTAGTGGTCCGTCACGCACAAGCCTCACCGTCGACGGTCAGTCCCTTCTTTCCTTTTGCTCCAATGACTACCTTGGGCTTTCAGGCCACCCTGCCCTGGCCTCCGCTTCCACCGCTGCCATTGCCCGCTCTGGATTTGGTGCCGGTGCCTCTCGCCTGGTAGCCGGCGATCTGCCCGAGCATCGTGAACTCGAGGCCGGCCTCTCCTCCTTCTTGGATGTGGAAGCCGTGCTCCTCTTTCCCTCTGGCTACCAGACCAACCTTGGCGTTCTCGCAGCCCTGGCAGGCCCTGGCGACCTGGTTCTGTGCGACCACGCCAACCACGCCAGTATCATCGACGCCTGCCGGCTTTCGCGAGCCCGGCCGACTTTCTACCGCCATCTCGACCTTTCCTCCGCCGAGAAACGGCTGCTCGCCCTCGCGCCGGCCGCCCGCCGGAAATTCCTGGTCACCGAGTCCCTCTTTGGCATGGACGGTGACATCGCTCCCCTGCCTGCCCTCGCGTCGCTGGCCCAGAAACACGGAGCAGCCTTGGTTGTCGATGAGGCGCACGCCCTTGGCGTCCTCGGGCCGGGTGGGCGCGGCTTGTGTCATCAGGCCGGCATCAGACCGGATGTTCTCATCGGAACCCTGGGCAAGGCCTTCGGCGTCGCTGGCGGGTTTGCGGCCGGCAGCGGGACGCTCCGAAAGTATCTGGTCAACCACAGCCGCACGTTCATCTTCACCACCGCTCCACCCCCGCCCGTTGCTGCAGCCGCCCTCGCCGCCCTGGATATCATCCGAGGAAACGACGGCAACGCCAGACGCGAAGCCCTGGCGGATCGCATCCTCCAGCTCCAAAGCCGGCTTCCTTCCAAAGCCCGCGGGCAACCCGGCTCCCCCATATTGCCAATTATCCTCGGTCCAGATCGCGCGGCCGTCGCCGCCTCACTTGTCCTCCGAGCCCGCGGGTTCTTCGTGCAGCCAATCCGCCCTCCAACTGTACCTCAAGGTACCGCTCGCCTTCGAATCACCCTGTCCGCTGGTCATCACCCCAAGGATGTTGACTCCCTCGCCCACGCACTTACTCCTCTCATCCCCCAATGAACTTCGAAGACCTCGACCGCAGCTACCTCTGGCATCCCTTTACGCCCATGCGCGAGTGGCTCGCAGAGCCTCCCCTGGTGATCGAACGCGCGGAGGGGAATGAGCTCATTGATACCGAGGGCCGCCGCTACCTTGATGGCGTCTCCTCGCTCTGGGTGAACGTCCACGGCCACGCACACCCTGCAATCAACGCCGCGATATCCCAACAGCTCACCAAGGTCGCGCATACCACCCTGCTCGGTCTTGCCAGCACGCCATCGATCGCCCTGGCCGAGAAACTGGTAGCCCTCGCTCCGCCTGGTCTTACTCGCGTCTTCTTCTCCGACTCAGGCTCCACTGCAGTTGAAGTAGCACTAAAATTATCCTTTCAATTCCAACAGTTACGCGGTCTCTCGCGGCGCGTGAAGTTTCTTGCGCTGCACAACGCGTATCATGGCGACACCATTGGGTCTGTCTCCCTGGGCGGCATCGACACCTTCCATCGCGTCTTTCAGCCCCTCCTCTTCCACACCCTTCACGTCAACCCCACCATAGCTGACCTGCAGCAAGCCTTCGCCAACCACGGCCATGAGCTAGCGGCGCTTGTACTCGAGCCCCTTGTTCAGGGCGCAGCAGGCATGCTCCTCTCGCCTCCCGGCTTCCTGCGCGAGGCCCGATCCCTCTGTGACAAGCATGGCGTGCTTCTCATCGCTGACGAGGTTGCAACCGGCTTCGGCCGCACCGGCACCATGTTCGCCTGCCAGCAAGAAGGAGTCACCCCCGATCTCCTCGCTCTCGCCAAGGGGCTTAGTGGCGGCTACCTCCCCGTGGCAGCAACCATGGTCACCGACGAGATCTTCAATCAGTTTCTCGGCTTGCCCGAGGAGCGCGTGACCTTCTTCCACGGACACAGTTTTGGCGGCAACGCCCTCGGCTGTGCCGCTGCACTGGCTTCGCTCGATCTCTTCGAGCGCGAGCAGACGCTCGCCAACCTTCCCCCCAAGATCGCCGCCCTGCGCGCCCGACTCAACCAGAAGATCTCTCCCCTCCCTCATGTGTTCGAGATCCGCCAGAAAGGCCTCATGGTCGGCATCGAACTCAGACGTACTCCCTCCCATCCCTACTCTGCACAGGAGGCAATCGGCGCCCGGGTCTGTCGAATCGTCCGACGCCACGGGGCCATCCTGCGCCCACTCGGATCCGTGGTGGTTCTCATGCCGCCGCTATCCATCACGCCCGCCCAGATCGACCGCCTCGTTGACGCCACCGCCGCTGCCATAGCCGACGCCACCGTCGAGCCCCTGCCCGCCCCCGCTGTCACTCCCTCCCAGCCCCCGCAGCCGAGAACAACCCGCCCACCCGTGCGCGGCATCGTCCTGGTCGGAACAGATACCGGTGTGGGCAAGACCACGGTTGGCGTGGGTCTGCTTGCCTTGGCCCGAGCCCGAGGCCTCTCCCCAGTGCCGTTCAAACCGGTGGAAACCGGAGCCGCCCCCGACCCGGATGATGCTCTCCGTCTGCGGTCAGCCGCTGGGCAGGACGCACTTCCGCTCGCGATCGTCTGCCCGTATTCCTTCTCCCCTCCAGTCGCCCCTGCCCTGGCCGCGGAACAAGCTTCCACGCGCCTGACTCTCGATGCCATCATGTCCGCAGCACGTCGCGCTGCCGCTTGCGGCGATTTCCTTCTGGTCGAGTCAGCCGGTGGCGTGCTGTCGCCCTACTCCGAGGAACTCACCACCGCCGACCTGGCCGCCGCCCTCGGACTTCCTCTCGTTCTCGTAGCACGCAACGCCCTCGGCGCCATCAGCCACGCAGCCCTCGCCATAGCCGAGTTGCGCCGCCGCAACCTCCCTCTTCTCGGCGTCCTGTTCGTGGACACCACGGAAGCCTCCACACCCGACCGCGCCCACAACCCTCGCTTCGTTCACTCCCTCACCGGGGTCCGCGTCCTCGGCACACTTCCATTCCTCCCAGTCCCCTCACCCGAGGGCCTCGCCGCCGCCCTTCGCCGCAGCGTCGACGTCGACGCAATACTCACTGCTCTCAGGTAGCCTGCACCGGCCGCTCCTTGGGAAAGATCACAACCCGACGACCGGGCCCCTCGCCCTCGGATTCCGTCCTTACCCCCGGATGCTCTGCCAAAGTCGTATGTACCACCTTGCGATCGTGGGGGCTCATCGGCTCCACCGGAACCGGACGTCCAGAGCGCACCGCCTTCTCTGCCAGCCGGCGCGCCAAGTCTGCCAGGGAGTCCTCGCGCCGCCCCCGGTACCCTTCGGCGTCGACTATCAAGGCGGCGACATCGCCCGGCTTCTTGAACACGATTCGGCTGACCAGATACTGAAGCGCGTCCAGGGTCGCCCCTTTCTTCCCGATGACCAGCCCCGATTCCGAGCCATGTGCGTCGAGGATGATCCTCTCTCCGTCGTCAAAGGCGCTCACCTCGGCGTCAACCCCCATGCGCTCAAGCACGTCCCGCAGCACCTTCGCCGCCAGCTCACGTTTCTCGCCCAGCGCTCCCTGCTCGCTCATTGCTGTGCTGCTCCCGTCGTCATATGTTGAACGTGGCAATTGGAGTCGGCAGGGGCGGAGGTGCCCCGCGACCCTCGGGCTCGTGCCCTGCCGGGACAAGGCCCGAGGAAACCCGGTCAGCGCCAGCGCCTGGCTTCGCTACCACTCCCGGCTCCTTGGTTCCTGCGGCCACAGGCCGCATCGCCTTGCGCCGCCTTTCCGTTGGCCTCTCTTTTCGCGAGGCGACTTTGGTCAACGTTCCGCGTTGCTTCCCAACGCGGCGCTTTCTGGCGCTCTTTGAATGAGTACGGCCCTTCTTTCGAACCCGCTTTCTCTCGCTGCTGGTCCGTGCCCTCTTCTTCTTGCTCGTCACCTTCATGGTCACGTGGGACAAGACCCTACTTTTCACCTCCCTTGCTTGTCAACTCCAACCCTTCCTTTTCAAATACCTTCGCCTGGTTGCATGTTGAATGCTAGAGTACCTGTAGTTAGATGTGTGTCGCAGGACTGCCCGTGTCATTGCAGTTTCTAGGTCTTTGCGTAGTCTCCAATACAGATTCATGTTGACGGGTCAGAACCAGTTTGGTAAAGTGCGCGCGCTTCGGCTTCCGAAGCGCCCTGTTTCTCAACATCACGAGAGGACCCAAATGGAGCCATCTTTCCACGTAGGAGACTTGGCGGTCTACCCGGCTCACGGGGTGGCGCAGATCACCGGTATTGAAACCCGCGAGATCTCGTCCAGCAAGCAGACGTTCTACATCCTGAAGATTCTCGACAA